>Ga0126337_10002880_pt1 | contig 11082 bp, 7 predicted proteins | sample DipCmetagenome_FD_92527 | JGI IMG/M metagenome (GOLD analysis project Ga0126337, IMG submission 92527) | Coral microbial communities from La Bocana,Puerto Morelos, Mexico - Diploria C A metagenome | ecosystem: Host-associated > Invertebrates > Cnidaria > Coral | place: La Bocana,Puerto Morelos... | reverse complement strand
TAAGATTTTCAAAATTAAGCCTATCCCACAGTCGGTTATCGTACGTAAAATAGACCCCCAGAATTTTAGGTGGTTCTGACGGTTAGGAATCTTAAGAATACTGTATATGTCCACATCTTTTTGCGATGGACCCAGTCGTAATACCTCAGTTTTTGCAATGTTAGGTTTGAGGCCTGAGCAGCTACCGAAAAGCTTAAGTTTATGCAGTAATTTGTGTAGAGAAACCATATCCTTCAAAAACGTTGTAAGATCATCCGCAAAGCTAGTGAGTTTAAGAGTCATACTCAGTTATTTTCGAGCTATATAAAAAGGTCGCGGCCACCGTACTTCGCCCATTTTGCTGAGATTTTGCTTGCAATCTTGTTTTCGGGTCCTAACAGCGAAATGGATGTTAAAAAGTTCCAATTCTTTATACTTTGGAAAATATCGAGAAGGCCGCTTTCGAGTGACCTTGGCGGCCCGCCAATATGGCGGATCGAAGGAGTTCTTGTTACGTCAATCCTGATCCTGCTATCGTAATTTCTCGGCAATTCTTGTAACAGACATAAAGAACTATCCTTCTTTGTCTTATTTATCAAAAAAAATTCGGAAAATCGTAAGTTTGAACGACCAACAGCCAAGAAGCTCGAAGTTATGTTTACGTCGCTTTACTAGTCGCAAATTTGCTGCAAATTAGGAGGCTGATATCTCCAGTGTTATCTCGATTAAGAACTAGCCAGTTGCCCTGAACACGCTTGTTTATTGAAAAATTGTTTCCCTTAATAAAAAAATAGGGGAGATTTAACGGTGGATATAAAAAAATTATAGCACAAGTGACAGTCTGAACGGTTTAGCCATTGCTGAGGACCAGCCAGTTAACGGCAGATGTTAATTGGGAGAAATGATAAAACTATTCCTGTCGTCTAAATGAAGTTATTTCCATGTTTCTTGATTATTTGGTAGAAATACCCTACGTCTTAACACATGTTAAAAATATTAATACGTGATTTCTGGAGAAATCTTGAATTGATATGGATCATTTTGTTGTTGAATTGTTAACATTCTTCATAACACGCACTCGATTTTTATTTAATCAAAGTATTTTGCAAATCACCCAGAACACAGAAACTCAATATAAAATTTCCAATATCGCAAAAAAACCCTGTTCATTTTATCCAGATTATGTGGCTACAAACTATCGTGAAGTACTGACCGACCTAATTCCAATCACTGTTGAGTACAAATATGCAAATTACTTCACGTTTGAAATTAAATCCTATTTAACTTATTCAGGCTCTTTAACTCCCCTTTGTATTCCCCTTTCTCTAGATGGCATATAAAAATCACTCACCTTAGCTTCTGTTGTGAAAAAGTTGTGTATCCCGGTAGAATATGAAGCCTGAACGATGAACGTCGACGACATAACCAGGATGACTGATTGACAAAACTGATGTGAAATGAACAACCTTTCCTGTTTGCTAACTTGCAGCGCGCGTACTCGCTAATTAGGTTTATTCACTCAATCCTATCGTGAACAGGGTGAAGAGCTTTCCTTACTGTGGTTTGAATTAAGAGTAAGTGGTTTTATTTTTCTTCTATCGTTACTTCTTTGGCAATATCACCCGTACCCTCGCGTACCTCAAATTTTCGCATTTTTGCTTTTAAAAGGGTAACAGAACAAAAGTTGAGCTCAATTTGATTACTTGATAACTGAACTGCTCGTAGAGATCCAATGTAAACTTATACTTCAAGAGTTCAGAGTTTTTGATTTGCTCATCGATGTCCAGTTCCGAATGACTTTCATCGACACAAAGATGAAGTAACAATGGTCAGATGTGGGTTTTCAAGGTTTGCCACGGACAGCTGCGGACAAAGCATAGCATCAAGCGAGTGCGTATCGCTTTCACAATGCACCAGAGATATAAGGCCTCATCTCAAAGGTTTCAACGTTATCGATGCTTCGCTTAAAAGCGAAATTCAGCTACTTTGGGTTAGAGCAGGTACTGATTTGAATTACTTATCCATTTCATTGTAAACATTTTCGCCCCATAATGTGATGTTCTGTACCGGTCCCGCTGTATCGACGGTTCCTAGAAAATACGACTTATCCTTCCCTCCCGGTAATCTGGGTTCTAAGCTGGGAAGTGACTTGAAGCGGAATATTTTTGAGTTGGTAATCTTCGTCGGGCGAAAAGACATCCTGCCGTTCACATAGTTGACATGAATCAAACTAAGCGGACCATCAGAACAGTACGATACGACTTATTACACTGACGGTGACCTTACTTTTTTATTCTTTTTCTTTTCATTTTCTTGATCGTACCTACTCTCTGATGCGAAAGGGAATTTTGCCCGGGCAGATCGCTGTGCATGACGTTTTTGCACAATTCTACCTTGCTCAAAGTTTTTTTTTTTTTTCTTTTGGTATATACCCCACTATAACGTTTCTAACGGTACCTCCCTAATTACAAGTGTATACTCTTTGCAGGCGTTTTCAATTTACTGCGGGAAGGCAAAAACATCACAATATGTCCGCGGCATCGGGATATCTACGGAACACGGTGGGTGTCGGGAAAGAAAAGATGTGGCATACCAAAACGTTTTAGTGGACATAACACCAAACTTCCACCAAAGGGAGACAGAGGGATCTCTTTTGTTCAAGCTAAAGGTCTCTATCAAGAGCTGGGGATAGTCATTGCTATTGGCATGCGTAAGTACAGGTTACAAAAGTAACAAAATGTTTGTACGAATTATAATTCAGTGGTTCATTCTGTCTTGTCATTGTATAAGCAGTCCAAAGAGCTCAAAACCAAAGAACAGCTACACAAACAAAATGGAAGCTTTTATGACCTTTATGTAGTTTCAATCAGTATCTTATACCCATTCACACCGAAGCTAAAACACGTGTAAAGTCAGTGTTTTAATCAGCCGGTGTCAGGTTACAATACAGTCATAGGGTACACATTTTTTTGGTTTTTAAGCTTTTTAAAAATGTATACTTTGCCATGGTTAGGAGTTAACTCTTCGCCGCAAGAAAATGTTTGAAACATGGTATGTTTTAGATATTTTTACTTTATATAATCATAAACCTCTTCCGCATTCAACAATAGCACCAGAGGGCTGGGGTAGTTTTGTTTCAAACTTCAAACTTCTAGTATTTTTGTCTACCCTGACTTCACGTCGGCATCACTGTTCGTTGGTTTGGCTGTATAATGCAGCTTGCCGGATATTTATTTGGTTTTCATTGCCGCTTAGGTGCTTTTTCAATGGTGAGCATTTGTTTTCATAGCGGACTTACAACAGATTTCTATATCTTACCATTCAGCTATTTGCCGAGAATGTAGAATGAAGATAAGACGTATACCCCTTCAGATTACAAATAAAGATGACTCAACAGATGGGACCATTGAAACACTTGCAAAAGACCTAACCAAAGAGGGAAGTGAATTAAAGGGACGTCAGCGAGAGAATATCACTGATGTTGGAGGCGCTGGTCACTTTGCGACTGATAATTATGACAATGATATTGGTAGCGATGATAACAAAGATGACAATGATGACAATTATGATGATGGTGGCGCTGCCAGTGACTATGAAGTTGCTGGAAGTGGTCCTGATGTTGCTGGTAGTAACGACGGTGTTGGTGATGGGGATGAGTATGGTATTGGTGAGGGTAATGACGATAATGATCATGTTTTTGTTGGTGGTAAATTTTGTGGTGGTATTGGTGATAGTTGTAATGCTTACCGTGGTGGTGTTGGAGGCGGTCATGTTAACAAAGGCGATGATAAAGGCAGAAATGGCGCTCAACGGTCTGAAAACAGTGATGGTGATGGTATAGCCGTGAAACTTGACAATGATCACGAACTTGCCGCTACAGAGGATTATTCAGAGGAAACAGTATTAGTAAGTAAGACATTTCCTTTGTCAGTACATCTTATTAACAAATAGAGGTCTGGTAGTCAATGGCAGTCTTTTGCATTGCAAAATTTTTCCTGGAATTGTAAATGGCTTGACGTATTCATTACTTATTATTACTAACTAATGAGTAATATATGTATTGCGAAATAAGTTTTGTTTCAACTAGAACTCACAATCATGTTATAAATAGACATCAGAAAAATGACGTAATTTCTATTAACCAGACCTAAGCTGCTTATCCACGTTATTTACGCAGGTTCTTTCACCTGCGGAAACAGAGCTCCCAACCAGCACATTGCGTGAAGTGAAAAAACGAAAAAGTCTGATGGCAAACGTAGAGAGGCCTCACGTTGTTAGCTTCAGAAAACAAGAGCTGAACAATTTCCTTAGATGTTGCGGAGCATCCCCAGTCAGAGAGGTGGACATGGGTTCGTCGACTACAACCGAGCGTACCAGGCGAAGGAACATTTCAGAAGCATCCGGGGTTGTGGTTGCGGTTGTGCAGACTTTGTCTCCAAGCCACCCTGGTGAATTATGGAAAGACTTAAGGGACTCAGGTAAAATCTGTGAAGCATTGAACGTTACCAACAGGGCAAAGTTAAACGAGATTACTGCAAAGGAAAGCGACTTTAAATATCTCATTGCCCTTTCTGAAACCTACAGCAACGCTACAAGTGGAAATGTGAGAAAACAAGTCCTCTCCATCATGGCTGATCTTACAACATTTGAAGAAATTCGCAAGTTCATACCGGGGTTAACAAAATACATGTTTTGTGAGGCACGGAAGCATCGGTTACTTTCCGGTCGTGGGGCGCCCGTTGTATCGAAATCTGATCCCAGGTGTAAAATTGATCTCAAGGAACTAGATCATTTCATAACCTTCATCACAAGCCCTTACATCATACAGGATTTGCCATTTGGAGAAAAGTTTCTGAAATTGTCTTCTGGAGAAGTGGTGCAGACGCCAAATGCGATCAGGGTGTCTGTCAACGAGCGCATTATTAACCAATATCTGCAGTGTTGCAACGAGACCGGGAGAGACCCACTAAGCAGAAGTACACTTAGACGAATTCTTTCAGCTTGTCGTGCGTCAACAAGAAAATCTCTTCAAGGCCTTGATTACTTTGTGTCAGAAGGTTGTAAGGCCTTTCGTGACCTCCATGAATTGACCGACAAACTTGCCGACTGTGGGCTTGAGACTAACGAGGTCCAAAATCTCCAGACGAAACTAAAGGCAGGAAAGAATTATCTCAAAATTGACTTCAAAGTAAGTCTTTGCTTTAAGTAGAGTTTTTACACACCTTTGTTGACAGCAGATCTCATAGTTTTCAATGGTCGCCTCTGTTTTTTATCGTTTCTATTTTCCGGCAGGTAAACTCACAATTTTAACATTGAAGCAGTTGTAAAGTTGTAACGACGTCAATATCAAATTCCTTGGACGCCGGTGCGTACCAATGTGGACAATTGCGTCAAAATAGTCATCATATTTGCACTGTGTGTACTTTTGACCAATACTAACTCGGCTTGGGTGAATACCGGTGTAGGATGTTCGGCAGGTTCACAAACGTGAAGACATTACTGTGTTTACATGACCTCATGAAAACAGCTAGTTTACCTGTTAGAACGCCCTTTATAAATTATGATGAATTTTATAAGCTCATACCCATGATATTAGTATAATTCTACTAGAAACAATAGAGTGTTTCTGTCGAGGAACTATCGGCAGATAGTTGCCCCTTGGAAATTTGATGTTCTTAAAACTAGCTATATTTGTTTTAAGAATATCAAATTTCCGCGGGGCAACTATCTGCCGATAGTTCCTCGAGAAAAACACTCTATTGTTTAAATCGTATGTAGTGGCTTGATGTGGTCGACAGAATTGCAACGTTTCCTCGTTTCTTCGAAGAACAGTTAAAAACAAATGAATAAACAAAATTCCTGAGAAGACTAAAAGGAGAGCATTTACATGCAGTTTCTTGAATTAAAAAAGCTCGAATTTTTTAAAGAAACTAATAAACGTACACAACTGCAACTGAATTAATTCGGTCCGCGCGAATTCTGTCACCGCATAGAAATCGAAAGCGATTAACTAAGGAACCAATCAAAACTCGAAGCAATTACATGTAGCTGACGTAAAAAGCTGGAAAACGCGTGCGAGTGAGTCACGATTTGTTTTGGTTTTACTTCTGATTGGATGGAAAACTGGCGCGAGTTCTTTTAAGCCAATCGTCCAGCGTAGTAACTGCAAAACCAATTACTTTTCAACACTAAATTGAAAACCGCTCTAGCATATATGTACTTTTGTTATTTAAACAGGTCAATGTTTCCAGCTGTTCTCGTGTTGCTGATCACTGCACCCGATATGCCCTAAGCGACTCCACGGACCCGTCCTTCAAAAGCACTTGCAGTCATGACCATGACTTGTTGTGTCAACGTTGCCAAGACCTTAAAGATGTGCTGAGTGATATCAATACGGCAATCCAGAGATGTCAGTTTGAACAAGAGTATGACAAAGAGGACGCTCTGTACACCTTTCAAGAGGCCGTCCGAGCGATTAAGCTCTGGAAGTCGCACCAGTTGCGACTTTTGAATCAAGACGCCGCACGCACTGATTGTATTGATTGTCTCAACGACAATAGCGTCCTACTTATCCAAGACTGGGCCATGAAGTTCCTGCCGCGGCAGTACCGGGAATCACAAGGTGAATGGTTTGCAAAGAAAGGGTTTTCCTGGCACATCACTGTGGCAATCAGAAAGAAGGAGAGTGAGCTGGAGACGCAAGCCTTTGTGCACGTAGTTGAGCAATGTAACCAGGACAGTTCCTGTGTTGTAATGCTCATGGAGCATGTTTTGGCCACCCTGAAGAAAGAAAACCCCGCTATCAATCGTGCCTTTTATCGTCAAGACAACGCGGGGTGTTACCATGCTGCATACACTATTCTAGCGTGCAAAGAAATCAGTAAGAGAACTGGTGTCTGCCTTCAACGTTTGGACTTTTCTGATCCCCAGGGAGGAAAAGGACTATGCGATCGATTTGCTGCAACCATGAAAAACCATGTACGTGCCTTTATCGACGAGGGCAATGACGTCAGTACAACTGTACAATTTCAAAAGGCGCTAACGTCACAGGGTGGAGTTCCTGGGGCTTGAGTGTCCTTGATACAAGGTTCGTTTTCTGACAAGGTAACAGTGAAGTTGCCAGGAATCAGTAAACTCAATAACTTTGAATTCGAGGACGAAGGAGTCAGAGTATGGCGGGCTTATGGTGTCGGTGAAGGGAAGCTTTTTCTGTGGTTAAATTTCAAAGGTACGTTATATGTTTCCTGAACACAGAATGAACCTCCGGCATGCATGATGGTAAAGGAAAGGGATGTCTTCTCCTTTCGGTTTTAGTACTATACTATTGAGGCAAAAGCATCCTTAGCTATAACAAACTAGAGCAAAGTGTCACAGTATGAATATCACTTGACAAGCTACCTACTAATAAACGTTTCACTGTTAAAATTGTGTCAAGACCATAACCCAAGGTGGGTCTCAATCTCGCTCGTTCTGTGGTAGGGATGGTAAACTGTTATAGGAGACCCCAATTGTTCGGCTGAGTGTGTTACTACATCACGCCACTTCACCATGTAAAGACAAAAATGTGCGTAAAATATGACATCGTATCTCCGGTGTCTGGGTTTAGACGGTTTAGAAAAGGTGTGTTCGCGTGGGGAATGAAAATTAAACCGGAAAACTACTGTGATCGAATTTTATGATGCCAAATACATAGAAAATAAAGGTACCAGAGGGAAAAAATCTCTTATTCGCTTTTTTTTTCTCTTTTTTTTTTTTACGGATAATACGCGCGGACATTTCACTCGTTGCTCAAAATCGTTGCCACTGAGCAAGTCGTAAAAGGATTTCCCTGTCAGCACCCTCTTTGCAATTTGCAAATATATTAAATGCGAATGCAAATTAATTTGTGATATATATTATATATTTACCATTCGGTTTGATAGAGTGCTCAATAGGAGAACTAGATCCGTTAGTATAATCCATGTGATGAAATCAACAGATGGTACGACTTGGCATTTTATTACTTATTAGTTTCACACCGCACGAGAAGTGCAGCACTCATCAGATAAAAAGCCATAAAAAGAGATCTGATGACGGCTGCACTTCTCGTGCGGTATGAAACTAATAAGTAATAAAAGGCCAATTTGTACCATCTGTTGATTTCATCACCTGGATTATATTATATATTTATGTATATTGTTTGTAAAACCGTCGAGAAAAGGTTATTTACCATGATCATCATTTCTTTCAGGTATTGAAGCTCACAACGCTACGGTTACGGCAACCGATGCTTCATTTTCACATGGCAACTTTAGGCCTATCAAACCTAGGAAGTCAAGGAAGAAACCTCCCAAAACATCAGATGTTGTGTACGAGAGTGATGAAGATGACTGTGGCGAGATGAATGAAGGAGATGCGAAAACCAGTTCACCGAAATTATTCGCCTGTCCAAACGAGGGTTGCATTCGGGTCTATAAACGTTATGGCTCAATGGTAAATCATGTAGCCTATGGAAAGTGCGAATTCCAACCTGAAAGAGAGTCTCTCCTAGACATGGCGAAACTAATGTACAGCAAGAAGCTCTGGGGTGGTGAGCTCAGTCTAAAGATGGGCATTACTGGTTCTGCTGCTGCACTTGCTCCATTAGCAGATGCACAGAAGAAAGAAGAAGAAGAAGGATGGGCTCTGAAAGCAACAAAGAAAGCAAAAGCCTTTAGCGAGAAACAGAGGAAATTCCTGGAAGAAAAATTCATGGTTGGTGAAACCACTGGAAAGAAACTAGATCCTGTGACAGTGGCAAAACAAATGAAAATTGCTCGAGATGCTGATGGTCAGAGACAATTCGCACACGAAGAGGTTTTGTCTTCCACGCAAATTCAAAGTTTCTTTTCACGGCGGGCTAAATGCAAAAACTCAGAAGCCCAGTCAGTTTCCGACAAAGACTTAGAAGCAGCTGAAAATGAAGAAGCGCTGGCAACCTTACGAAATGAGGTATTGGAGCACATACAGCCCAAGCACCCAGTCATGTACGATGGTTACAATCTTTGCGACCTCGTCACTTCACAGAAGCTAAGTAAATTAAAAATCAGTAAACTAAGCGAAATTTGTCGCTCGTTTAAACTGGAAGTGCCTGCTGAACAAGGAAGACGGAAAGCTCCGTTTGTTGGTGCGTTAACCGCAATGGTATCGGAGTGTTCCTGCTACCACTCAACCACGTCTTCTGCGAGCCCATGAAATAAGAGTCGCATTGTGATAACTTGATAACTTTATAAAAACTGAAAAAACTGAAAACTTGCAAAACAACTTGCCTTAGAGTTTTGCAAAACTTTTTCCTCATTAAGAGTCACCTTTCGCTGTACTTACATTTTGCTGTAGAGCAGACGGACATCCGTGCCTCTCACCCCCTGGCCCCTACACCCCACTCCGAGCCATCAAAAAAATGTATATTTTCAGCTAGACAGAAAGTGTATCATCTTACCATTTCTTCGATCATTAATAAACCATCAAGTTTGAACAACTTAGATCCTTCTAAAAGATAACGCCGTGTTAGTTATGCCTTGAAATTGACAGTGCGTGTTTTACACCCAGTCCGTAGTCCGGAGTCCACAGTCGGCAGCCCATGTTTTTCACTGACCGCATTTAAAATATCTCCATATTATAAAAACTTGCAGTTCCACCAACAAATACTTCTAAAATGTTCTTCTCGATACTACTGTAACTGTTAAACCTAAAAATCGGTTTCATTAACTTAGATATAGATATATCATTTTCACAATGTCAGATGACCAAATAAATTAATTTAAATAGCCGCGATATGGCGCGCCTCACGATGTTCATTTCACGGGAGCTTGTCACACATCCATTCGCCGTATTTCATCGACATTCATTGTTCTACGTGGAAACAAACATATTTTTCATGCCAGAAGATAGGTGATTTCAATATCCCAATAGAGTGAGAGGAATTTAAAAAAAGATAATCAATTGAATAAGCACTTGAACGGGACATGTTCACGCATTTGGCCGATTTCAAACCTGTACATGTAATTTGTAATTTCAGTGAAGACTGTTTACAATGCAACAACAAAGTGAGCGGTACAAAATTTTCGTTAAAAATCGCACACACTATCTTGAAACCTGTTTTCAAACACAACTCTCTGGATCATATAAGCAGGAAAACATGGAAATTGCATTATTTAGGCGACAGCAATCGTTTCCTATTTTCCTCGACTAATATTGGCTTAACAATCTGTTCCGCAGAAAAGACTAAATTACTACTGATAATATAATTTCTCAGTCTACGCTGTTACAACTCCCCCAAATTTTTATTAATGATATCAAATCAGCAATAACTAAGCTACACTCTGGATAACTGGCTAATTCTCAATCGAGATAACACTGGAGATATCAGCCTTCCAATTTGAAGTAAATTTACGACTTTTCAAAGCTAAGAAAATATACCTTCGTGCTTCTTGGCCGGTGATCGTTCAAACTTATCATTTTCCGAATTTATTTTGATAAATAAGACAAAGAAGGATATTTATTTATGTCTGTTAAAAGAATTGCCGAGAAATTACGATGGCAGGATCAGGATTGACGTAAGAAGAACTCCTTCGATCCGCCATATCGGCGGGCCGCCAAGGTCACTCCAAATCGACCTTCTCGATATTTTGCAAAGTAAAAAGAATTGGAACTTTTTAACATCCATTTCGTTGTTAGGACCCGAAAACAAGATTGCATGCCAAATTTCAACAAAATCGGTGAGGTACGGTGGCCGGCCAAAATTTGAATCTTATGGACTATGACTCTTAATATCTTTCTCGTCTACCACTAACCCCTTTATTTCCACATCTTTTCGTATCGAAATCGACAGTACTTCCATAACAAGAATGAACAGATACGGTGAGAGCGGATCCCCTTGTCGTGCTCCTCGCTGAAGATCAAAATAGTGTGAAGTGAATCCATTGTTTATAACGCAGCTTTTTACACCATTGTAAAAGGTTGTTATCCATTTGATAAAAGTCTGACCAAAGTTAAAGGCTTCTAATGCCATGATTAAGAGTTCCACATTCACCGAGTCAAAAGCCTTTTCAAAATCAATACCAACTAACCAGCCGGGAATCTTAT
>Ga0126337_10002877_pt1 | contig 11085 bp, 5 predicted proteins | sample DipCmetagenome_FD_92527 | JGI IMG/M metagenome (GOLD analysis project Ga0126337, IMG submission 92527) | Coral microbial communities from La Bocana,Puerto Morelos, Mexico - Diploria C A metagenome | ecosystem: Host-associated > Invertebrates > Cnidaria > Coral | place: La Bocana,Puerto Morelos... | reverse complement strand
TGGTTAGATATTCAAGTCTTCTCGGATAAGGACGATAAACCGTAGGCCCCGTCTCCTGCATCTTCACTGTAATAGGCTAGCAGGGGACATTAAAGAACCCACACACTTATCGAAAAGAGTAGGGCATGGAGTTCCCGGTGTTGTGGTCTGGTCTTTGCTCAGTGTGTTGTTTGTTCTGAGGGCCCCAAGTTTATCAGTAACTTAAGTTACTGCCACGGGTCACCCTCATTAAATGAAGTCTCACTCACTCACTCACTCACTCACTCACTCACTCACTCACTCACTCAGCTGTTTTGGTCATAAATTGGATAGCGATTTTAGCCATTTTGTCACCGTTTTGTTCATAAATAGGGTATCGAATTCTAGCACTCTAGTCTTCAATTTGGTTTTTTTTTAGAAGAAGCTACTTCTTCATCACGCCTTCCTTCTCCCATCCACGCTTTGCCTTCCTCTACCCCGTTTAACGTCTGCTATGCAAGCTAGATAAAGCCAGCAACAAAAGCCCTTCCCCTAGGAGTCAGGTCATAAATAGGGTATCGAATTTTTAGTCAGGTCATAAATAGGGTAGGGAAAATCGCAGATTTTGGTCATAAATAGGGTAAGGGTTTTGGGAATTAGGCCACACACCCCTACCCAATTTTTCTGGGAGTACCTCCCCCCTGGGCTAGGGGGTGGGCATTAAGTGCCTGTGTGGAATTACTGAGTTACCTAAAGTACTACCAAGTTAAAGAGTATCAACAAAAAATTACCAGAATTCATGAATTTTCCAAAAATTTATTGGGTACAATCTTGATGAGTCAGAAACTTCCCATGTACTGATGTTTCCATATCTAGTAGTAACCATATTTTACAGGCACCTCTGGGAAAGATGAAGTCAGTGTTGCTATGTATAATTTTATTTTAGAGTTTGACAGCCTGGCTTTGTAATATTGATTGCCTATTTTCCATAAAGCAGTTAAATCGGAACCAAAACGTGCAGCTTATAGGCTAAGGCTGAGGTAATCCGATATAGATCCAGGGCGAATTTCTGTTCCTGATCGTAAATCATGCAATTCAAAGCTTACCTTGTCCACGGGAACTTGGGAATTATTCGCGGCAATCTCGAGGCAAATCACAGATTTAGCCACGCTAGTTAAAGTCAGGGAGCAACCACGAACTTCCATCAAGCGCTCAAATTCAGAAGCCTTTTTTGAAACATCTACTTTCGTTATTCCGAGCCTTTTAGATAAAGATCGAAGAGTTTCACTCGCCATTTTGTCGTCTTCCAACTAACCTGTTCAGTTGGAAATTTTCGCGGCAAAAAAGTAGTGATGGTGCCCAGCTCTTCGTCGGGTGACAAAATGCTAGGTTCTAGATTTCTCTCCGCCAATAGCAGCTGGGAGAGAATAAGAATAAACTACTTGTGGGCGGACTCTTTTGTTCTTCAGCAGTGTTCTGTGATTGTGCACTGTGCCAGCATAAGATGCTTTCGGGCACAAGAAACTATAGGGGCATAGAGCAGAGTGGGGCTAGAAATGTGTTTGTATTCCTTGCCGTAAAAGCTCTACACCGTTACCCATATCACGTGTATATGCAGGTGGTACTTTGTTTTACTTCGAAAACGACATTTTCAGGACTTAAATCCAACTAGGCTTATACCCTTAACATTTTTGAAGGGTTATGAGCAAATTTTCACGATAGGGGGTCTGCATACGAGCCTAATGACCTAAAATGTTTCGGACACTTTCTCAAATTTCTATGAAAGCAGCAATTCAATAAATTTACACCTCGTCTCCCCTGGACAATGGTGGTGGCGGGAAGGAATCAGAAGTCAAAGATGTGTTACAAATCTTCTAAAGGAGGACTCTAACATTGTTCTGGGGGAATGAGAGAAAGATCTTTGTAAGGCAATTTCTATTGGATTAAATTCAGGTTACTTGAAGATTCCATGTAAAACAGCGAGAACTGAAGAGAAGTGTCCTAAACCCTTTTGACCAGGACTATAGCTGCAGTTACTTTGAGTACATTAGGGGACGAACTATTATTTTAGGTTGGTGGGTTGGGCAATTTTCTGGGCATGAGGTTTCTTCTCAACTTTAGGCAGTGCATGATTTTTTATTTGGTAGGCAATAGCTTGTGCCATAAAATTTTTAAACATTGAAAATCAACTGACAGCAGAACGGCACCTACTCGATTTTTCCGCCTTGGCTTCCCTTGCGCGATTTTTTTTCAGTAGCTTTTGCTGAGGAATGTTTTTCGGAAATTGCCGAAACCCTAAGGTCGGTGAAATGTCTGGCCTCGTGGCTAAATTTGATACATAGTTGATGGAGGTTGTATTCTGCACTTTTCACTCACTCTTTTTTGCTTTAGTATATGGTGTGCATGTAATGCCTGTAACCTGGGTGTTATACGGAATGTTAATAAAGTAAGAAGCAGACAAACCCAGTGTACTATTTGGGCTCCCTGGAAAAGAGTGTTTTACCAGGTAGTACAAAACGTTACGTACAACGTTAAAGTACACAAAAATAACATTATACTTATCATTACAAACTCAGGCAGACCAACAGTATGTATTAGAATGTTTTCAACATTTTTTAATGTCAGTTTTCTGAATATGCGTGGCCTTCATCGGTTTTCTCAACAGTACACTAAACTGTTACATTCAAGCGTTGATACAATCATGCTATCTACAAATCAGATTTCGCAAAAGGCAGACATAAATTTACATTAAAGGAACTAAATCGCTGCAAAATTTTATAATATTGGAAAAAAGACAACATGTATAGAGACACTTACATATTATTTTAGTTGTGCGCTTGACGCTAAGAGGAAGAGTACATCCGGTTTTTAAAACACCGTTGAGCTGCTTTACGAAAAAAATAGCCCTATTCTCTTAATGTCTCTTATCATTGCAGCAACACTGAAGATTCCTAACCCGATTTCCGAAATTAAAATTTGTGGAACAATGTAAAACTGAGCTAGTGAAGAACTCTGTAGGTATAGCTGAATAATATTATTTATTTTGATGTGTTTGAAAAAAAACATAGGGGACTTTAAATTTAGTACGAGTACCGACTTTTCCCACATTAACAAGTCACATACTCACCTTATCGCACCATAATCAGTCATGTCTTCCCGCTAAACCAACATGAAGAGCGAGGGCTCCAGAAACGTCTCTGCTTTGAACGTCATATCGGCCTAAATCGTACTGGTACTCAATGTCGTGCTCGCAGTCCAATGTAAAGGTCCTTTTTTAGTATTTTGTCTGGCCCCAGACCTATAAAGCAAGCTTTTTTAACACTGAACAGTTTTTGGGCAAAACATTGAGCTGCTTGCTTTACAGAAGAGGGCCAGGGATTCTTATTTTCTCTGAATCTCTATTGATAACACGTTCAAGTTTCCAAATTTTGTTGTTGAAATCCTGAGTAGAAAAGATCGGTATTAATGTTTGAGTGCTTTACTACGAAAACCCGCCTTCATGTCAGGCTATATGACAAAGCGGCTTGATACACTGTAATGGAATAACTAAACTTCTTTCAATCAGTTCGCTGGAGATAATATCAGTTTATGATCAGATACTATCAGGTCTGTCAGGTTTAAGAAACTTCACTTGATAATTAACTATTCAACTTTGATCCAATTCTATCATGCACTTATGATGTTTATAGTTTCAGTTTAAATATCAACAGTGTAACCTCAAACGCTTTACACGCTAGGGCTTGAGTCATATTGTTTGAATAACATATGAAGTAATTAATAGTGACTATTTGTTTCGCCGTCTATAACGGTTCATGGAAGTAACCCACCAAGTGTGATCATTCAAATTAGAGAACAGACTACACTCAGAGTCAGTAACTCGACTTGCTTCCACATTTGTAAGCTTGTCCAAAGAGGTTGATCATCCTTTGAGTTGAAAAGAGTTTTTGTTACTTTGGACTTCTCAATTTGATTCTCTGACGGGAAAATCTCAACTATAGATTACATTTTGCATAGAATCATTTCTCTAGCAAGTCTGATCAGCTCCCTTTGATTTCACGGCGGTTCTGTCGCTCAGTCGCTCTTACTGTAAGTTGATTCCAAAGTTACTAGAGGGTCAATTTCCTTTGGTGGCTAAACAACAGTGAAAGCAGTTACTATACGCTTGCCACTGAAACAAAAAAAGAAAAATAAGATGAATGGCTATAATACAATTTATATCCCGGCATAAACAGTTCGCGGTCAAATGTAGAGGACTAATATCAGTGTTGTATAACGTATCTGTGAATATATACCAGTACTGTTCTTACGGACAGCAAGTCTAAGTATCTCAGTACGTGGCACTGACGCATAACAATAGTACAAGAACAAGTTTATCAGTAACAGCTTCTCGAAACGCCCAGGAGGAGGAAGCACAGTTTAGATAACCCACAAACCTACACTGAACTTAGCGCCAATCAATGTAAATTGATTGAGAACTTACAAAATGACAAAACAAGATGGTGATAGAAACTTTATATTGCAATGTATATACAACAATATATCTTTAGAAAATTGAAGGGACAAAGAGGGAATCTTTCGCGTATAAGGAAGGGGACTTGGCGGTTAAATGGCAGAATTGTGGTAATGACAATCTTGCGTCGCTCAGAGTCGATAAAAGCTGTCTCAGCCGAGCCAATAAATCAGCCCATAGTCTGAGTTGGAGCAGAAGCAATGCCAGTGTTATCAGTGTTATCTGTATCAGTTCTGTTGGGCCATACAGAGAACAGAGCATGCAGTTTAACAAAAATAGCTTCAGTGGTTCGTATAGTGTGATCTTCCTGTGAGAGTAGTTCTGAAAAGAACTGTTGTTGGTGACTGATGTTTCGAGAACCTGACCGAAAGTCATCTTTAGAGTTCAAACCACTTCACTAAAAAATAGGATGGACTGGAATACTGAGCATTTCAAGACGATTTCAAATAAATGTTGAATCGTGTGGTCAATCAGAGACTTCACTGTACCGGTAAAACATTTTAAAAAACTAAAACTCTAGTAACACTGAGCGACTACAACCGAACCCAAGCACCCAAGCACCCAAGCTGGGCGGTAAACGATACAGTTGATAGACGGAAGCCCTGCCTGATGATGAGTTCTCATTCTCAGGAATACCGCTCGAAAATCGTAGTTAAATTAGCTAGCAATCGAAGCACTTTGCCAAAGACGATTCTTGAGAAATTCAGTCGAAGAATACATATAAAACTAGCAATCATGAGCAAGAAAAAAAGTTAAGATATAAATATATCATCATTTTCGTTGATGAAATGGGCGCACCTGCAATATAGCAAGATGTATGCAAGGATAATAACATCCAAATTGTTGGAATCTAGAAGCTTCAAGGGAAGAAAAGTATATCTTTAGAACGAACGAGAAATCGGAGAAATTCAGTATTAGAAATTCATTAGTATTCTTAGAAGATATACTAGATAGATTTGGATGAGAACAGCAAAGAATAGAATAGTTTGGAACAACGGAAATAACCCTTAAGCTACATGAACATGTCAACGATTCGAATCGATATTACGCTACAATTATTATCAAACATCTGCCGGAACTTTCTATATTCAGGATGTTGAATTATTTCAATCTCAACTGCTAGTTAGCTCTAGTTAAAATGTACTAAAGAGGACAACAGTGAAATTTCCCTGTGTTCCTAAGCTAAATGGCAAGTAAGAAATCGTCGTAAAATGTCCATGATCAACTATAAGCCAGGTAGCTCTCTCATAACACAAGACAGGTGTGCGAGTATATGGTCAGTATCACCTGTGAGTTGAATCACTCTAATAAACAAAACAACGTTAAATCGGTGATGTTCAGTATGAACGTTTATGAACGTTTTTTGAATTACAAGACATATCAGTAATAAAGTACTATGGATAAGACTAACCTTTTGTTTCCACTGAGTCGTAACGCTGACAGACTTCATGCCTTGAGGATCAAAATTTAAACATTTAAAAAGAAAAATAAGCACACAACTAGAGACAAAATGCACGTAGTTGAAGGACAGGATAGCATTATCATATATTTGAAGTGAAATTTCTCGCTGCATATTTGTATGATCAGGATAAATTTGAAGTTTATATTTGTGAGCAGTGCTTACAATAAAGAAAGGCAAAACAGTCAAAAAATAAAGAGTTTAACTATGTCATGAATTTCTATCAGCTCTTGGACTGATGTAAATATTTTGTAGTCGTAGCTAATCTCATAACAGATCTCATTAGATCTTCCAACGTACCTAATCGGTCTAATCCCTCGGACTAAAAAAACAATACGTCACTCTTGTTCCAAGTACAAAAACTAAGCAAGGTTGCATGCCCTACTCTCAAAATAGCATCTATTGCGTGTAGTTCGCCAGCTGATGGCAAATCGACGGAGCACAAACACAAATAAACACGCGATTTAAACATTCCACTTATCTCCGATTTCAAAGAGTGCAAGAGCCCGCATCCCTCTTCAGTGGCCTTTCGGGCGATTTTACACCCACAGCAAATTCTTCTTTAGTGAACCGAATTATTACCGTATGGTTTGCGACACAAGCACAGAAAAGGCAAATACTGACTGAAAACTCAGAGTGTTCCTTAGGTGGATTGCCGGGCCGTGTTATGACGCTGGCTCAGCTGAGAAGACGTGCCCTGTTTTGGAGACAGGACAACACAGAACCTTCTAGTAGCAGGTTCAATGAAACTGAGGCATTTCTGGACCTTGTCGTCATTGATTTATTTTTAAAGAATTACAGAAAAGACCATGGCTAATCTAATATTATTTCCATAGCATGCAAAAATGTGGTTAACGGTCACGGCTACAACAGTGTACATCATATATTGTTTTTGTTTTTGAGTTCGCCATTTTGAAAACTTGGGGCGAACTACTGTTTACATAGAAGCCTCTGTATAATATAGCCTTGCGTAAACTTGGATTTTGTAGCATACACTCGATATAACTTTACTAATCAGATGTAAGAGTTGGGTAGTTTCCAAGAAAGTTCCATTACCGTTTTCCAAGCGTTAGTCTGTATCAGAACGACTGATTCAACGGACATCGCTTAAGTAAAATTCTTATCAAGACAATATCAGAAAAGAAGCTCTTGTTTTACATAGAGCTTTTATAATGCACCGCGTGTTACGAGATCTAGAACTTGAAAGAAATAAAGAAATATAAATAATTTAAAATTGTTACCGATCGAGGCAAGTGCCTCGGCTCGCCTGCTACTTGCTACGGCCCTGGAAATCTGACTTTTGTGGTACAAACTGGTTTAACTTCCCTGCTTTTTTGTTGAGAGAACGTAGAAAAAAAAACTATGTTATTGGACTGTTTAATTTACAATCGGCGGAAGTATCTATTTTTTATTTGTATGAAATGAGTATTCCTTGATGAATGGGTCAAAATCATATCCCTACGACTCGCGACATATTTTCTCTTTGTTTTGTTTTTCTATGACAAGTGCCTTTTGATATCAGCAAAACATACAAAAATTTCACTTACTACTACATGCTGATCCGCCTTACAGGATGACGTAGACTCGGGGCGATTCCAGCGTCATAAAAACGTTCTAGAATGTTCCGATGGCGACGACACGGGAGAACGCTGTCGACATATGTTCTAGAATCGACGGTTTGCGTGACTTCCCAACTAAGCAATAATATGGCGGTGTTTATTTCACTTCCGGTAAGACCTACTGAATATCTGCATAATATCACGATAGAAACTTAGCTTCGTTCAAGTGCCTGATTTTATCGAATAAGGCGTTTTCCACAACTGAACTGTAAACTGATGACTTTAGACAGCTTAATGGAACATGATAGTCCTTTAAAACTGATTCATTTTTTTTAACTAAAAAGGCTTTAACTAGTTTTCTCCGAAAACCAAAAAGCTTTAATTTAAATAACTTTTCATCGACTTGAGACAAGAAAATATTTTTTCTAGAACAAAAAGTCTGGTATAATTCTTACCTGATAGTAGAAACAACATCTCTTGATTTTGATCGAGACCAGATAAGTGAATTAAAAAAAAAGGTTTGGGTCTTCTTGCAACAATTCTTTTGTTTCAAACCTACATCCTTGAGTCAAATTACGATCTTTTTGTTTGTTTATCGAAGAAATAACAGAATTAAAACAATTAGTCCTGCCTAAAATCTCCAGAATGATTTATAAATTTATGCAGATTCAGATACGATTTCCAGAAAAGTCAGCGGTGAGACGTGGGCCTCGGTCCGTGTAGAACGTTCTCGAATAGGCACGTTTGATTATTTTGTCCCCTTATCCTCATGACAACCTGTTCCAATGACGTCGGTGAGGCACCCGCCTAGGTCACCACCTGACGACTGGAGAGCCTTGGTCTAAAAACACTTGTAGCCACAAAAATGTTCAGCTGCTAAATATAGAAAATCAATAAACAATTCACGTTCACCTCAATGCCGATAAATTTGTTTACTATTTCGAAGGTCAGCGACGCCCTCTGAGATTCAATCCCAGACTTCGACGCGCTCAACGTCTCAAGGGATATAAAACCTGCGCGCGGGGGATGAAAAAACATGGCCGATCTGTGAACCGCTTGGGTAACTTATGCTTCTTTCGTCTGCACGCATACCAGCGAGAAAACTATTTTGTTTGGGGGTGATCTATGAAAAGAATGCCGATGAAGACGGGAGACGGAGATTCGAGCGGTATTCCATCTAACGTCCCTGCGTTTTTAGTGAAATTGTGGAAGCTGGTTGAAGATCCACAGTACGAAGAGCACATTTCATGGAACAAGGTCTCAAAACTATTCTGTTTTCATTTTTATGGCCTCCGGAAGAAATTTTACACTTGCAAACTTCGTTGCTATACCCTTTTTCTTTATTACAAGTAGAATTTTATTGCTTTCCGTGTGATCTACTGCTTCAACAAAGAGATGATGCGACCTATAGATTTTGATTATTCCTGTAGAATGGAACCGGATTCCTCGTCCACGATCAAGCTACGTTTGCACGAGAAATCCTTCCCGAGTATTTCAAGCACAACAACTTTGCAAGCTTCGTTCGTCAGTTGAATATGTGTAAGTATATTGTTGAATATAACCCGCCGGTACCGTGGGTTTGCGATATCTTCCTGTGTTTTAGTATGTACGGATATACGCTTTCTTGTTTGGCGTCCGCTCCTGATATATAAGCATAGTTGCGTAATCGATTTCATATCAATTTCATCAATATTTCGAGGGGGACATCAAATAAGTATTTTATTTTGTTTTAAAGAATTTGAGCAATTACTTCTTTGTCAAAGAATGTTTGCAATGCGTGTTTTTCTCTTCGGCTTGGACACCGGGAATGACGTGGGCGGGTAAAGTGTATGTTTTCCGACCGATTTAGATGTCCTCTGATAGACCTCGATGAATTGCTTTGTGGACGTGCATGAACTGTACTATTCAAGAGAATTTCGCCATGGATCGTGCAAATGTCAGCTGCAACAGGTCAATGTGTATTTCAAATAGTTGTGTAACATATTATGATATACCATCTGCCTTCATTTTTAGTTGAAATTTATTGCAATCAGAGCAAAGCCGCTAGTGATTTAGTGGGTGGGGGAGGGGAGCTTTAATATTGTCAGAATATTTCTGGGTATAGTGGATGCAAACACATGTTAGAAAGATGACGATAAATATTAAATAAATAAAATACCTTTATGAGCAATAAAACCACAGTTGAAACTTTCAGCATTTTTGCTCTCCTTTCCTTTGTATAGCAGATTTTTCAAGCATCAAACAGCTTCTTTTTTACAATGAAACTTCACGCTGTATGTGTCTCTTATTACCAATATACAAACTACGAAATGGATTTGGATCACAGTAAAATTGCCGACAATTATCTTGCGATTGATTAAGTGATTTTTCCAGCATCTGCATGTGTGTACTTGGCAGGCTGTCAGTACTCACAAAGCATGAAACAAAATAAAAGACTTCTCAAAGGAATGTTACTTGCATTTTCCCAGTTAGAGAAATAAAGTAAAATGAGGGGAGTGTTAATTACCAATCTTTGCTCAATCAATTAAACTCGGTAGGGGGTCCATTAGGACTATTGATAGCTTAAGTGATACAAGAAAACATGCAATACTCTGCATGGCTACTTAAATTTTATTTCAGACAAAAATTGAAATTGTAACGATGATGTTGGTATTCTTTATTTTATTCACTTGAGTAATAACATCTCTGAATTGAATCAATTGCTGGAAAAAGATTGTCATTATATTGTTTTTAGGTATATTATGATTTACATACAAGATGACCTTTATACAAAGTTTAATTGTGCCTGCAAGTTCCTAGTATCAAAATCACCCTAGGCTACAGCTTATGGCTTTGTTATTCTTTGCAGATGGCTTTCGAAAAGTCATTGGTGCTGAGCAAGGAGGTCTGAGGTCAGAGAAGGATGAGTGGGAATTTTTTAATGGAAATTTTAACAAGTATCATCCAGAATTGTTAGAGAATGTCAAGAGAAAGGTGTGTGCATTGTTCAAAGTCAGGAAACACTGTTAATTTTTTCTAGCCACAGAAAGTTGATTTTGAGGAGCTTAAACAAACATTTCCTGCAAATCATAGAAAACAGAGAAGCAGTGGTTTGATTTCTAAAACAAAAGTCTGCAAATGATAGGAACCTATTAGGAAGTGAGAAATTGTAGCAGTGACAAACAGAGAAGATGATTTGCAAAGGGAACAACTTGAAACAACATGCATATGTATTGTCATAATAATTATATTTACTTACAAACAATGGTTTTTATTTGGTTGTGGCCTTTTTTGGTAGGCTACACCAGAAGAAAAGAAAATGAAAAATGAGGATGTGTCTAAAGTGTTAAATGATGTACAAGACATGAAAGGAAGACAGGATGAAATGACCATGAAGCTTGACCAAATTAAGAGGTGGGCGACTTTCCAACTCTATACTGTGCAAGTATTGTGCTATGCCTTTTTCTGCATATCTAATGATTTGGTTATCCTATCCATATGTTTGCTAGCTGTTCTCCCTTTGCCAGGCAGCCTTGAAGCATTGTGTGTTTCCAGAAAATATCCATACCCCCCCCCCCCCCCCCGGGGGGGTCACCTTTTACACTCCCCCCCCCCCCCCC
>Ga0126337_10002876_pt1 | contig 11085 bp, 4 predicted proteins | sample DipCmetagenome_FD_92527 | JGI IMG/M metagenome (GOLD analysis project Ga0126337, IMG submission 92527) | Coral microbial communities from La Bocana,Puerto Morelos, Mexico - Diploria C A metagenome | ecosystem: Host-associated > Invertebrates > Cnidaria > Coral | place: La Bocana,Puerto Morelos... | reverse complement strand
GCGCTCGATGCATGACGTGGCGTGTGAATTTCGTGCGCAGTAAGGATGCGCAGAAACAATTAGCGCGAACATCCTTAAACTGTATTTATATCAAATTAAACCGAAAAAATCTGTGGATTGAGTTTGACAATCAAACCAGATGGCACTCACACAAAAATGTTTAATTTGACAATCAAACTCACTTGAACTTTTAATTTCCGAACTCTACATGTATACCTGCCAACTCTCACAGCTGCAAGCTGAAAACTGCATTCTCATGCCAACTCACGCTTTCAAACCAAATTCTCACGTCTGGATGAAAAATGTGAGCTATAAAAGCTTGATTTGAAACACTTTCCTAAAAGATGTAAACTTGTGCCAATTCGTGAAATGAAACTCCATAATTGAAAAAGCAAATGAGTACCGGACGGCACTTGCCCGAAATCTCAAATTTCTATAACGCTAGATTTAAAAGCAGAGCATTGAATCATTTTCTTTAGAACTTCAGAATTGTTCGGAACATCTTCAGACATCTTTGGAAGTCTTCAGAAAACTTCGGATGTGTTTTTGTCGTCTACGGAAATCCTGGTACCCTCCGCCTTTGACTCAGAAAAAGTTGGCAGCTATAAAACTCTTGATATTTGTAAAACTAGTTTTGAAAACCAGTAACAAGTTATTTCAGGCTTGGGTTACTCCGACCAGCATAACACATTATTTTTCGTTACAAGGCCTTCAAGCAGATTTATTCACCGAAACATTCAAATGCATTCCATTGGATTGAGTTCGATGCGGTTTTATTTGTTCGTTTGAGTTCGATTGCTTGAGAAATCGAACTCAAACAAAGTTCGGTGTTCGATTTCGTTCGATTGCCGAACTCAATCCATTTTCGAACGATCAACTGAGTATGCCAGGAGTTAGACAATAAATTACACAGCAACCTTGATTTGCGAATTTTTGTACACAATTGAAAGATCTCAAAATTAACTTACTCCTTTAATTTGCTTTTGAATTCAGTTGGAAGACTTAGAAATTCCTCTGCTCTTTCAGGCTCGTCTTCTTCTTGGGAACTCAGGAGTATTCTCTCACCACTGAAATCTTCTACATCAACTTCTTCTTTCCCGTCTGATGCAATGTCATGGTAAGGTTTTGAAATCAAGGCTCCTATATCAGGACTCTCTATTTCTCTGGGTTCTTCTTGGCTGCTTCCCTCCGTTTCGGAAAATATTGATGTTTTTTTCGCCGCTAAACGCTTACTTCGCCTCATTTTGTTCATCTTTGATCTTGAATGGCCAGCGGTGAAGCCTACTGCGTAGGCGCAACAGATGCCAGTCACGACAGCTTCGCGGTATTTTTGGAACTGTGTAGCAGAGCAAATGTAGCATATTCAAGATGTCATCGTAAATATGAACTTACTTTATCATTTTTTTTTTATATTTTATTTAAGTGTTTATTTATTTTTTCATTTACTTATAGGAATTTCCTCTTGTGTGGACTGTCGTTTCCACGTAGGAGCTCCTCTCCTACTAAAATGACTGGGGTATAGAAAAGCTCATAGAATGAGAAGACTCGGCAAATTTTACTGACCGAGTTTCGCATCTCAGAAATGAAGGTTATCTCGGAAACTCGAATTTCATTAAGTGCTCTGGTTGGTCTCTGATTGTCTCTGATTGTCATTGAGGATGGTGTGAGAAATTTAGCTTATGACACTCCTGCGCGCGAACTTGTGAAGACTAGTGGCTCATGATCCTTGATGTAAGAACCTGTAATACTCAACAATGACGTTAAGAAAAGAAAAAAAAGAAGTCAACATAATACATCCGAACCCTAATAATAGCTACAAAACAAAAAAAAACTTGTCGACGGGTTCTTACACCGAGGTAAACCCAGATAAATTAGCCATCCTTGTAGTACATTGAGATCTTGCAATTGTTCTTGCCAGAGACCTTTTCTGTGCGATCTGTGCTCACAACAACCACAACAAATGAAAAATAAATGCCCATGTGCGAAAGTTTGATTTTACTTTTTAGCGTGTTAGCGTTTCACGCTTTAGCGACCAGAACGATCTCGAAAGCTTTCGGAAGTAAATCTCAACCTTGTCACCAGTCCCTACACTGCATTTCAAGGTGTTGAATTCCATCCAGGCTGTCTAATATTTCAGTCTGCAGTTGCGCGCTAACTATTTTCGAACTCTCAATTAAGAGATGGTTCAACAACAGTAAAAACTCCTGAGCTTTCTTTTCGTAGCATATTATCACTGTTTTCACACGTTTTATGTAAGCCTGCTTGTCAGCATCTCGCGATTCCCAAAGGGCAATCTCTACATTTCACACCTATTGTGTTTTTGGTACTGTGTTACCACGCTCATAGTTTTCGCTTTTGCTTGATTGAAGGAAGTTGTAGTTAAAGAATTAATAAGTACTAGAGTTATAAGTTTTCTAAGAATTTTAAGTGCCACGTTATAAGAAGCGGCATAAACAGCGTACCTTTAAAGCAATTCAGTTAGAACGTTGCGTGTAAGCTTTTGTCAAATAGTGTAAAAGTTAAAATTTATACTAAACTTCGCTGATTAATTAGATCACTTTACAAAAAAATACGATTGAATGTGACTTAGCATTGTTTCACAGCACACAAAGCACCGATAAAAAAAAATTTGCCCGCATGAAATAATCAGAGTGATTATTGTCAGTACTACACCAGAAAGTCGGATTAAATTTCGTTCTGCCACTCTCAATAAAGCCGGCATTTCTTTTACTCGAGAAAAACTCCTCTTGATGACTAAATGTGATAAAAGACAATTTGACTGCTTTTGTTGATGTCACATTTGCACACAAATTGCGCGGAGTTAGCGAGCCCCATTTCATTTCTGTTTTTCTTGGTGCTGGTGAGTTAAGATCATAAGAGTCATTTGCGCGAGTAATTTAGCAACTTCCCTAACTTTTAAATTGTTCCAACCACAGGGATTCTTTGTTGTAGTCGCTTTATCCGAGGATTATCAGCTGCGTCATAAGCCAGTTTAAAAAGTTTTAATTGGATGGTATTAATACTAAGCGATAAGGCACAAAAACAGAAAAACCAAACGCTTTACACCTGCCCCTACCACAGCAAAATATTTGACGCAGATTGTCGTGCGCTAAGCCGGCCCGCCCAATCACAAGTCGTTGAATACAGAATTTCTGAGCAATTAACGCCCAGCAGTGAATTGTTAGTGTGACACCTTTCTCACTTCAAAGCAGTTTTGTATAAACTTGATGTCTCGGGGGTCAATTAAGGCGATTGTTTATATGACGAGCCAATCAATTTACACGTCTCACAAGAGCAAGGTAGTTTTCATTCTGAGCCACTGTTAACATAAACGCGGTAAAAGGTGATACATGTTAAAAAACCCACTAGGTCACTTACTGACTTGTGAAGTTAGCATCTCAGAAAAGAACCAAGCAGGAGCGGAGTCAAAACTATGAGCGTACCAGCTGATGACAGTGACAACCTCTCGCCGAGGGCTGCAGCTTTCTCAATCGCAAGCTTGCTAACTAAGGATTTTAATGAAAATTCCAATACTCGAAAAACAAGTGAGGTAAATCCGCCCTCAATGGATCACAAAGAGAAAGGAAATTGCTGGAATGGCTGCCCAAATGATCGATTAGCGCAGAGGGAAAAATTCTGCGCGCTTTCAAGAGACGTTTACGACGATCACTCCATCCAAAACATTTTGAACGGAGAGCAGACGCGAGGTGAAAAATGCGGAGATGGCAAAAGGCGAGGATTAACAAGAAGTACTTCAGTCCTGGATCCCTTGCAGCAGTTCGCGGCTTGTTGTGACCTGGTTAGAAATCTAGACACTTTGAAGAACACTGTTTCATACAGTCAGCCGCAAATGAGAGTTCTGGATGTACAGCGTGAGGTTCAAGTCGCCATGCAACAAAGCGATCTGTGGTGGAAATTCTACGCTTGCGGTACAGAAATGGTGATTACACGGACGGGAAGGTGAGAAAAAAATATAGTTAGTTAATACCTTGAGTGACAAATCGAGTCAAACCTCATTCCGTGACAGAGCGATTTTACTGGAATAAAAGGCAAACATTTAGAAAAATGACTTTTTGAAAAGTCTCTTCAAATGTTTATGAACCAATTATCCTGAAAAACGCATCTACTAAAATTCGTTATTATGTTTCTTGAGACACCAGTGACAATGACACAAATTATTCGAAATGAAATTTTATTAAATTCGTAAGGAATTCCGCCACATTTTACTAAATTTTACGGCTTACAGAAGGATAGAAATTTTTGCTCAATGACAAAAGCGTTGAAACCTTCCTTGTTGAATTTTTGTTGAACAGCAAAAACTTTAAGGGAGTTAATTTTCAAGCGAGTGAAACTTCAGTGGTTTGGGTGTAAATTCTTTAACCGCTCTTCCGAAACAACTAACTACCTTTGAATTGAGAACATATATTCAAGCAAAATGGAGTATTGCTCTCAAGAAACGGCTTGGTAAAAAGAAGCTTTCGGCTATTTAATTTCAATGCGCTTCAGACTGGTCTTATTCTTGACATGCAAACTAAAAGCTTACTCACGGCGAATAATTTTCTTATGCATTTAATTCAGTCAATGGTTATTTTCGCTGCGGGTAGCTGGGGTGTCTTAATTCGCGTTCGATAATTGCACAAAACATCCGACCCAGCTAATTCCTTCCAAGAAATATGAAAAATAATTTATTCGTTTAACTGCTAAGTTGTTTTGTGTCATTTCGCTTATAGCTTTCTACCAATAAGTGACGTCATTTTCAAAGAAGTCTTCCCGTGTCCACGCGCGCTTTCAAATGTTGAGAATGCGGTCGCGTGCCACAAGAGTTTTATTTTCTATGTTCTATAATTTCCCCAGGTGCAAATAACAAAACAAATCTCTTTTGGGTTTCTTTCAAACTGTTGATTTTCATTCTCTGCGTGTGCCTTTGAAAATGGATCCTTTCTTCTGCCACAAATCAATTATCTTGGGCAAGGAGTCGAAAGTGGGGTCATCAAGCATTGAGTACGCTATGTGCAATCAAACTCTTGGGAAACACTTTTTGAAGGGAAACTTTAACTTTTGTAGTACCAACTTTCGTCTCAACCTAGACAATAACTTCTAAAGAAATTTGCCAATTGAGTGCGAATAGATTAATAAATACGATTTTCCTCGACTCCTTTCTTTGAACTTTCATTGCATTTGAACAATTCTATTTTCCAAAATAACAGTTGATTGAAATTTTAGTGTCTGAGGCCGTTTTAGTCTGGCAAAAAGATTTGGAATAACTATCGCAAAAGATTACCACAGATAAGTTTTCTATCGCGTGAGGTGTTTTGAGATTGAGAAAATTGAGGATGTGACCAAGTTCTAAAGTGACTTGAGCCTTTCATATGTTACTATTATAATCCCCAGGTGTAGTGTTATTAAAATGCGGGTTAGTTACTTTTAATATGCAAAAAAATACCAGATATAATAAAGATAAGAATTATTCACATGTGGACACAAAGACCTTTTTGATCTCTTATCTCTCCAAGTGCAGAATATCGACGAAAAGTAATTCAATTGCATGTCCTCTTTGATCAATCACACTCAAACAAAAAGTTCAAAGTCATAGTAAGGGCTGATAGTGATACAAACACTATGCCCTGGGGTATCAAAATAACAAGATAACCAAAAAATTTAACATAAAACAGCTCGACCTGAATATAAGAGCACAGTGCATTGAGTGGCGTGATTTTTTAGCAAGGGATTCAAACAAATGGCTATGCACATGTGTATTACGGACAAGTCTTGATGGAACATGTTGAGATGAAGTGAAAGTTCTTTGTTTTGCTGAGTGTTTCATTATCAGAGAGTCCTTGTTTACCCTCGTTTCTCCTTCCTGCATCTGAATTTCTGTATACAATCGTGCACCAATAAACCTGTCCGTCATCACAAAATCTTCGTTTTGACAAGCTGTTTTTCAAGGCAGGGGTTGTTTATTCAGCTCGTCTATCTACAAATCAGCAAAGCGTAGGTGGAGGAAGGTGCAGATAGCAACAAAACCACAAAGGAGAAAGGCATATGGATGGCGCAAAGTAAACAACCACTTAAGGGTTTAGCGCAGATTGTGTTTCCCACGTGCCCTCTTTTTAAGGGTGTGTCTCATTGTTTATGACTCATAAAATAATGAACGATGTTTTGCTTCTGCTAATGAGAGGAGAGATCATTTAAACAGATGACAGAGCTCCCTTAGCATGTGCTTCTGCTTACGCTGTATTTAAACTTTTGTGCTTTTCCTTTATTGTACTTGGCTTACGTTAGTCGACACAGGTCTTGCGCGTGCCTATCATAGCTACTGATCGTGCATGTTAACCCCTCAGGAGGGGTTTTGTCAGCATCTTTAGATCACAGAAGCTTAACTCTTCTATTGCTTGCTACCAGTCCACAATCACACGGGCTCAACACAAGGCTTTCATCATGAAAGCGCATGTTTGGATGTCACCTGCTTTTCGCCTATCGCGGTGAATGCGCATAGATTTGTTTATTAAGCAGAAAACCCCACCGAGTTGACATTTTATCATTAATTTTATTTCAACTTATCTCATGCTAAAACGTTTGATTTCGTTGCAGACGGATGTTTCCAACACTCGCTCTTTCTTTCCTTGGAATGGATCCCAGGCGTTACTACTCTGTCCATGTTGATATAGTCCCTGTGGACGGCTATGCCTACACGTTTGTGAACAATATGTGGCAAGTAAACGGGATGGCGAGTGAGATGCACGCCTTACCTTACATACAGTCATACCAGGCGGACGAGGTCGCACACACTGGACTTTACTGGATGAAAAATGGCGTGGACTTCAAGAAGGTGCGCCTGACGAATCGCCGAGTTGGCCCGTTCAAAGATGGCGAGGTAATTTTTTTTTCATGATTATATCTAGGAATATCTAATCAAAGTTCAAGATTTAATTCAACTAGAAAGAAAACTGTGTTTTGTTGACATTGTCCTCACGAAAATAATTTTATTAGAGAATCGCGGCTTTCTTGTATCCCAAAACTGCTGATAAAGACAACGGATTACAAGAAAATACGAATGAAGAAAAGCAAAGAATGATGGGAAGCGCTTATAGTACGCATGTGTTGTTTAGAGCCGCGATGTCTAGCAATCGAAACGCAGCGATTAAGATGTTAATTCCAGCTGGTTTTTATCTTTTAAAAGCAACAAAATGAAGTGATCAAATGTTTCTAAGTTACTGCGGGTTACGTTCACCGCGTGCCTCAAGCCACAAGAGTTGTCATAGGGTATTTAGGGACTTTTTGGCGATAGCGAGATGACGATTTTTGTAATTTTCAAGCTGACCGAACTCATAACTTATTCATGAGTGTCTTTCATTGTCTTTTGTCTTCATGCCTTGCCTCGTGTTACTCCTTTATGCTTTTACATTACAAAGTTAAAACCTTTCAACTAAAAGTCACAAAACTATCGCTTGTCAAACCGGCGCAAAGAAGAAGCAATTTATGATTCCAACAGTTCAAGATGTGTCAAATAAATTAATAAAAGCGAATGTTATATGGAAAAACCTCAAATTACACAACCGCGTCGGTCAGAAACATTTCGATGCAAATTTTTGCACCATGAATAAAACGTACGAAACCAATGTAAACCAAACTTATCGGGTAATTTCTCAATTGCAATTTTCTATAGTTTGAACACTTCTATTAAGAGATCTTCCCGTTATGAAATTTTTAAACCTCTGGTTAGCTGTGAAATATATATTTTTGTAATATTTTGAGGAGAACTGCTGCATTTTCGAAAGACAGTAATTGAGAGTTCGAAAATGATTGAACGGAAAATCCTTCATGACAGAAAAGTCTGTGGTTTTTGAGTGGCTGTCATGTCCACGGCAGATTGAATTTCTGTATAATTGTTGTTGTAAATTTTATTTTATGCACAATTATCCATCGATCGTCTATCCCTAAGAAATATGTGTACGATAAAGTAATTTGTTTAGCGTTCTTCCGCTCTTCTGAACTGCATGTCGTTGATAATATTTTGCAGCTTCATCTCAGTCCGAATAGAAAGTATCAGCCGAGGATTCATGTGGTCGAAGAAACAGAAGAAGGCGTAAAAGTTTCGTGTTCAACTTATGTGTTCCCTGAGACCACGTTCATCGCTGTAACGACATACCAAAACGAAGAGGTAACGATAACAAGTACATTATACATTTTACACCCGCACTAGCCGAAGGCAGCCGAGAACCGTGCGATACTTTATGAACAATATTTTAAACATATTTGTAATGTTCATGTAAACATTCAAAAGGGGCAATATCATTCAACCTGCTTATCAAATAACGCTTGTATTTATGTGCGTTTTTATTTGTGTCGTGTATATGGATGTGTTAGTAGAAGCACTGACAAAGCACAACTTCACCTGGCGGTGAAAAGAAAAGGGAAAAATATTCAGTTAGCGTAGTCTATTTTAATGATTAGTTCTAGTTTAATAGTTTCACGCAACAAATCCTCGTCTGAAAGGAGGAGAATAAAATCTTTGTTGAATGTCATGATTTAAAATACTTGAAATGAAGTTTGAAATTGTCTTATAACTGCTTCTTTAATTGAAATGACTTTTGTTTAGTTTTAATATGTTGTCGTTGTTTGTTTCTAGCTGATTCAAATGAAAATTGATCACAACCCCTTTGCTAAAGGATTTCGGGACAAAGGATCAAGGTATATTAAATATTTCATGATATTTGTGATAAAGTTTTGACAATGTAAGCAGCTGTAAATGGTTGACAATTGCAACATTAGACCCAAACATCGCTCAACGATCAAAAATTCGACAAGGTAAAAGATATGTTTGTTTTATTTTATCGAAAATCACATAAACGAGATAGTTTCATAGTTAGCTTAAAGAAGCATTTAATCTAAAAAAATCGGAAAGATCGATAAGGAAGTTGTGAAATAATCTGAGTACCGTCGACTCTGAAACAAGGCCGCGAGAACTGACTATATTACATTTTTTTAATGAGGTCAACTTACTTAAGTTGTATACAGTTTATCACCTTCGAATTCTGTTGATACACCAAAAGTGACAGATTTTACGTTATATATCTTCGACTTAACGTACTATATTCAATTCACCGAATGCCTTTGCTTTTCTTCCGTCAAGAACTATAGAAATTCGCAATCCGGAATTCACTCATCTGACTTTAAGCCTGTTTGATTTCAGTTTAAAATACCATTGTAGGGTTATTAAAATTCCAGACAACAGTTCGTTTAAGGATGAAACATGTATATCACACGAAAATCTTCGATAGCGCAGATCATGCGGCGCAAGACATCACCAAACTACGTTTTCTTGTTTTACGAATTAGCTGTTACAGTTCATTTTAAATGAACCACTGTTGCGTAATTGAACAAGAAAACTTGAACATTCTGCTCCACTTGTAATCTCAAAGAATGATAATATGAATGCTTTTCGGTTAATAAATGTATTTTTGCGATTCGCTAGAAACTGATGTAAATACATGAAGAAAAAATTTTCATTCTTCATCGCTATTTCGTACACGAGGAATATCGAATTTCAAGGGTTTGTTGTGCCTTACCTTATACAGGATTCGAGATCTGGCTAAATGGCGACTGGACGTCACTACATACAGCTCAGTGTCTTTGAATCTTGAAGGAATTTAGTTGCATTTGATATAAATGTTCCTGTTGATTTTTTCCGTTTCACATATCTTGCAACTTTTTCTTCACATCTGACTTCAGCACTATGTAACTTGAAACAGAACTGTAGTGAATTTACATATACATCTCAAAGGCTTTGTTAAGATTCATTTGAGCGGGCAATGTGACAAGCCATAACGATAAACTACAATGAAATATTTGAAAGAAAAAAGATGAAAAGAATTGCTATTCACAAAAGTATTCTTTTGACGCGTTACGATTGAACAACTTCAAGCGAGAAAACTTAACGAACTAGAATTTCGAACCATACTGACATAATTTTATCACTCATTTCTTTGTACAACCTGATTTTTTTTTCGATGTGGCCGATATACGATAGTTTAAAATGAAACACGTGGTTTTGAGTCTCCCAAAGCTACGTGTTACCATGCTATATCAGTAAATATGACGTTAAAATTTTCTCTGGTTTAGTCCAACTGCGCCGATCAGTCACAAAACCTTAGATTCTAACCAAGCAACTTTTCAGCCTCAAACAGGTGGAAGCACACTGAAAGGAGGTTCCCTTTAATAAAACAGAAAAAAAAATGTTATGCCGACCTCTAGAACACTAAACAACTTTTGATTGTATTTCCCCTGATGAGTGTCAAACAAGCTTATAATGGAAAGGGCTAAACGAACTTTTTAGATGATCGTGACCAGTTAATAATTTGGTACATATTACAAGACCTCGCCTTGTTTGAACGGTACTTTAAATGATAAACAAGACATTTCTTGGCTTGCTTATTAATGCTGGCATGATATGATTTAGGGTTAGTCCACAAGTGTGTCCATTCAGTGTAACAGAATACAAGTCAATAACAGTGTTTTCGCTGTGTAGGCACAAAGCTGGCTAATTAATCACCGCTATTTGAGCCAAATGCATGAAAAAAAGATATGTCATAGCATTAGTAACGGCCTAAAGCGATTTTGATTTAGCTGAATACCATGCCCTAGGGTCTTTTCGGCGGTCCAGTTGAATGATCCCAAAACTGAGTGCTGTTTCACTTGCTTTAGGTCGATGTATCAAACAGAACTATTGTTTTACTCATTTAACAGTGTACATAGAATGCCTGGTTATTGTTGTGAGTCTAAAGGAAAGCCACACAGGAGTACTTACCAGAACATTTGAAACTGTTTCGCCGTCCAGGGCGCTTCCATTATTGAATCTTTTGAAATATACTCGCTCCGTGCCACGTGGGCAATTGTCCAAACTTAACGTGCGTGAAACTGCTTTTTGTAAGAGAATAGTAATTAACATATTTGTGGTTTTTTTCTGACATCATATTTAAGAATAAAATCCTAGACTCTAAAGGGATAAACTTTGAATGAGTTTGCAGAGTGTCAAGTGAAAGGGTTGGATAAGTTTTACGCTGAAATTCTTGTATTATAAGGAAT
>Ga0126337_10002875_pt1 | contig 11086 bp, 2 predicted proteins | sample DipCmetagenome_FD_92527 | JGI IMG/M metagenome (GOLD analysis project Ga0126337, IMG submission 92527) | Coral microbial communities from La Bocana,Puerto Morelos, Mexico - Diploria C A metagenome | ecosystem: Host-associated > Invertebrates > Cnidaria > Coral | place: La Bocana,Puerto Morelos... | reverse complement strand
TGGGTTCGATTCCCGTCGGGGACTCAGATATTTCTTTGTCCCATGCTCGTGTCATGTTGAATAATTCATATTTCACATTTCTTTACCGAGCTCAACATTCACCATCAAAACTTACTTATCATTCTTAGGGTTGTTTTCTTTTGTTTTCAAAAATTACTTCCTATTAAACTTCTTACTTGAGTAAGATTTGATTAGATCCCTCGCACAAGTAGGATTTGAATCTGTTTATTTCTTAAATGCCTTTCTATTTAGATCTCTCACATGAGTGGATTTTATTCGCTTCTTGAATTCTTGTCTTTGAGATTCTCTTGATTTTTTTCAATCCTTGATTACCTTTTTACCCTTTTTGGCTTTATTTTCTTTATCTTTGAACTCTTCATTTGCTCTCTTTATTCTGAACAATTGTCTCTTGTGAGCTCTTCTGTCTTCTTTAGATAAACGATTTACCACTGCCACTGTTTTATTTCCAACAAGACGCATCTAGCTGCGTGAACTCAAACACCTGGAGTTATCTTTAGAGGACTACCATATTTCGATTGTCACTGTCGTCACGCAATTTCGTAATTGCCGGTCATGAATAATTCTACTTGTGTTTATTTTTGTCTGCTGGCAGTGTAGCTTTCACTATATTGAAGTTCATAGTCAGCCTCGAACACATTTAAAAGTGTGGGTAATTCTGTCTGCATTAAAAATGATTGTCTGGTTAACTGAGACAAACTTGAATATAACTGATTTCCAATATTCATTATTGACATCACATAACAACGTAGCCAAGCGGACTTCGGTATGCTTACACGAATACGCTCATAAGCAAACTCCTTTGTTTTCTTCCCCTTTTCGGAGACGTTTCAGAGTAGCTTTGGTATTCTACAGGGTTCTCGATCAAGTCTAAATACACGGTTGTGTTAACATGTGCAGGTTTCGCTTGATATTTAACAATTAGACCCGCAGCGCTTGAGGGCTAAGGGTCTAATTATTTTAGTATCACCCAACTAGTCGAACAGAAAAAGCAATAATAAAGTTAGCAAATGCAAGTTGAAGAGAGATTTATTTGGGAATAAAACGAAAGAATTTCGCTACTCGATGACTATTGCAAATAGTCCTCTAGTAGCGTAGCCAATCAAAATGCAGGATTTGCATTAGTCCACTAGTTGGATGATACTAATTCTCGATAGAAGGTTCACTCGTAATGGATCGCTCGTAAATTGATCTCTCGTAAAGTTCGCGGACCGACCGGTTCCCAAAACGCTCCACAAGTTTTAGTGTGGGTCTACCGCGAACGGTGTGTGACTTTGTATGAATATTGAGTGTAATAGCCATCGAATTTCTTTCGCTTAGATCAGTCGAGGAATAGTCCACGAAGGCGACCATTGCTTAAACCATGCGCTCTGGCAACCTCGTTCCCAGGGTCCTCTCTCTTCCTCCCTCGAGAAAGTACCCTGGTTGCGGCTGGTCACGTGTCTATGTATACAAATCAAATCTGGACCGGGGGTGGGTCTTTTGACTGAATTGTGTCAAAACTGGCTATGGAGGTGAAAGCTGCTTTGCCTTACGGACGTTATTTTGAAAGTTAAGCAAGTTATTTGTCAGAGATCCTGCCTGACCTGTGATTCGTTTATATCCGAACTTCTATGAGTGTGAGATGTTGATTGAGAGGAAAGTTTGTTTATTTTCACTACTTTTTTAAGTAACCGTCAACAGCCTGTTTCGGATTAGTTTAACCAGTTTTTCACAGTACAAGAATTAAATTTTCGATGGGATTCATTCAGTTTAATGAGAAGCTAGTCTCTCGAACGAAAATTGGACTTGCCGCTAAATAGTTATAAAACGAAAGCCGTTGGATTTTGCAAACGCGCGGCCGATGTCGTTGTTGTCCAGTTCTTCAATGAATTTTTCACTGCAAGAGAATCGAATGACCCTCAAACTCTCAAATGGATGAATTAAATCAAATTCAGAGTTAGTCTCTTGGCCAAACACTGGACGTATCAAACTCTAAACGAATGCATCAATGCCGCCGTTAATTTTGGGATTTTGCCGATCGAAAAAATATAAATCTACCTTTAATGTTCTGCACGAAGACGTTGTCGATATCAAGTTCTTCGTAAATTTTTTTCGCCGCAAGGAATGGGCTGACCGTCAAATTGTCGATGAGTAATTCAATCAAATTCAAAACTACCTTTGTAGGCGAACATACAACGTATTTAACTCTAACGGAACGAGTAAATACCTTCGTTGTGATTTTGCCGAATGAAAATAAAATTAAATTCACCGCGCGGTCCATCCATTGTGGTGGTCGTCATTTCCAAGTTCTTTGCGAATTTTTTTCACTGCCACAAATTTCGAAGACTGTCCAACTATCGACGGGGAAAAATTCAGCTAAATGAAACGCATTGAACTCTTATATATAATGTGTCAATATGCCTTCGCTCTGATTTTTTCCGATCCACAACGGGAGGGTTACAAATTGTACTCCCTACTGGGCTCAGTAGGCAAGCTCAGTGCTGACCAACTTTCCAGCCCCTCCCTTCAATCACATCTCTGGAATCTGCAAAAATCTAGCAGACACGTGACCAGTCGCAACCAGGGTACTTGCATCAGCAACTGCCTGTATTATAAGTGCTTCAGCCTATGTAACCTGTTGTAACACATTAGCTAAATACCTTGCCCGTGAATCCCCTGTAATACTTACAATAAATATGTCTGGGTTAGCTCTCATATATTGAACACCAACACTACAAATGTTCGCCTGATAGCTAGGTAGATACTGCTCTAAAAACAATCACCTGCACCACCAACATCTAATATTGACAAGCAATGTTCAGCTAATCTAGATTGTAGCAACAGATAAACTCAACTCAGTGTCACCTAAAGTACATATCTTGTTGTTTATTGCACTTTATTGAATAACAGTTATTCAAGCCACAACCATCATTGACATAAAGTAGTACACCTGTTTGTTAATGCTTATTTGTTCTTGTCTTTACAAAGTAAATATCATGAGTCATACAACGGTAAGCTGAACAAGTATTTTCTACAACGGGTCTCCTTATACACAATGTAATGGCAGTTTTTCATTCCAGACGAATGTGGTGTATTATGTATAATATACCGCTTAATTTCTACTTGACTTGCTGCTTTTCAGTGAACATTTCAATGATTTTCCAATCTCGATGGTTCTTTCTGTCACGGCGGACATATTTACAAGTAAGCTTTTACTTACTTCTTGACCGTTTGGATACTTCTTCATCCTCATACCTGCTAATATTCAAGCTTGAATCAGTACTCGGGTATCTGTTGTACCGAATAGCCACAAAAGGTCTTTCTTTTTGCGTGATCTTGTAAATTGTACTGATGTGCGGTTGCTATTTTAATATGGCGTCGGGTTGCTATTTCAACGTCAGCCTCGGGCGGTCTCGTTCGGCCCGGCTAATTACGAAAAGTGTCTACACCTGAGTGAGTGAGTGAGTGAGTGACACATTTGCATATCGGAGTCCCCGCAGGGAACCCGTTTCCACGAGTTTAAAAATGGCGCAATTTTTTTTTTTTCATTTGGTAAAAACCCGAATTTTTAAAGTGAGCATCGTTTGAGGTAAAAGATGGATAAATAAAAAAAAAAAAAAAAACCATCACACCAACCAACTTGTTCCACCTTCTGATGACAACATATCCAGGACTTGTATCTAGACTGGCTCAACAATCTTCATGAAATGTTGGGTTCCTTACCACTAATTAACAATTCGGTGACTACACTGTAGTTGGCGACCTTTGCTCTCCAGCCCTTTACTGTAATATATGTAAATACACCTACAATTTCCTCAGGTACAAGACCACTGAAGAAAGAAAGAAGAAGAAGAAAAGACGAGCAAGAAGAGAATTTACAAAGACAACTCGGAGAGCTTGGGCAACAGCTGGGAGAGAAAGACAGGCAAGGAGAGAATTTACAAAGACAACTCAGAGAGTGTGGGCAACAGCTGGGAGAGAAAGACAGGCAAGGAGAGAATTCACAGAGACAACTTAGAGAGATGGAACAACAGCTGAGAGAGAAAGACGAACAAGAAGAGGTGTTACAAAGACAACTTAGAGAGATGGAACAACAGCTGAGAGAGAAAGGCGAACAAGAAGAGCTGTTAATCAGAACACTTAGAGAGAGAACACAACAGCTGAGCCAACAAGAAAAGAAGTTACAAAGACAACTTAGAGGGATGGAACAACAGCTGAGAGAGAAAGACGAACAAGAAGAGAATTCACAAAGACAACTTAGAGAGATGGAACAACAGTTGAGAGAGAATGGCGAGCGAGAAAAGAATTTACAAAGACAACTCAGAGAAATGGGACAGCTATTGATTAAATTACAAGGACAATGTAAAGAAATAATACAAGAAAGTAGTGGCCTAGAGAGACAGCTGAGGGACCGAGATCAGGACTTGGCTGAAGTAAATAAAACTCTATCTGAAACTGAGAGAAAATTAAAGGAATGTAAGTGCCAAAAGAAACGTGACTGGATAATTCCTCGAGAGGACATTTTAATTACGAATCAAAGCCTTGGAAGCGGAGGTTGGGGGTATGTTCATGAGGGCAAGTACTGTGGCTGTACTGTCGCTGTGAAAAGGTTATATGAGAAAGACCTTATTTCTCCTTACAACCGCGGAAAGTTTGAAAGAGAAATGGACATTGCTTCAAGATGCCGCCATCCTTGTTTGTTGCAATTTATTGGAGCAACAAACGATGAGGAAAGTCCACTCTTCGTTACTGAGCTCATGGAATTAAATTTACGACAACTGCTGAAGAAGCGACCTCTTTCTGATAGAGAAGTTGTTACAATTTCTTTGGATGTGGCTAGAGCACTGAGCTATCTACACAATAAGAAACCTTCCCCCATCCTTCATCGTGACGTCAGTAGTCCTAATGTTCTGCTATGGCGGCGTGATAACCAATGGAGAGCTAAAGTGTCAGATTATGGTACTGCTAATTTCCTGCAAGACACCATGACAGCAAATCCTGGAGCTATGATTTACAGTGCACCTGAAGCATGTGCTCGAACACAGACAGTTAAGGTTAGTAACAGATGTGTTAAATTCAGCTGGCTTCTCTTTCATGCATGATACATTTTCAAAGTATTTATTTAAGGAGGGACTGTGGGAGGCTGTGTGTGGCCTACGAAAACAGTAAAACAAAAGGAGCTACAACTACGAGCGTTGTCTAGTCAACCACTTCTAAAGGTTATGTTATTATATACACAGTTATTTCATGATCGATATATTTTACCTTGTACCTTTATTCCCCCCGGGTGGGAGTTACTTGAGTCAATTGTTGCTGGGTATGTTCTGCTGGCCTCTCAGTCCCTCAATGCCAAAGCATAGATGTTTTGGGGAACTTTGTTCAGAACTGTTGCACAACTGGTTAATGTTTAAGTTTGAAGGATTAATGTAATTGGAGCTGATTGTCAAAAAAAATAAAAAAGCCCGAAATAGGTACCACATTTTTTGCAAAAATCTTCCCATTTTCCAGAATTCTCCTATTCTAAAAATCCCGAAAATTTAAGAATCCATTCTAGTGGCCCTAATGAAAATGCAACTTTATTATAGTAAATGCGACGCCATCTAGCGGCACATCCCCATCAGCCTATTACTAGGGAGAACCCCCACACGGGCCACTATTTAACATATAGCGTGGGTGAAAAATGGAAGTAAATGAATGTCCGAGAAAGCCTTTATATAGTAGGAGGCAAGAGTGGGGCTGATGAAGAAAAAATCTGTAGATTTTGGGGCTAAAATCGTGACGAAAATGTTATTAAATCTACTAGCACCAGTCTTCTCTTCAGCACTCTGCATTGTCTTACACACTAAGCAAACTCCTTTGCGGTGTTCTTGTCGTCATTACTCATTAATCTGTTTTTGTCTTTAGATTGATGTGTACAGTTTTGGCGTCCTTCTCTGCGAAATGTGCATCAGAGAACCACCAGAACCTGATAGGCGTGATACACAAGTCAGCCTGGTGGAAAACCCCGTGATTCAAGCCCTTATACGGGGATGCTTACAATCAGCAGTGGAGGACAGACCAAACATGGAAGAAATTATTGAGGAATTGGAGCAGCTCAATGACACCTAATAACGTTGTTGTTTTCTCACATGACATGTAAGCTCGCTACCAAAACAATCAGATTTTTTTTTTTGAATTGCTACCAAAATTTATATAGAATTATACTTTTTTATATAGAATATTCAGGTATTGTACACCGTACCTAAAAAAAAAACCATCTAAAATCCCTTCTATAAGCCCAGGGGCTCGTTCTCGAAAGCCCCGGAAACTTTTGATGCCTGCGAAGACATTAATCTAGAAAAGAGAGAGGTATACGCCTGAAACTTCTTGTGTGAACAGAACCATTGTAGCTATAAAGGTTTCTGAGTTTGCCATGTCTTTCTGGGTGTGAAAACTTTTCGGGACACGGGCTCGAGGGCTTATAAGCAGTAGTTTACGGATTTCATTCCACTAAAGGAAACCGTCAATTCCCTTCTTGTACATTGTAGGGTGGACGAAGATAGAATCTGCAGAAAAGGACATTTTTAAAAGAAAGTAGGATTTTTACGTATGAAAGTCAAAGAATCAATAGTTAGCGGATGAAAAAACGCATTTTCGTCCTCTAGTTAAATCTAAAGAAAGATAATTTTAGGCAATTATGAAGGCAGTGTGTCTTAAAAGAGATCACAAATATTCAGAAAAAGGTTATTTTTTATATAGTAGTATTTTAGTCTTAGTATTTTAGAGGATTATTAGGATTTTTAAACACTTTTTAAACACTTTACTATCAGTAAAGTTAGCGAAGTTGCCTTTTTATATATTTTTCGGGAGGGATTTTTTCTACAATATATTTTTTTAATATGTTCACTACTTTTGGCCGGTGTGTTGTCTGTATTTAGCAAAAAAACAGCGTCTTAAAGAGGCCTTGTAACATCATCTGTTGATTACTTAGTAAGGCATTACCTAGCCATTGTAAGCAGTTGTCAAAATTGTGAAGAACATTCGTACATTTTTATGCCAGGTTTCTTCCAATTTTTTTAGAACGATATGTGGCGGCATATCCAGCTAATTACTTTTGTTCCAAATGATTAGACCTAGTTTCATGAATGGTTACCTGTACAGAATGTTTGTGAAAGAGAACGAAAATAGTACGCTGCACCTGAGCATTTTCTTTCAGCATCTTGCTGTGAAGATCATCGTTCAACCTCTGTAACTCACTATATTTTGCAGACGTACACTTCGTTAGCGCCAGTATCTGACTGGCCGAAAATTGTCGTTTTGTTGAAATCAGTTGTTGTAAGACATATCGATAGCGATTTCGAAAAAAAGAGTGGCGTTTCGTTCAAATGCACTTTTGTTATTTCAATTTTTTTTTTTATGCTTTCAGGAAGGTCGCGTGAAAAGGTTGCAGTTATTGTGCCTGCTCTTGATAATTTAATGTATAGCTTTTTAAGTGTTTAATGCTTATTGCCTTCACTTAGTGTAAACTGACTTACAGTAAGTGCGCCATGTTGGTGGCCAGACAGGCATGCCAATGAGGACTCTAGGAAATCTCTAGGCAGTCAGGTCTACCAAATCCAAGGAACTGTGAAAGTACGGAAACCCCTTAAGCTCAGTCTTATCCGTCACTGTGATTGAAGAGCCAATTATCAGATGGTCCTTTTTATTATATCAGTAAATTCGAAGTTTTCAAGTTAAACTTGGCTTCATATAAATTGATATTCAACAATTATGGCTGTGTAGTTAATTGAAATGAAAAAGTAAACAGGAGTTTTCTGTGAATCAGCTTGACCTTTTCCTCTCTCAGAGTTTGCCAGTTGTTTTGGAAAAAGTAATTTGCAGATGTCCCAGAATGCCTCATTTATACAAATACTCGCGGTAGAGCTTTGGAAATACTGCAAATGCGCGACTTAAGGCCATGATACAGGGTCAAAATTTTTGGAAATGACTGATGATGCTTGGAAGCAATAACTGTTCAAAAATAAATAGCCGTTTGTTTTTCACTCAGCCTCCCGGTTTTTTGACTCTCCTCCAGCACTGACAGAGAACCAGGAGCAGGCTAATACAAAGATGAATTTCAATCATTGTGCAGGCTTTTGGTAGCAATGCAACTCCGAAATGCAACAACTGGTACTGCAGTTAGTCGGGAGACTTTGTGCCTGTATCTCTATGTTTGACTACCCGTGATAAGCTGCAAGAGTGCTTTGCAATCAGTAGGTGGATTTGCAGAGTTCGATCTTTATTGATTAGATATGTTTGGAATTGAAGGCTACCAGGAAATTTTAAAATAAACAATGGAAAAGAAGGAATTTTAAAAACTGAAAGATGAAATTCTGACAATGCCCCACAAATTAGGGCAAATTTAGTCCCATACCTTGAATTTAGAAGTGCTCTAGCTAGTACAGAAGACCGGGTTGCCATGATACAGGCATTCCTTAAGCCGCGCTTATCTTTGTTCTGAAGCCTTGTTTTTCCTTCCGAAGTCGGGCCGAGGACTATGGTGGCCCATCAACATTATAAAAAATGCCTCAGAATGGTGTACTTTTTAAGTAAGCGGTTTTATTTTTATTTTTTTAATTATTTGTTATTTTGATTTTTTTTTATTAAAAAAAATAACTTAAAGATACAAAACATTAAGAAAAAAAATGTTAAAAAAAACCCATGGTTGCCCAGCAATGCCATAAACCACAATGCATCGTGGGTAAATGTATGTTATCCCAAAATCCTCCAGACAGCTTTGTTTTTCAAAATGGCGGCCTGAGAGTTAGTCAAAACCTGTGACAATCTGAAATAGTAGACTCTTTGAGAGTCCAATATGTGATGTATATCCTGCTGTCTCCATCATTTTGAGATGAGCTACACTGACTACTCTCTCGTTATAGAATAGGTGAGAGAAGCTGTGGAAAAAGAAATGAAAGGACTAGGAAGGTTATTAGGTTACCGCTCACTACACAAGAAGGTTTGAGAAATACACGGACTCAGGGTCCCAAGAAATATGCACGTGGCATGGACTGAAGAAGTTGTTGTTGTTTGTCATTATTATTGTTACCTCAGGGATCTGATAGCACCATGTGTCTTGACATGCATGACAAGCCCCCGTGGCTATATTCAGAAGAATATATAGAACTCTTAAGATAACAGATGTGGTATGGTATTATAAAATGGAGAAAATCAGTAAGCACATGAGGTGATGATGCACCCCATTCCTCTTGAAGTGGGATGGCAGGCTTTGATCACATGGCACTTCATTAGTCAAAATGTGTTTTAACTTTTGTAATAGTTCTATTTACTTTAACGCAGTTTGCATCCACTGGTCCGAGATAGATAATCAAGAGTGGGTGAGGATGCACTTTTCTACCTAAATGTATAACACTATTCGGAAATAACAGTACGAATATGATTGTTCGTAAAATTCAACATATTCATTTGTTTGTTCATAAAAAAAATCGTAAATGGGAAGCAGCGGGGAAATATTAAATGCAACGCTAGTATATTTGCTCACATTTGAGATGAAAGCCACAGTTCTGAGCACCTCCCAGGTTGGGGGGGGGGTACATGTTCCCTTGATCCCTTAATCTTTTTGGATTTTATCCCTTGTTCTCCATTAATAATACCCCTAGTTCCCAAAAGTGTTTTTAGCTCATGTTCCCTTGATCCCGAAAATTTTTGCGTTGTTCCCTTGATCCCCAAAAATGTTTATCATTGTTCCCCATATTTGTTTGCTTTTTTACCTTTTTATTCATAGTAGAAAAAAATCGCTTTCGAACCACCTCATTCTTCTCCTTGGAATTCGCTCATGCTGTACTTCATCCCGAGGGACTTCACCAACTGCCGTTTCTGTCATCTCAACTCACTCATCTGCCTCTGCAACAGTGACGCCTTCATTGGTATGGTGAAGCACATCAAGGAGAAGGATAAGATCGTCGTCTTCAACCTCTAAGGTATCTTTACGGTAGTTGCAGCAGGTTAGGGCACAAACAATGTTGCTCACATCGACATATCTCTCTGCATCTTCCGTGAAAAGCACTGGATTGAAAGGATCTTGTATAAACACTTTAGCTTTCACCCTCTTCATGCCAACACTCACATTCTCTTGCAGACAAGCCATTATAAACAATTGACGAGTATCACTTCTTTAACACACACAATCTGCCTTAGTTTGCAAAAAGACACTGTTGTTTCTCTATGCGGCACTGGGACTGCTGCTGCTCCTCTCAGCACTATGAAATCTAGGGGCTGTACAGTCAGAGAGTCAGCTGCATACAAATCTAGGGTTTATGGGCAGAGTTCCTGGATTGTCCTTTGTTGTCATGTTTAGCACTGTTTTCTGGGGCGCACTCTGACCATACATTGCTCTCCAGTTCCTCATTTCACTCACCTACTTTTCAGATAGTTTGTGTGCCTTTGGAGGGCATAACTTGGGTAAATCTTTGTAATATGTGGTGGTGAAAACCTGGACTTGGGAGCTATGAAGTAAGCAAATGGTGTAAAACATTGCCTCTTCGACCATTCTTTGATTGCCCTGCTGAATCCAAAAATGTGTTTTCGACAACAAGCGTTAGAAGACTTTTGATACTAAATTTGGTGGTAAGGCTTGGATTAAAATGATTAAGCAAGTCCTTGATGTCACGCAGAGACTTTTGGCAGGATCGTTCTTTAATCTTCCATGACATGAGATGAAACAGTTGTTCCGTGAGGGCCTTGTGTCATCGCTGTGGTACCAATTAGGCTCATAACTGCATCAACACACTTTTTGTCAAAGGAGTAAACTTGCTCTAGTCTCTCGATTGTCTGAGGGATTTCCACTATGATCGAGGTGCTAGTCTTTGTGTGTCCAAACGTCTCTCCAAACAGATGCAGATGCTTCCAATAGTCTTCCAAACTAGTGACACTGCTTGTCATGCGGAGGGTACCTGTTGAGGTGTCGACGGTAAACAGAGTGCCGTAATCAAAGCAGATGCCTATTGGCTGGGAAAACTGGGCTTTACTTCCATCTCTTCTGCCTTTTCCATTGCCAACTACAACAGAACATTGCTTTGCTGTAGGTTTATAAGCCTTGATATACGAG
>Ga0126337_10002872_pt1 | contig 11088 bp, 9 predicted proteins | sample DipCmetagenome_FD_92527 | JGI IMG/M metagenome (GOLD analysis project Ga0126337, IMG submission 92527) | Coral microbial communities from La Bocana,Puerto Morelos, Mexico - Diploria C A metagenome | ecosystem: Host-associated > Invertebrates > Cnidaria > Coral | place: La Bocana,Puerto Morelos... | reverse complement strand
TGGTAAACTACTATGATGCTACTATGTGACTATATGTGATATGACTATATACTGTGTTTGACTGAAGGTATTTCTTATCTGAATATTTTTATGTACTAAATCAATATATAATATATGATAGCTCTAGTCAGTAAAGTAAAATCCGTATACCGTATACTGTATACCGATACCGTTACCAGTCAAAGTAAAAGTTCAAAAGGCTGTAAAATTATAATCTATTCAGTTCAGATTCATCTATTATGGTCTGTAGACGTTTAGGTTTGAAAGGCTTTAGTTTTGCTTTACCATAATCCTAGGCTTTTGCCAGAATACACAAAATGAACTCAACCACGCAAGCCGAGCTTCAATTAAGCGGCCATATTCCACATCAATCTTCTCTCTCTCCCTCTTGTTGAGTTTGGCTTTTGCAGTGGGTGGCATCGTAGAAGTGAGCTTCGGGTGAATTGTAGTCCCCTTGGCCTTGGTCACCTTCTTGTTCTTTTGGACCTTTCTTTCCTTGTCCTTGGTTTGAACAAATGTGAATCATGTAATCTAATCATGTGATGTCATTAGATTTTGTTACGTGACACCTGAACCGTTCTGAACCGTTCTGAACCGTTCAGGGGATGGGGAAATATCTAAAAAAAGAGAAAATATCATGTAACTGCTGATGTAACAAATGGGTAAAAAAGATGATGTAGCTGCTGATGTCACTAGGCTGGGGCAAACTTTTGCCAAGTTGCCTTGGCAGTCACTGGCTTTTGGCCTTCACCCAGGCCAGCTGATAAGAAATCTTCCCAGCCTTGGAGATTTGTGGAACCAAAACCATTGCCCAGGGTTGAGCAGCATCATCAGCATCATCATCTGAACAAACGCTATCAAATCATAAGCTTCACTACCATCACCGTCAAATCTCGTAACCACCATCATCATCATCATCGTCATCATCATGTCTACCAGGAGAAAAAACTCATTATGGACCATGGACGAATGATGTATCAATGTTTGTGAAATAATGTAGCAAAATTGGGTATCAGAATGTCATGTCACATCAACTCATCAAGTATGAAACTAGACTGACAATTGTCCTGGGCCCTGATTCCTGATCTTTTGCCTGGTGTTTCATGAAAATATCACGTCATAGTTCCAACAAAATTCAAGTACACCTAAGTGGGTAGTTGTTTTGCAATGTAAAGATGCACTGCAATGACATTAATGATGTATGATTGATGTATGATGTATGTATTAAATGAAACTGTATGGTCTGGATCATTTCAGGTAGTACATACAGCAATGCTAACCCACTAAAGAAATGATATAATTTAATTTATCATCTTTATCTCATCACGTCATGAGTCAGTCATGGATCTCACATTGACATACAAGTGGCAGTCAACAAGGCTGCACTGTTGATGGACTTGTAGGCACTGGTTTTGAATGAAATCGACCATCGCATTGAACTGGCCTATTGTAATCACGTCCGTGCGCACCCCAACAATGTAGCAGCGCTTCCTATGGTTCGGTGAGCCAAAGTGACTTGACCTTGGACAGAGGAGTTAGTGCACAGAGGAAGACAACATGGGATCCTAAGACCATGAAGAAATATGAATAGGGATATAGTCAGTCACATAGTCACATAGCCTACAGTTTCAGTGATAGCAGCACTATCAGCCAAGTGGTAAGACATGGTTACAACTACTACAGCACAATTGAAACAGGAGAAGGATCGTTGATAAAACTTGTAGTTGTAGTTTGAATCATCGCTACGAACAAAGTCTATAGTCTATAGTCTATGTCAGTCTATGTCTATAGTCTAAAGTCTAAGTCTATAGTCTATAGTCTAAAGTCTTCAAATATACATACAGTACATGGAGACAATTTATACAAAAAAAGATCTGCATGCACTAGAGGTTTTGAGGTGTGAAGACGGAAAGCTCTTGGGTGATCAGAAAACAAACTGAATGATACACACTGGAATCATGGAGTGATGGGCAACTCAAGCAATATATTGCTGTCATGTGAGTGATATCATATTTCAAATTTAAAATTTATAATTCAATTATATAATTATAAATTATATTATTCCATGAAATTAAATTCAATTATTGAATCATCATGTAACCGGTAATCGGTAAGTGTTCTTGTTCATTCATTTATTCACCCATCCATTCAGTCATTCATTCAATCATTGAGTCTAGTCGTTTGTTCATTCAGTTGTTCATTTCGTTTCATTGTTCATTCAAATTCATGACATTGCATTTCTCATTTCTTTCATTCATTCCTTTCATTTTCATGTGTTTCGTCAGTTCATCTAATTTCAAGTAGTTTTTTCCAACATCAAATTTCAAAACTCGAGGCCTCAAGTACCTAAGGCCCAAGGCCTAAAATTTCATTACCAAAACGGCACCTTCAAATCCCGAGCAAAACAGCAAATGACTGGTTCGCCCAGGAACGTGAGGCACATAGCCTTCATATGATACGGGAGGTATCCGTTCTCGATGTCAGGTAGCCTCAAATACTATGCATTGACATGGGGATGCGCTGAAACAACCAAGAAACTCCACTCAAATTGTCTTTGTTTTACCAGAAGAAAAAGGTAATTTGATGTGGAGCCGAAAGCAAATATGTGCAGCTCAAAGCATTTCGAGAAACGCAAGTACCAATACAATGACAACAACAAAAAAGACATTGTCACGATCATATAATATATATCATCATTCAATTAAAAGAACATTTGATATTTGAGTTAAGTTATGATACGATAATGAGATTTGAAATATCATATCATATCTGTAGTTATATATATATAATATATAATATATATGTGCAGCTATGCATGTACCAAAATAACCCCAGATCCAAGATCCAGAATCCAAAATCAAAACTCCAAAATCTAAACCCCAAAATCCGAAATCCAGAAGCAGATGTTCAACACCACCTCCAAAAAATGAACAGCCCCTATAAAATCTGTTAATTTATGTATGCTGAATTTATCTAAAAGTTTAATTTAACCTGTTTAGTCGATTTTGTCGAATCCCTTGAGATAAGCATCTTAATGGAATCTTAATCTTCATCAAACAATTTGAAGAAACAACACCTTGCCCACAAATGGTGGGGTTTGAAGTGAAAACACCTTACACAAACCGTTTCTTCATATCAAAAATACTGGGCAAAACTTATGTAGCTGTAGACCCAACCTCTTGAGGTAACCCGGTAACCATTTGATTCTCCATGGTCTGAAGTGAAACACCCTGCGCTGCACAAATCGTTTCTTTATATCAAAATCACTGGGCAAAACTTTTCTCAAAGCTCCATCGAAAAAACAATAACGACTTCGTGCCCAAACAGATGGAGATAACGGCACAGTGCTGATGCATGTTTGGAGCCAGTGAAAATTTCAAATTGGTTTTCAGTATTTGCATTTTTGTTGAAGTCAATTTTGGCGCTGCAAATGTTGGAAATTCCAAGTTGATATTTCATAGTAAGTATAGTAAAGTAAGGTGTGAGGAATCGACCTCCAAAGTCTTAGTCACAAGGACAACAGAAAAACACTCTTGCAACCAGCAGCATAAGACCATAAATGACGCCATCTTCCTTGCCGTAGAAGAAGAAGTCCAAAGGGGTCTGTGCAGCGCGGCCGTTTCTTCTACCAAAACAATTGGCAAACTGAACAGAACCTTACGCATGAGAGAAGGTGCCTAGAATGTAGGCAACCTAGTTTTTAGGACTTTGAAACTTTATGTTTCCCTTAGATTTGATGATCCACCAACCCGAGGCTGCATCTGCTTGCATTATGTAACTATGTAACAATGTTTGATAATAATTTAAAAATAAATAATTAATAATTCAAAATAATTAATAATCTAAAGCCTACAGCTACAAGATCATTGAATCATTGGTGACTGATGGAAGGTCATGAGTCCCGACAGCAAATGGATTCTCAAAGCTTGTAAACTTCAACAGAATACTCTGCACCCTGGCCCTGTGTGATACTAACATCTCTACAATGTGGTGATACTTTGGGAAACTGGCTGAATCAAAAGCTGTTGTTTGGGAAGAGCTAGGCTAGACTAAACTAGTTTCCCTTCCTTCCCTCCTTTTCAAACGTTGCGTTCAATGCCAGAACTGGAGCTTTCACCAGAATGGCTCAATAGCTGTCTTTGTAATGATATAGCTGCCTCGCGAACACACACTTCCAACTTGCCACCATCTTGCAGCAAATTGGTAACAAAATCTTTGGCTTGATCGATGCTTGCCTGTTCCTGGATGAGATGCTCATAGATACAATCCTTGTGAACCCAAGCAGCAAATTTCTGCAAATGGAACGCGAATGCAAAACGTGGAGCTCCCCTTTCAACTTTTGAAAGGCAGTGCCTGCAGGTTGCAAGTTTTGCAGCTTTCTGGACTCCAGCATCTACCAATCCGAGGGTATTGTTGCAATATGATTTGTTTCTAAGTGTAGGATTGGAAGGCGTGGAGAAAGATTGGATGCGCGCAGCTCTATCAGATTGAAGTTTTGCAACTTGCTTTTCTTCCTCTTTTCTTGATGGTGGTTTGAACATCTCTTCCGCCGGTGTTCGCAAAGTCAATGAAATTCCTGATGGGTGGCAACCCTCGTCACCATCCCCAAAATCGACCTCTGCAACTTCTGGCTCTGAATCGGAATTGGGGATACTGACACTGCAATCAGAATCAGAGAGTTGCGCCAATTCCTTCTCATCTGAAGAATCTGAAGACATCAAGGAAACATCAGCATCACCAACTTGTAACTCTTGCAGCACCTCTGAAGGGCCCCACGCAGAGCTGGCCCTAGGGTCGCTCTTGGTCTTTGCAGCTTTTCTCTTCATGCTGGATTTTGCAGTTGCTCGTTTGCGCTTTGGCCGTGCCAAACCAAAAGGCATTGTGAAAGTGCATTGGGAAGGAGCTTGCCTGGGCATCTTTGTTAGCAACTTTTGGTTTTGGCCGCGGCCAGTGACCATCCCTCGAAGAAGAGGTCCCAATGAATCCAGTTGATATTCAAGGGGCCATAGATCAAGTTTCTCAAGAGGCTTAGAAGCATGGTGCTCTGCACAAAGCTGATGAAAGGCTTGGTGGCCGGTGCACAAGCATGGCACAATGGTCGCACTTCCGGGCTCAATCCAAGAAATGTTAAGGGCACCGTCTTCAGAAACCTGTCTGAAACCACGAAGAAGAACTTGCACAACCGGTTTCTTCACAACCGAAGCCAGGAAAAAGTAGCGGTGTGATTCCCCATCTGGCACTGCAATTTCAATGAGAGATCCAGGGCTGATGATTCCTGAGCAAGTAGTGCTGCATGCCATGGCCAATTAGCGAACCGCAATTTTACATGCTTATTAAGTCCAGTACATTACATACATTTTGTTTTATTGCTCTCTTAAACCACAAAATGTTACCCAATCCGAATCCTGATATTGAATTCGGAAAAGTCAACAGGAAACCAAACTGTCCGAGTCCAACTGTCCAAATGTCCAATTTAACCCATTTAATTTGACAGTCAGTCAAAGTGTCCAACTGCTAGAGGCTACTAAGAACTTTTGAATTCCAGGCCGAAGGGCCTTCTTTGATCAAGTGATGAAAGCTCTCTGCAAATTTGCACGCTGACTTGTAAAATGGAGTGTTTTTGCAAAGGCCATGCCCTTGCCCACAAACAGAATGGTGCAGGCTCTTGACAGCTTCATCATCTCTGTCATCAACTTGATGCAGGTCAGGGCCTGCAGGACCCACAAATCTCGACCATGTTTCTGCAATGCTTTCATGATTGCTCTCCAAGTCAATGGCGTCTAAAGACATGGCCCCTTCTGAATTGGACAGGCCGCAATCGAATTCCGCCCAGCACCCACTGTCTTTGAATCTTGAGTATGTTACCATCAACCGGTGGCAGGAAATGGACTTAAGAGCGTTCTTGCACAATGAACTGGCAGCATCAAAACCTGCGTCCCCCAATGATTGCGGCCCTTTCTCTGACTGGAAAGGCTGCAGCATTGCCTCTGCGCGAAGGCCGTTTTCTTCTGCAGCCATAGCCTCGTAAGGTTCTCGTTCGTCAGCACTGAATCGCCTCCATTTGTCAGAACATGCTCTCACTGCTGCTTTCCACTCAGAAGGCTGCAGCTGCAACTTTGCCAAGGACTCCCTTTGGAAGATGTTCCAACCTGTTGCGCAAACACATGACTGCAAATTGAATGTTGAAGCATTTATTGTGAGGTGCGTATGGTGAGTAACATGTGCTGCGGTGGGTGTTGGCTTGCTATAGTCAAAATCTTGTCAGCACAGTGTGCGGTGGCTGTGTAAAATGACGATGATAGGCGATAGGAACTTGAATTTATATAAATATGTGACAATATGTGATATATATTATAAAAATGAATGAAAATGAAATGATATGATATGATATATGATATATGAGATTTTCTTGATTTATAATCGACACTTGATAATTTGTCTAAAATGTAATGCAAGTTCTTCAAAAGATTGATTGACTGATGCTGGAAATTTATACTATTAATTACATGTTTAAATAAATATATATTATATAAATATAAAAGTAAAAAATATATTCTATAGATTATATAATCAAATCAAATGTAATATAATAATAATAATAATATAAATTAATATGTATGTGACATGTGACATGTGAATTATGATATTATGTAAATGAAAAAAATGATTTGCGTCCATTATGAGTGCTAGTGATGAAAAGTCACGTGGGCATGAATGATCGTATGGAATGAATGAGTTCTGAATGAGTGTTAAAAAACACATAGCCATAGTGAGAGCCGTTTGGCCAGCTCACGTTTCGTTCGCCGCAAATGATGGATTGATTTATATAGAATCATATCAGTATTGGAATATGAGCCAGACTTGCCACATCTTCATTGGGGTTCGATCAAGCATGATGATTTCAGCTTGTACTTTACTAACTCTGGCTGAAATGCAGTCAGGTAGCCGCAAACCTTGCGAGGTGCACGTGCCGCACGTCCATGGAATGTGCCGTGTTTGGCTTCTAGTTGCGCAAAAGACGCTCCACCACCAAACTGTCGGCTGCCCTCCAAAGTTCCCACAGTGTACTGGTTGCCTTTGTCACAACGACCATATGACTCCAACCGGCGAAAAGCTTTCGGGTCACCCAACTGCGTCCACATGTAGTCTTTGAACTTGGAATACGCCGAAGTGATTTTGTCCAAAATGACTATCTCTTTGGCAATTGCGTCAGTTGGTTTGGTCCCTCTGAAGCGGTGCAGCCGAGACTGGCAGGCTCCATGCAAACATTCAACTAAGTCTGCTGAAATTGGGCACCAGACAGCAACATCCTGTAGGAAACGCTGCAGTGTCAACACCTTTTCCTTGACATCATGGCAATTGCAATCTTCGGTCTCAGGTATGTATGACAAGAGCAGGGTTGAGAACTCCAAGTCGACGCAATTGGCACAAGATCTCTCTGCAATTTGCAACTGGCGATACTCTTTCATGAAGTCTTCATGGGACAAATCTGCCAACTGCAAAATCACAAATGGGAATCGCTGCTGCTCGTGGTAAAAGCGCCTCCAGGACTCCCCAATTTCCTCCAAGCCCAATGTGAAAACTGATCTGGCAAAGTCTGGGGCCCTCATGGCCGGAAACTCGATGAGCTTATTGACATACCCTTTCATGAGCTGCAGCCCGAGGTGTCCGGATATAAAGTCTCGGAAAATTTGCCTCGACCTCAGGGATTGGTAATGGCAACCGCAACGCCCATGCCATCACATGTCCACAAACAGTGCCCGGTCTTGGGCATTTGCCCCATCATCCCAAACAAAAAAAATACTATTCAATTGTCCCACACACTCTTGACATCTCTTGACTCTTGTTGCAAATATGAAACATTGAATCATACCTATTCTGAAATTCTTATTCGTATTCATATTACTCAGATTTAAAATATGAATCATTATCATTAGCATAGATTATATGATAGTTAGGTACTGTAGCTACTTGCTATTGCTATTTTCTTTCTATTCCATTTTTCAATATTTTACACACTTTATACCAGCGCCCAAACTGCTCAGTTTTTACCCAAGTCTGAACAAGAGCGATGCAGTGATTGCTAGGGCTAGGCCCCCGCTGCACTAGGTTGAAATCAGCAAGCTTAAGAACCCCGCCCCCGGCCTCTCCATCAATTCAGATCGCTCTGCTTTGGCATCCTTTGGAAGATGGTACAATTTCGAGATTATGGCAGTTCGCTTGAAGAGCGTGTCCATGAGTTCCGTATTGGGATTCACCATGCGTTCAATGATGGAACACTTGGTTGGCATTGTGGGATCCGAAAACGCACGAAAGGTCAATTGCTTCCGCTTGGCATTCACCTCTGCATGTGACATTTCCTTAGCCTCTTGAAGCTCCAGAAGGATTGATTGCCAGTCTGAGTCATCGGTGCCTTCCTCACTTTGCAGTCCCACAGATTCCATCAACATCTCTACAGTCTTAGCTTGCTCAGACGTTGAAGGCTTCACTTGTGACACTTGTTGTAATACACGTGGCAGCATTCGATGAAGGCTGCAGGCCTCCTGAGCTCATGTTGGAGCTACTGGACTGAAGTGGAGGTGTCATATTCCCCAAACAGGAGTGTCAGTATGACTATGACTATTGGTTTTTGGTGACTTTTGGGGTGGAGCTGACAAAAGCATCAACCATTCTTCATTCCAAGAATCACTACACCAGCCCAAGGCTTTGTGGGCATGCACCCAGCGATAGAGCAGTGGCGCAGGGAATCCTCGGCAAAAAAGTAAGACGTACCCTTTGCACATCTGCATGAGTGCGTAGTTGGCTTTCTCCATGTGCGATGCGCCTGTGCAGCAAGAGCCTATGCACCAGTGAGCAAAATCATTGCCACATGGATCACCATTGTCATGCTGGGAGAGCTTCCAATGTATGTTTGTCCTCTTGGGGCTGTAGCTGGGATCTGACCCCAGCAAGCCACAGAGAGAGTTCCGTTTCTGACGCCACTCCTTCACACAAGCTGGTAAGGTTGAAACTGTAACCACCCTAAAATTGTTGCAGATCAAAGTAATGAGCGCAGACTTGAACTGCTGTCGGAAACTGCTCACCTCGAAGAGGTGTCCTAGTCGTACCAAAGATGACCAGAAACCTGGGTAATGGTAGACGATGGGCTTCCTCGCTAGCGCACACTGGTGCAACATGCAAACCACTGCCAGTAAAGGGTACAGTGCCGCAATCCCATCGTGCTGGTGCTTAATGTAAACTGACAAGCGCAGTTTTTTGAGAATGGCCATGTTGGTCACTAATGAGTCCCAGCAAAGCAGTGTTGCCTGTATTGGAATTGCTGCAGTTGATGAAGCATCAATTCCAAAAAGTTGAAAGCGCTCACTCACCTTTCCCAAAAACGTCAATAGCCAGCTTGACAGTTCTGATGCCAGCGTCTCTGCATTTGTTTTTGGAAGGCACACCAACGGACTGTGGATCAGGAAGGTTTTGTGATAGCACTCATTGCAACCTGCATCCTGGTTGATGTCCTGATAGTTGATGACATACGATTGAACTAGGTTCATCACAGAAATCACCCTAGATTTCCGCCAATGTGGTGCTCCCTCAGTATTTTCGGAAAGAACCATGTTGGTATCGTCGACAATACTGACTGTGAAGGCATGGTTGGCAACAACATCGGGTTTTTGCAAGAACTGTCTGAATTTGAGGCACCATGACACAAACCAAGAAAAAACAACTCGAAGCCTTCGTTTGTGAATTGGCTTGGTGAAATTACCAGGCTTGTTGATCTCTGGTTTTGGCTGCAGGTCAGGCTTGAAGCGGGCTGCTGGATGTTCTGGAATATGATCTACTAATGCTTTCCGCTTCTCCCGGGCCACCAAACTTGCCGCTCGGGCTTTCTCAGTTCGAGCCCTCTGTCTCAATCTGACAAGCTCAGTGACATGGTCAGCTTCAGGGACATCGTCACTTTCACTTCCCGATTCGGAGCTGGACAAACGTTCTGATTCTGATTCTGTATCATTGGCGTTGGCATCAAAGTTGCGCCGCCAAAGATCACTGAATGGCATTGCTGAATGGCACTGCTGATTTCCTTATGTTATTTCATCAGTGTGGTTTAGAGAGTAACCGAGTAACCACTGAAAGATGAACACTCAAATCAAAGATAATGATTAGACTTAGACCGTAGATCATAGACTCATTGACTCATTGACTCATAGACTGTAGACTCAAAGATCTGATCACAGTACATTTCTCGTTTGTCAATACTGAATTGCTTGTGCCTGCTTGGACAGCTGTAATTCCTGCAACTTGCACACTTAACTTTGCTTGTGAACAAATACGTGCCTGGCTTGAGCCTAGCTGTTGGACTATCATAGTTGCAATTTGAAATGTGTGCGCGTATACCGTATACCGTATACTGTATATGTATCTGTATATGTAATATGAATATGTGTGTCTTTCCCTGGCTGGCTGTATCTATCAGTTTCTGGAGATGCTGGGGCCCAAGGTTCCAAAAGGAGGCTCTACTGTATTTTCACACCAAGCATGTGATACCTTTGGTCTGGCAGTTGCTCCGTACTGCCAGCAAACAGAAAACAGACCTAGCCTATAGCCATATATCATAGCATTAAATACCTTACAATGCAGAATGTTGTGCAGAGTCACGCCAGCACAGTTTACAGTTCATGTCTCACATTGCGCGCCATGCATGTCTACATAGTCAAGGCCTAGGATTCCTGACTAAAGATAAACTGCTTAGAAAACATTAGAAAATTGTTTGTGGCTATCAACTTTGTTTGCAATGTGTCTTGACACAAAAAACTGCTCCCCTAAAATGATGAGACGCTGGGGAGAAAGTGAAATCGCCACAACGTGCCAACTCGATCGGACCTCGTACTTCTGCCACTCGCCACTCAGTGGCGATGGAAACTTTCTCGTGATGGACCATACCTCAAAATGGAGACTGCAGGAGTCTTTGGCCAGGATTGTGGTTGATACTTGGTGACAGTAATGATCTACAGTATCAGTGACTCATCAGGATTGTACAGTCTAGTCTAGTATTGACAATATATAATATATATATATATATAATATAATATATAATAT
>Ga0126337_10002868_pt1 | contig 11094 bp, 6 predicted proteins | sample DipCmetagenome_FD_92527 | JGI IMG/M metagenome (GOLD analysis project Ga0126337, IMG submission 92527) | Coral microbial communities from La Bocana,Puerto Morelos, Mexico - Diploria C A metagenome | ecosystem: Host-associated > Invertebrates > Cnidaria > Coral | place: La Bocana,Puerto Morelos... | reverse complement strand
TAAAGTTTGATACATTTGTGCATTGATGCATGCTAAATCGCGCGCGCTCTGACAAACTGCCGTCTATCGATCGATAGACGGCACCTGTGTAGCCAATCAGATTGCGCGTTTACGTGATAGTCGTCACTGAGGTATGCTAATTACTATTAGTACCACCCAACTAGTGGAGTAATGCAAATCCTGCATTTTGATTGGCTACGCTACTAGAGAACTATTAGCAATATCAGTTATTGCTTTTCTGGCAGCAATATCAGCACTTCATCTCACAGTACAGCATGTTGCTGAATACGGAACCCATTAGGAGACGATTTTTATAAATTATCGCAGATGAGCTACCAGACAGTTCCTGGCCATCGTTCATGTACACCTCACGAACCTTGTAATCAGGGAAGGCCTCCCCGGATGCAGATGGCTCTCCCAGCTGCACTGTGAAAACTTGAGAGGGACTGAGGTGACTAAGGTTTTGGGAATGCGCAGTGAACTCCAGTATTATCGGTATTGCTGCTACCCACAGATCCCCCGTCACAGCGTCAACATTGATGTTGTCAACCATAGATCCGACTTTAATCAACTGTGAAAAGGCAGTAATAAGGTTAGGATTGGTTACGTTCTCTGGCTAAAAATAGTTCCGTGATCGACAGAAACAGGGCATTAGATTTCAACTTTTAGAAACAACTTAAGAACCTGAGAGGCCTCCAACGTGTTGTCCTGACGACGTCTAAAAACTGCGATACCAGTTTCAAACCATTCGGACGCAAAAACAAACCTGCAAGGAATCGGGGAAAAAAGGAAAAAAAAGTGGGCGTATATGTTGTAGTTAAAAATTAAAGTCAGGTAAAAATTAAATTCCTTTGTCTCATAACCCTCATTACAGTTAGAAGACAAAGGAAATTGAGAATCAAACTAGGTTAAAATTACACAAGACAGACCACGAGGACTAAGCACAATACAGCTGTTGTAGTTAATGAAAAATTACTTAAAAATTATCAGTTTACCTTAGCATTCAGTATAAAAAGTCAATGAAAATGAGTCTTTTACGTTAGGAAAACCTTCATTAAAAAGTTTACAATACGACACGATAACTTTATTTATGCCTAGTATTTTCATCAGTCTATTTATGATAATTAACTAGGTACCTATCTTCCTAACTACAATCAAAGAATAGTACTTCAAAAAAAATAAATAAAAATAAAATCAAAAAATAGAAAAAAAAAAGGATTTCCTGGAGGTCATGTAGAAATGACTTAGTTTAGTGTTGAATTCGGTTAATAGAGTTGCTTGTCTTGTTCTAGGTAAGTTGTTCCACAACTAAGCTCCACTGTGGGAAAGGCTTCTCTTCAGATAATCAGTGCAAGGTTGTTAAAGAGGTAATTTAATTAATTGTAGATTATTTCGCTATGGACAGCGGTGGCCTGGCCTAATGGTACTCTGTCGGATACCACTGATAAGGCGGTCTGGGCTGGGGCCTTTGCCGAAGTCATTTTGCTGTGTTTCTGAGCAGCATACTCAACTGTCATAATGCCGCTTTTCCAATTACATACTGTAACGTTTTCGAGGGTAAAGGCGAAAGGACACACGCGAACGTAAACAGACTTCGCCACAACACAAGGTTTAATTTCAACTCTCTTTACCTAACTAAGTCCTACACACCACAAAGGGCTATACAGAAACAAAACAAAGAGGCGCTATCCCAGTTCAAAGAAAGCCTCTGTTGCAGTGTATCCACAGGAAATCTGATAAAAGACAACGATACTCGACTGTGTATACAAAGAAGCCTTACAAACATAAACGTGTGACAATCGACACCGGTCACGAAATCCTAGCTTCCCTACAATGCTGAACCGTACCAGCCTGAACAGCATCCTATGTATCCACAGATGTGGCAGTACTCCTAGCCCCAGGCTTGCTAAGGGAAACAGCAGGCGATACACTGGGCTCTAAAAGAGCCTTTGCCTCCTTCACTTGAGGCAGACAAACTCTTTTACGTTTTTACCATCTGGTCGTTAATTCCAGAGTTAATTCCAGAATCTCTTACTCTAGATCTACAGCATATTACAAGCACTTTTGGCTAGAAATGAGAGTCTAAATGGGTTTTTGGACGAACAGTCGGCTGTGAGTAACTACGCCTTTTAAACAGGTAGCTGAGATTATAGATCTTCCAAAAATTATGCAGGTCATGATAACGAATACTTTGGGTATTATAATTCATTAAATAACAACATAAGTATTTGCTACGGCAGTATGCCAACCTTTCGTTTTTATCCATGATGATACCATTGGGATGAACTCCTCCAATTGCTTCGATGGCTTTAAATCCGTCGAAGAACACAATGTTACAGTGCAACCACTTATGTAGTATATGGCTGTGGAGGACGCGGAGCACGGTGTTGTCAAAATGAAAAAAATTGTCGTTGGTGACGTAGAAGCTATCCGGACCTGCGTGAGAAGGAGAAGAGATGAATACCAAAATAACTAATCTAATCTATAGAAGTAGGAGTAGGGAGTGGGACGCACGTATACAGACCCGCACTAGCTTGCACTAATCTATCGGTACACTAGGATTTGGTCAAAGAAAGGTTCTGCAATTTAACGATCAAACCATTTTCCCCTACAATTATCGCCTTTTTACCCATCCAGGCTATCGCAGCTAACCCAGTGCATGGGGTGGAGTAGGACGAGGCGGATTACGAAACTTTTAGTAATCATCCGAGTACGCCTCGCGGCTAAACAGCTTCCTATTTTCTCATTGTCCAGACCAGCACTTTTCAAGCCTCATAATATGTTCGTATTGCAAGACTCTGGAACACTGTATGAAGTATAGCTTTTCCTAAAGCTTCACTAGCCCGGACTCTTTTAAGTCCTTTTTGTTAAATATTTTAATATGTCTTTCTTAACGCCAGTTTATGATGTAGTTTTGGCCTGAACTTAGTCCATCTCACGGATTACCTGTGCCACCACAGTAAGCTTATTTGATTATTTATTACTATTATTGTTCGAGTCACAAAAATTACTTTACTTATTCATTTATATTCTTATTTAGTCTGTATATAATTTATAGCCTTTGCCAAATAAAGTTTGTTAGAAAGGGGTTGTAGAAAGGGGTCATACGTACTTACAGTTGGGCATTTCAATGGCTCCGTTGTTCAGGTGAATGACCTGAAAAGCCAGGTGTCATAGTAAAATATGGTAGCTTGAATGAATCAGCGGGTGGATCCGTGATAGGTTAAATGTGCCTGTGGATAGGAGGGTGAGTTTTTGGGTGGCTGGGGGGAGGGTAGCTGGATCTGTCAGCCATTCAATGTAAAAAGGTATTAGAATACTAAATAGTACTGACCTACTGGGTGTAAGTTATTTGGACTCCAGATCAACGCGTCAACCACAGAACGACGATGAATCAGTGTATGGGTTTCTCGCTCGAAGTCGAATATCTCAATGGCTTGAGCGTCAGGTCGGTGATTCACCACAAACAGGGATACCGTACCCGAGGACGGTTCCTGATACACACTGATCCCGTGCGGGTTAAATCCAGTGCGATTGAAGTTCTTCAGTGTTAATTCAACTGGATTTTCACTGGGCTTGTTTAAGTTAAATGTCATCAGTTTACCTTCCCATGTGTCAATAACAGGATCGTACCACCTAAGAACTTTGTTGCGAAGTCCCTGCGTGACAAAATACTGCGGTATAGTGGTTGTAGTGTTGGCGATTACACTGTAAATGTGCCGTCTTTGGCGAAAACTCTAACGCTCTAAAAAGGCAAATAGCAACGCTAATCTAATTGCAACGTCGCGTTAATTTCGTAAGCGCGCATTTAAGTCTCGAGGTGAGCGGTCAACATATCTTTGCACGTGTTGGTGTCAACGCGTGGCGCGAATTGAAAGTTCAAATTTTAAAGCTTGCGAGTTGTTTAAGGGTTTACAGGATCGCATCATGTTAACATTAGAAGAATGATTTGTTGACTCACTACTTTTCTCTATTATATGGTATATCATTCTGGAATACTTCTGGCACGGGTTGTTCAAAACTATTGAACTAACCAAGTATTACTTTATCATTAGTGAAAGGTTTTATTTCAGTTTTAAAACTTTTCGTTGAGGGTTTCTGTTTATAGTTTCTCCATCAGTTTTGTTCGATCTCAAACTACACAAAACATCCTTCGTGAAAATCTTTCCAGGATCTTAAAAGATCTGCAGAGACCCACATAGATCTTCAAAGATCTGCAAAGATTTTGCAAAGATCCTCAAAGACCGGGATCTTTAAAGGATCCTCAAAGATCTCATGAGGATCTTCTCAAGATCTTATTACGATCGTGGCAAAGATGCTTGCAAAGATGTCAATTCACACGCGCGCGCGCTAAATAGTAAAGTGAACAACACTACATTTGTAGAGCGCCTAAACTATAAGTCAATATTCAAAAGCGCTTTACAATAAAATATATATCAAATATAAACTAAGAGTTCACAAATTTTAAAAAAAAGCCATTTCAAAAAGAAAAGTCTTCTGTCTTTTTTTAATAATGAGTTTCATAGAACCGGTGCAGCGTGGGTGAAGGCGCGACCCCCAAATGAGGAACAGTTGGATTCGGTTTTCATAGACAGAAGATCGTTAATATAATCTGGAGCTTGGTTATGTAAGGACTTGTAGACAATTAGAAGCAGCAGTTTGAACTGGACTCTGAACTCTATAGGGAGCCAGTGTAGGTCAACAAAAGCAGGCGTAATGTGGTCACACTTTGACAAATGAAGAATAACTCTAGCTGCCGCGTTCTGAGCTTTCGGAAGGCGATCGAGTTGGTATTTAGGTAAGCCAAAGAGAAGAACGTTGCAGTAGTCAAGGTGAGAGGATACAACTGCATGGACCATGGGTCTTTGTCGTGTCTATATGTACATTCATACGCATTTGAGCATGAAATCACGATCCAAGATTTCGAACGCTTTCTGAGGTTTTGATGCTAGATTCACCAACGACGATAGAATCGATTGGGTGTTACGAAAACTAAGACCCTCGAAAACTAAGACCTAAGACCCCCCAAAAACAAAAACAAAAAATAGAAGGAAAGAAATGCTCTTTTATCAATATTAATGTGTTTTTTAAGACGAGGAGACTTGGGCCGCATAAAAAAGTTACAACGACAACAAAAACACGAATAGATCGACTCGGTCGATTCACTGTGCGTCGATCTTGGGCGATTTCATTTTAACGCTACTTTTTGCTTCTTTTATGCACTCCGAAGGCCTAAAGAATTACCGAACATAGACCCATTGCAGGCAAGACTGATATGATTGTTTTTCAGGCAGATTTAGAACCCGAGGGTTGTGGGACATACAGCATTTCTTGCCTTCTATTTTTTTTTGTTTTGGGGGCCTTAGTTTTCGTAATTACGAAAACTAAGATGGTTCTTAGGTCTTAGTTTTCGAGGGTCTTAGTTTTCGTAACACCCAGAATCGATTGTCGTATTTGCCAGCTGATGACGGGAGCTGATAATAAGAAAAACTGTTTTCATCGTTAATCATTAAACTTTTGGATATAAACCAAGAGCGCACTTAAGCGATAGAGCTCTCCAGAACTTTCATAGCTTCAACTTGAAACTATCAAAATATAGGGCAAATGGACATTGCTATAACTTTGCGGGGACTTAACGATCTTAGACGTTCGGTGGCCCCTATTTTTCTTTCGATGGGTTATTTTCTTTACCGAGTTTCTATGTTGTGCGAAAAATGAAGAAAATCTATGACTAGAAGTTTGAATTGTTTGCAAAACGCTCCGTCGAATTCCGTTCATTTGACCTCTTCGTTTACCTGTGCGGCAGCGGTTTTCCTCTGAAAGAAGAGAAATGAAAGTGAACAGTAATTTATCAACGCATCGGCTAAAATATACTATATTGTACCCCAACACCAATCTGAAAAGCATTTCACTGTGTGGTTGTATATGTAGTCTTCTTAATATTACATTTGGAGAAAATAATGTTTTTTTTGTAAGTGTGTACTAAAATTATCACTTTTTTCATATTGTATCAGCCAAAAGTAGAGTGGAAAAATGGCCATTAAGTACTAAGCCCACATCCGAAGAGCTGTAAATAAAAAAGTGCAATGATATCAGGAAAAAACTATGGCAGGCTCTGCTGGACATCTGCAAGATGGAAATTAGTCAAGCCTCGTTAACCTTAATTACACTACAGCCAACTAAAGAGTAAAATCCATTATCCAGAAATATTGAGGTTTTGAAGATGGCTGTGATGTAACAAGGGAAACTAGAGTTACAATACAATAACTTTTCTACCTATCGTGAAAGTCCAAAATTGGGTCCCTTCAAAAATATGCCCCTGCCACACGATTTTATTCCGGCTTAGTTTCATTTTTTCCAGTTAATTGATTTTTTCAGATTTTAATGGTATGCAATGAAACCCAGAACTATTTTCATGTACTGGCTTTCTTTTGCTTTTAAGAAACATTTATTGATATATGTTGCATTAACTTTGATAAAAAATATTGTTCAGGCAAGTCTGGGAAACAACTTAATTTGGTTATATCAACTAAGTTGAAAATGTAAATTGGCCACCGTAACGAGTTATAAAGCTGACGTTTCGAGCGTTAGCCCTGCGTCGGAGCGAAACGTCAGCTTTATAACTCGTTACGGTGGCCAATTTATATTTTCAACTTAGTTGAATTGATATAACCAAATTACCTTGTCACCCCCACCGACGCAGCACCACAGTTTCTTTAGAAACTTTCACCCTTTATTCGAGTCTGGGAAACATTTGAAAAATTATAAGTGGCTCCATTATTAAGCTTTCAGTACAATTTTATGCAAAACGAGAGATGTATGTTATGTTTGAAGCATTTAAATTCATCTTAAGCAATTATTGCAATTATTATTTGAGTGACATACAAGTAAAGTTCAATTTTGCAACTTATCCAGACAATTATAGAGTAACATAAAACTACAAAAATGTACATTATTCAAAAGAATTATTCCTGCAATAAAATGTAGTTGTCTTTCATCACCTCGTTGTCAACTTAATTTTACTTTAAATGCAAATTTCTTTCATATCTTTGTAAGAATCATTAACTTAATGTTCTTGTACATTGAATTTAATCTAACTAATCCTCAGAGATCTAAAAAATATATCAAGATTTGCCACCAATTTCAAGTGAAGATCTTCAAGGGTTTTATCTAGATCTTTAACGTTTCTGCAAAGATATATGAGAGGACTGTAACGTTATTATGTCACGCATCGCTTTATATCAGGTGACTTGTGTTAGCCAATTGTGTAAGCTCGGGAGATAGACCTCGCCTGTAAGTGTGGAAGCTGTTATTCGCTTTGCTTCTTAAATCTTGGATTCCAACTACCTTTATGACTAGTCATTTAAAATAGGAATCGTAACAAAGGCCTACAAGGATCTTACAAAAATCTTCACAATTTTGGCAAACATATGCAAGGGTCATTGCAAGGATTTCTGCAAGGATTTTTGAGAATCTTTGAAAGATCTGTGAGGATCTTGTCAAAAGTCTGTAAGGATCTTCAAGAATCTTGCTAACATCTTTTAGGATTTTACAAACACCTTTAAGATTCCTGCAAAGAACTTCAAGATACATGCAAGGACCTTCAAGGATCCTTGAGGATCTGGGTAAGGTCCTTGATGATCTTGGCAAGAATTTTGAAGATAATTGAATATCTTTGAGGATTTTTGATAAAGATCCCACAAAGATTTTTACCAGGGATAAGAAGTGAAAAACAATTTTATGCACAAAAAACTAATACATCAGTTAGTGCCTATGAAATGAAAAATAATTGCTGCTTATTTGAAATGCTTTCAAACGAAATAAGAATGGCGTTTTCCTTTTTGGACTATCTTTTTTCTTTTACAGATGTTAACGTTTTTGCATTATGCAAATTAGGAAAGTGATGATGTCATAGGGTTTGCAACTTAAATGGAAAAATACTGAATAAAGAAAATCTATGGAAATGTAAAAGGTGTGTTAATTCTTCAAACTTGGCACCAGAAATATTCCTCACAAAAGAAACCAAATAATACCCATAGTGTTATTGTCATGGAAACTCTGTCTTTCTGCCAAAACCAAATATCCTCATTTTCAACCCTTTAAAGAAGGACAGAGGGTCCTGTTTGGAACATACATGGTAACCACATTGTCTAACTCTCATCATTTGATTGGCTGGAGTAGATGGTCCTTGGTTAAGACAAAAACTGGGAATTATTGTTTCAATTAAGACAGGACCAGCAGTGCATAATACACAAACGTCAATATCTCTAACACGAAAAAAGATATTCCAAAAACGAAAAGGCCATTCTTATTTTTCTTAAAAAACCTTTCAATTAAGCAACAGTTATTTTTCATTTCATAGCCACGTTTTTCCTAGGTTAGCATAAACTGTCTTTTGAACAACCCAGCCCAGTTGTTTGTGCTGCAAGTACTGCATGTAGCGTCGTAAAATGACAATTTAAAACAAGCTTCTGTATCGACCATATAGACGTCAACATCACTGCTACTCCGCATTTATTACACGATGCACCCTTCCACCACCAGTTAGAGTGGCAGGAACCGGGCAGCGGTAGGAATTTGACATCAGTGGTTAATAGTTGGTTGGGTTGGCAGGGAAATTTGACACTTTTAAGCGGTACTGGTACATGCATAAGACATTACATACAAAAGATACCACTGTTCTTGCACGTTATTTATGAAACAATCAATCCCTTTGAAGGGTTTGGGGTGTACGGGCATTTAGACAACATTTCTGCCCAGGGGAATGGGAATTTGACCAACTGACAATTCAAAATCTCTAATGCTCGTTCGATGGGGGGGTTGCACAGAGGGGAGATTGAAACTTGGACCTGACTAATACATCATAATCCACAAGTCTAAATGTAATAACACTTACTGAAGAGACAAACACCAGTCCATCAGGAAGGAGAGCGAGGTCCTCTGAACCGTTCGCTGAAATGATAGTAATGGCAAGAGAGTTTCATGGGACTATGCCTTCGTCTTCCACATTCGCCCACACAAATAAATGGGTTTTATTTTGATGGTCAACAGAGGGCTGCAATGAACATGCTGTGTTTTGTCCTTCTAGGGCAGTCAGAATATAAAGTTTACCTTTTTCTGAGCCACTGATTTTCTAAAAATCGACATTTACTCGAAAGTAACAGTTTGACAACTTTGTCATAGTACTTAGGTTTCTTTCTTTGGTGAGGTTAACATCATCCTCTTATTTTGTTTTGGTTTGTTAGAAAATTTAGTAGGCCCAACACAGAAAGGTAATGTACTGGGAATTTATTTTCAGTTCCGATAGATCTTCTAACAAAGCATTCACATACTGAAGAGACTGGACTTAAAGACAGTTGACAGTCACAGTTACAGTCACAGTTACCATGCCAGTTGCAAAAAGCTCCGGCTTCGTCTAGGGAGAAAGAAGTTTTCTTTCTTCTTCTCGATGAGTAAATACGGACCCAACTCGTGGTGTTACGCAAAGAACACAAACGAAGATAAGTAAATCTGGCGAAAATAGTAAGTAACGCGTAACGCAAGGGGTGTCTGGAAAACCCGAATAGCGAATAGTCTCGAATAGCGAATAACGAATAGTACGAATAGTACGAATAGTGCAAATAGTCGCGAATAGTCGCGAATAGTGGCCTTAATATTTACGGAATAGGAAAAAACAACTCAAATAAATATGCATGAGAAATCCAGCGATCAAAATACTGCACTCGACTCGAACACTTACCAGAATGAATCGAAGATAGCTAATTATAATTATTGAAACAATTTTTTCGCCCAAAATTATAATAACAGCTACAAATTCTACTGTAACAACTTCATAGATGATGAAATTCAAACGACTACTTGCCTTGGAAACAATGTATCTGCAAAATACAATTCCTCCAGCTTGTTCGATCCATCAGCGTCCGCGGATAAACACTATTGCTCCGCATCAGTGCTGAGCTAAAGCAGTGACTACTGACGACTATTCGCCACTATTCGCACTATTCGTACTATTCGCTATTCGCCAATATTCGCTGTTCGCTATTCGCGACTATTCTCTGTTCGCTATTCGCGACTATTCGCTCTTCGCTATTCGCTATTCGCGACTATTCGCTATATTCGGGTTTTCCAGACACCCTAACACAAGCCTGGATAGAAGTTAGGCTTTTCCTTACACAAACAAACAAATCAATGACTGTGAACACAACAACTTTGTTTCAAGCATGTTAATTTCCTTTTCATTGACACTGTCTGCAGAATATTTCTGAGAGCATTTCATCATCTGCATAATGGGCACACGGCCAAAATGAGCGTAAAGCGATAATACTGACTGACAAGAAAGCCCCCTTGGCGTAGCTAAGGAGGTTAATCCATGCTAGAAGATTCCTGCAATATTTCAGTGTTGATTGTGCTATATAGCATTACAAAAACAATATTTGTCGGCGTGCTTGTCCCTGCATATCATGTACATGTCTGTACTGGTGTGTGACAAAGCCCCTAGAAACCCTCTTTGCTTGAGAATGCGCAAAGTCAGTTTCCTTGAATCATGACGTACCTTTTATTACTCGGCAAGGTCCGGGAGAGTGGTTTATAACATGCTTGAAATATCCGAATGATACTCTGAATAATAAAGATAACAATACATACAATCGTTGATAAAATCCGCAAGACAAATCTATGTAAATGCTCTCTGGACAATGCTGGAGAGCACAAGAACCCTCGACTTACAGTGTTTTTAGGACTTGCGACGCCAGGACGGTGATGAGGAAAAAAACGATAAATTCGCCAAGTCGACCCATGATGGAGCGCAGATTGATTCCAGTCTAAAGTGCGGCAATAATATGACAGAAGAACAGCTAATGGCGGGCCTCCCAAATTATTGGGATCGCGTGACTCTCTTATTACTAAATCGCCGGCCCAGGACTTCTCTGCCTTTGTGTTGCCCTTTGTTCTCTTGTTTTGCAGTTCTGCCTTCATTTAAGGTGGCCGAACACAGTTTTCAAGAGCCTATACCTAATTCACCATTACTTTTAAGCTATTTATCCTTTGGCGCCCGTTTTTTGCAAGAGTCAAGATTAACCACAGAAGAGTTTATTC
>Ga0126337_10002867_pt1 | contig 11094 bp, 6 predicted proteins | sample DipCmetagenome_FD_92527 | JGI IMG/M metagenome (GOLD analysis project Ga0126337, IMG submission 92527) | Coral microbial communities from La Bocana,Puerto Morelos, Mexico - Diploria C A metagenome | ecosystem: Host-associated > Invertebrates > Cnidaria > Coral | place: La Bocana,Puerto Morelos... | reverse complement strand
GGTGATCTGAATAAGTTACAACATTTTAAAGAGTCTAGGATAAGGGTAGGTGTAATCTTGTCTTTGTTTTTTGTCTTGTTACCATTCCACGAAAGAAGACTTCTCCACCTCGGCCAGTTCAAGCACATGATTGCTGAAATTTTAAGTTTATGGTTGGTTTTGGTCAGCCGGACAAAATATAGAAATATGTTATTTATTTTTGTTTTTCTTGTTGTTGTTATAAGTAATGTTTCGAAACTCCTGATGAATTTGTCCTTTATCATACTGCACAGTTGCTAACTTCTAACCGTAAAGTGTTATGAGTCTTATTGAAGGTCCGCATTCCAGTGCATGTGATACTGACAAAGTTTATAATAGCTACATGATCGAAATATAGTTTGTTCAAATGCTATTCTTCCCTGTGCCTATGCAATGACCTTTCTATTTTATCCCCATTTAGTGATTCAGTACCATCACACTTTAGTACCATCATCACAACCAATGAAAACTGTTGTTTTTTGTGGATATTTTTAACTAAACAAAGAGTATTTTTTTGTCACTCTGTTTAACAGCTGTTTAGGCAAGTGAAAAGACAGTTTAAAAATTTCATTGTTTTCTTCATTCCATGGGAAAAGAGGATAAAAAATATTCAAGGTGAGTTCAGGGTTTCAATCATAACACGAACATCCTATTACGCATAAACTGATAGCATAACAAATTGCTGTTCTGAGTCAACATTAAAATATTTGTTAGTTCTACACTAAACTGTTACTGAACGTCATTCAACCGCGAGTCCTATAAGATAACCTGGGCTGAAAAAATGTCAATGGCCTCAACTGAAATCAATTTGGAGTACTAGTAATAGTGGTGGCGCTCTCCAATTTGGCTGGAATGTTAGACGTATCTACGATGATTTGATTTATCCCTGGAACGGTATTCGCCGTGAGAGAAATCGCTAACTAAAGCAACGTGTCGTATGAGTTTGGAGATTATACTGGTGCTAGATTCCGTTTTGCGCTGTTTTGTCAGTACAGAGCGTATTGCCCTCAGCCATAGGCTTAACTTCCGTAAGTCTTGTCTTGGATCAATACACACTACTTCATTTTTTTCTTTAGGGCATTTTGGTGCTGGAATTGGTTCCTTTTTCCTGTTTCTACGTTCATTGGTGTGGATTAACTTTATCCTCTTAACTTTTATCACTATTTTTGTCATCGCGCCACAGGTAAGCTGCTATGTAAATTTTCCCAATCTGTGTTAAAGTGGCTGTTATCGAGCTAATATCGAGGTTTCCAATTATGGAACTTCTTTCCCTTTGAGCTATAGACCTTCGCATAAATGGCGCCTATCTGTGAATAACAATACTTTGTACACCTTACCCTCGTACTCATGTTTTCAGAGGAATTTTTCAGATGAATGTGAGGCTTAGGATGTACAAGTATTCAAGTGAATATATGAAAGATCATATATTTGAACTGGGGAGAAAGATATGAAGAGATGATTGATCATCGCAGTTATACACACAACTTTTAAAGCAGTGGTAAAATTAAAGCCTGAAAAAAAAAAATTCAGGCCTGAACGGGATTCTAATCCATGAGCTCTGTGATACCGGTGCAGTGCTCTACCAACTGAGCTATCAAGCCATCTGGGACCTGATCACATTGTGAGTTCGTAACATACGCGCAGGGGATGAAGAATACAAGTGAATACATGAAACCATTCTTGTATTGCAAAAAAAGTTGAATGTCATGGCACTATCTAAGATCCTTTCGTACTTTTGTAAAATGAACATAAAAACAATGTTTGATTTTTTCAGCTCATGAGCCCTTCGACTGCTTTTAATATTCCTGAGAGCGAGAAACACACAGCTCAGCGTCTCACATCAGTTCTTGATGCCAAAGTAAGTGCTTCGCGCTTAAATTCGCGGCAAAGAATCTGATTTCACTTTTTCGCTTCTCTGCTAAACGGGAGAGACCTTATAGCACTCCTGAAAATACACTACGTATATTGACACTACGCTAAATTAATACGCTTTTTTGTACCACTTTTGTCTTGTAGGGTCATCTGGAGTATTCATTCTTGTTTTATGGTTACTATGGAAACGAGGACATCCAAGTGGGTGTGGTCAAATATCCTATACCGCTGGCGTACTTTGTGGTGTTCTTAGGCGCCTATCTTTTCAGCATCATCACTGTGCTTAGGGCGTAAGAACCCTCCATTTTCGTCGTACTAAATTTTATAAATATTTAACTTTGAATGTTTCACGTGACGTTCCCCAGTTATATTTTAAAAGGCAGAATAAGAACTTCAATTGTGTTCATTCTTTTTTTGATTTTTTACCTATTCCTGCAGTATTACTCACGAGCAGCATCTGGGAAAGTCGTCAGGTCAAAATGATCAGTATCCTTTTGGATGGCGCGTGTTCTCAGCCTGGGACTTTCTCATCACCGAGCGAGAAACCGCTGACAACAAATTAGCTTCTCTTACCACTGGAATAAAGGTAGGCGTACGATGTAACAAATCTCATCGATGTTATTTTTTAAGGGATAGAGCAAAGGGCTCTCAGTTTTTAATCGAGATAGCATACTTAAGCAGTGTACATGTAGTTTTACTTTAACACACTTTACTTTTTAATCTGAAATTCTTTGTTGTACTAATTATTTTCACTGATATTCCTTCTGATGCTTCTTTCTTCTCGTCACTTGCACTGTCTTCCTGAGTTCATGCATCTTTCGTCTCCCCAGTTAAAATAATTCTTCCGGTCAGTTTAAAGCTAAAGTAAAAAATAATAGCTCGCCTGTTTTCGTTTGTAATCTAAGATCGTGTCAAACTGCATTCTTTCCTTGAAGGAACAAATGTTGGAAGCGGTGGAGAAAGGCAAAACGACAAACAAGTACGTCTTTGGTGCATATAAGATCATACAACTAGTAACTCTATTCCGAAGGTTGCATTAGAACCAAGTCATGTGGTCTTTTCCAATCTTTCTGATCAGCGCATGTCTCTCTGACAAGAGTAAATATGTAATTTCAGATTATTTTCCAAGGCAAGATCCTCGGCTGTAATCGCACGACACGCCTGTGTGGAATCTCCTTTCTCCTTTACTGTTGAACAACTGGAAAAAATTGTTGTTGTTATTGTTGTTGTTGATGTGAGTAAGACAGTGTAAAGCTGCGCCACTAGACTAGTGATTCTTTTCAAGGACTGATCACTTACTTTTCACTCAGGAAGAGCCTCATAGCCCGTCGTGTGTTGGCTAATGTTTTCGTGCTTGGAGTGTTAAGCGCCAGTGCGTATTTAATCTACTTGGTAGTCAAACGTTCAGATGAACGAGAAAAAGCAGGCAAGCCACCGACTGTGTTGGAGCAATATGAGGTAAGAAAGGATAAAGGTTCCGAAACATATTCTTCATCTTCAAAATTCGGCTCTTTCATGATGTGAATTGGCTGTGTCTTCTGGCTTGTCCGGCGGTTGTCAATCATATGTAGAATTTCGTTTTAAGAACGGCTGAGCTCTTTATTCATTGAGGCCCAGAGATATTGTAGGCGGCTCAAATACTTGCTAAAAGTACTATGCAATTGTCAATCCCCTGATAATCTTTATTTTTATATTCTTCGATCGTTTTCTTTTTTGCCTCCTTTTTTCACTCGCGTTATCTTCGTCATAACATCGTCATCTTCCTGCTCCAAAGTCTTTATATTTATCATTTCTTATTTGATCCAGCAAGGCAATTCTTAACTCTTACATTGCAAAAGCGTTGGCTTTATTTTCTTGCACAAATCACTGGTGTTCTTTGTTTTATTTTGCAGATCTCTTTAGCCATCACTGGCATGAATGCTGTGTGTCCAGTATTTTTCAAACTGATTTCCTTGATCGAACAATATCACCCAAGAGTTGCACTCTATTGGGAGCTGACCAGGTGTGTATTTTGCATTTCACACACGAGCCTTTTGCCTCAATTAAAGCTTCTCCTCACTCCTTGAAGTAAGAGCAGAAGAAATATCTCAAGATAAATTCCGATTTCTGTTGGTTAAAACGTTTGCTTGGCTATTTAATACTCAGACCTATAGACCAATTACTACTTTCTTTATTCTGAGGATTCGATATCCTCCTTTTTGTCCTTAGTAATACACTTTTACTCTTTCAGAGCATCCCTTCACCAAGGTGTATTTAAACATCATTTTAAACCGTTATGTTCATTGATTGGGATTGTTTTCGTGTTTTTATACTGATTTCTCTTTTTCTATAAATCTGGCAAAATACAATGATTGATTTTTGTTGTTGTTGTTGTTGTAAAGTAATTTTAGGGTTAAGATGTGACGGACTTGAGATCATCGCGCCCAGAAACTAATGGTATTTAATAATTTCTGTTATCCTGGTATTTTCATGACATTTTTCTATTATTCTTTACAGGATAATGTTTCTGTATCTTGGAAATATGTATGTACTGGTGATATCTCTCCTAAACAAAATTAATCAGGTACGTGATTTCTTATTTGCAACATTTCCTTTCTCGAAACTGAGTGCACGCATTGTTCGGTCCTATTCTTGCAGTTGAGATTATTTTCATTTTTTCGGTCATTCCCACTCATTTTCTTAGCTTCTCTCTTTGCAGTCCAAGGTTTCTCCTATCTCTGATGCGAAGAACACAACTGTCGTTACTGTTACCACGGTTACGTCAAACATCACAGCTGGTGAGATATTCTCGGTAGTTGTATGTCTTTTTATAACTAAGAAAATTACTTTATTGTGATTGGCTGATAGCAGGTTAATTTATTGATAAACGCGAACGTGTTCGCAAATCTCTCAGTCTTATGATCATATAAAAAGCTCGAGCAATTAAGTATTTACACTACTCGAGATAGTTGGAAATTCTTTCAAATTGCATTCGCCTAAAGGCTCTAACAATTTACAAAAATAGAATACGAAAACTGTATCCTAGGTTTATTATTTTTTTCGCACCACTTTTCGTTTCGTTTATATTTTCATTCATGCATCAACATTTTTATTCGTTTAAGGTTATACACTGATATCCGAAAAACGTATGTTTTAGTCTTTTCAACCAGTGAACGCTTTTTACTACTTTTTGAGGAATGAAACAGTAATATAAGTTCCTCAAGAGCCGAGTTTTCATGGTGGTAAAGAAACTCGGACAATACATTTAATCTCACGACTCAAATTATTGAAATAAGTCATCATGGACAAGGTTTATAAACGTGAACAAGATATCGATTTGTTTCTAATTTGTCTTCTGTTATATTAGGTGGTTCACTGTGCTGGGAGACTACAGTTGGTCAGGAACTGTTTAAGCTGACGATAATTGACCTGGTTGCCTTGGTGTTTAGTGTGTTGACTGGTGAATTGTTCGTCTCGCTCACTGTCAGATTCCTCAACTGCTTTCAAGGGCGACTCATGGATCTTGAGAAAGTCGTAAGTTGTTAGAATTGTTCTCTTTCTGTTGGGGCTGGATGTTTTTCAAGTCAATGTTTTTAGTAATATCCTCAATTGTCTTCAGTTAGGCTATCCTGAGTTCAAACTGGCAGAAAATGTACTACAGCTCATCAACAGCCAAGGACTAATATGGTGAGTTAACTTAACAAGAACGTAGCTTTCCTGACTTTTGACGATACCGTCAGAGGAAGCGGCCGGCGCCATGCAGGTAATTGGAATCCTGGCACTAACAGGGGCGGGGAGTTTACGTGAGAACTCATTTTGGTAGGAACTAAGAGAAATCATTAGGAAGGTGTAGTGATAGGAAAAGAAAAGAGGCGGAAACTGGAGAAAATGGTACAGCAATTGCTTAGTACGGTGCTCCCTCCCCTCCTCCAACTGGGATAATGAGTTCCGACACAAACAACAAGCCTTGTAGTCCCGTCGTTGTCACGAACATTTTCCGAATCGTGCCAAGTTGATAAGCCGTTACGTACGGTGGATAAGGCCCAGTTGCAATACTTGGTAAATATTTCAAATACATTTGAAATACGTTTATGCCTATATTGATATTTCTACTTCAGTTACCTTGGCGTCTCAAGCTCGTAAAATGATTTCTCCTAGGATGGGCCTGATTTTCTCCCCTGGGCTCATAATGCTGAACATTTTGAAGCTGGTCATCATCATGTACATAAGGAGCTGGGCTGTGATGGTCACTAATGTCCCCCCTAAGAGAATCTTCAAGGCGTCGCACCGGTTCTATCTGTTTCTTCTCCTGGTGATGTTATTCCTTTGTATGTTGGCTGTGGGGTATGCCGCTGTGGAGTGAGTACAATGTACAGAGCGCTGTGCTATTTCGTGATTTTTTTGTTTTATTATTGCAACACTGCACTGTTGGTTTATCAACTTTCAAACTGCGTCTCAAAAAAAACGCTAAGCGGCAGGCTCTTCAATAAACATGAAACAATCTATCGCACCACCCGCAGTGCAAACAAATTAAATTTCGTCTGCTTCGCGGCAATGTTAGTGGAAAATAAAACTTTCAATTAAACATGCTTCATGGCTGTATTCTTTCTTCTGCAGAATCGAGCCTTCAAAGTGGTGTGGTCCTTTCAGGTTTGGAAACTTTACAATATGTTATGTGCTGCGATATATTTTTGAAGAACTAAGTGCGCATCAAGGCAATTCAGTTGAGAACCTTTTCTTCATTAACTTCATTGATCTATAGTCGAAAATGTAAAGTATTGAAAAATTCCGATCCCTTTCTGACCAGTGAGATTAAAGCCTTACAAGATCCAACGTCTAACAAGCTGATGTATCACTACCCTGCGAAGATATAAATTATACTTTGAAATAAATAAATTTGAGATTGATGATTCTACAGCGTGCGCTTTTTAAAGTGTATCAAGACAAAAAAGTCGTCTAAGCTTTTCTCGATTTGAATCCACAGAGGCAAGCGTAACATGTACACAGTACTTACAGAGTCAATCGACAATGGTCCCGCCCTGTTAGACACCGTATTTGACTACCTGAGTGGTCCTAGCGTGGTGATACCAGTGTTCATATTAATGTCGTAAGTAGCAAATGAAATATCTATTCCCCACTGCGATGGACTAGCATTCCATCCAGGGGGGGAGTAGAAATACTCCTAGTCGTTTCATGCTATAGAAACCGGGATTAGCTCCGGCACTGATGGGCCACTTCCCACTTGGCTAGTATGCAGACCTTACCTACCTACCTCACCTACAGTGACTGTTTATACACTGGGTGGAGCCTATTGTAAAGTTTAACACGCTGGACGCCGAGCACATCCAGGGAAAGTGACCATGTATATACCCCATGATACGGAACTCGTGATAAGACGTTACTTCTACCGCTACGTTACTTAAATAATTTAGTTCATTTTAAATAATCAAGTTAATTTCCATATTTCCAATCTGTTGTCCTGTTATCGGCCGCTTTCACTAGAATAGTGATAATATATGTGATGTCACGGTATGTTGGGAGTAGCTGGAGGGATTCCGCGGGCGAATGCATCGCATTGTCTTTTTCACGCCTCTCTCGTGAGACACTACACCGCAAAAAAAAAACTCGCCGCCAGCTGCTCAGAGCGGGTATATTTTTGAGTTACACTTTTGATTATTTTCCGAAGAGTTAACATGTGTCGAATTCTAATGTTGCAAATGATTACGCTAACGCAAACCAAAAAATAAAAGCATTATTCTATACCGCTTGATGGAAACATTTACTGCAATCGCGCTTCTTTTTGACACTAACCAGCTCAGATTGTTTGTTTTGTATCATGATCTAATTTGTTTCTTATTATTTCGCCAGGATTGCAATCTACTATTACAGATCCAAAGCAAATTATCTCCAAAGTTCCAATCGTCAGTTGGTGCTGCAGTTACAGTATGTAAGTAGACATTTCTCGTAGGGGTTGGAGCCCCATAATTGTATTCCTACGGTAGTCGTGGACCCGTCCACCCGTCCCGCGGGAAAATGCACACCATCAATGTAAAATTTATCCAGATCAAGCTAGTTCATAGACTAATTTTTTTCCTGACGTAACATTCATATACAGTCAAACCTATATATAACGGCCACCCTCGGAACTTGAAGAACTGGCCGCTTAATACGATTAACTAAAAATACTCACTGGGCGTAGTCAGGTGTTAATTTTAATGCCGTATCATATAAAAGCACTTCATGTAAGGAAAATGTAGGACAATCAAAACTTTTTCAAGCGATCAATACTTTAAGCGAAGTTCAGTTCCAACTTGCAACTTAATGGTATCATTTGCGTAACACTGTGCAAAAGTGCTGTGCAATAAATTGTCCTCTATTATTCTACGGTATACAGAACATAGTTGTTATGTTCAAGTTGCATAGTTGTAATGTTCAACTTAATAATTATTACGTTTAAGTTGACCGCTTAATGCAGGTAAAAATAACAAAGAAATAAAACATAGGACTTCTACAGGGTAGTCGCGGCCTCTTAATAGAGGCCCAGCTCAATACAGGTAACAAATACAGCGTTTGTTTGAGCGCAAAACGGAACTTTGAAAATAGAGGGTGGCTGCTTATAAAACAGGGCCGTTGTATACAGGTTCGACCGTAGTTTGCTTTCATTTCAGGAAAGAACGGAGGACAGAAAGAAACTATTTCGAAGAGCTTCAGGTGAGCACTGTTTGCTGTCCACACCAAGTTCGACACCATTACTGTAAGTTTAAGCTTTCCTTCTGTGTGCGTTCTTTCTCTGTGAGTTCTAAAGGAACCCGGAAGGAGCAAAAAGGGTTTGGTGTTGTCACTTTCTGTGTACGTCATAGTATGGCTATTCATAAGTGCGATGTAGTTTCACTGGTTGATGATGGTTGCAAGGGCTGTTCGCTCTGCTCATTATAATTAAAAATAATTCTATCATTGTATATATATATATATTAATGATATAATTATATATCAATTTTTAAGAGATTATAAATGAATCATCAGCTTTTCAGATCAGCTATTACTGGTTATTACAATAGTATAATTAGTATTAAATTTTTATATTATCATTATTATCGTTATTAGTATTATTATTATTATTAGACATTTAAAACAGTTTAACGTTAAAATTGTTTTTCTAATTGTGTCGCCAAATTAGTATGCGATTTTTCCAGGCTACATTGACGCATTGACAAAGTTTTTGTTTATAATCATATTATCATGTTACCATAGTTGTTTTCTCTTGTTTTTTTTTTTAATTTCGAAAAATTTAGAGCGACATCGCAACACGTCAAATGAAGATGGTAACATTAGTCACCCCCGTGGCCAACCGCGTCGATCAGCAGCTGGAAGTAAATCTCGCCACCTCTTTAATGAAAAGACAAATAACGCAGAGAGCAATGATTCTGCTGGGGAGGGGACGAAAGGTTCCGCATCCTTGTCCCAGCTGGCCGGCAATGTTTCACGCATGAGACAAGCGCAACGCAGCCCTCTTGTAAGATACGATGGAGTAGTGGAGGACTCTAAGGCCACTAGTACTCATGCGCACCGTGAAGTCAAAGTGATCGTTCACAGGTCAACGAGCAGTTCAAGCTCCTCCACTGTTTCTAGCCTGCGATCCGTTGAACAGCGAATGGCTTCTCCAAGAAGCAAACACGTGAAATCACATGATCACATTCATCATCATCGTCGACGTCATCAAAACAGTGAGTGTAGTGAGATTCAATTCAGCAATCACATGCAAAGTGGTTCTAGTTGTACTGTTGAGAAACTGTCGGATCTCCGGGAGTCCACTCAGCTGCAAGTTGTACATGTTGTTGAAGACTCGAATCACAGTGAAAATTTCCGCGGAACAAGCCAAAAGTCGATAAAAGAAGGAGGTTCTCTGGCCGCCATGTTTGATTCTTAACTATAAGCTTAGTCTCCAGTCGTATTTCTCTAGATAATGTTCAGTTTTCTCTGAACAGTACCAAGTGGGAATTGGACACTTTACGATGTCAATGTCTATAACTCAAACGATAACAATAAGAATTGATCGATCAATCAATCAGTCAAACAATGCACGGACGACTTTATTAATAACTGTACGTGTTTCTGTTGGCTAAGTGAGTGACAATCAGTAATTAATGTTCTTGCCAACATATATCATTGTTAGTAGTTAATATTTCTAACCAAAAGAAATCCAACCATTTATGTAAATATAAACATTTTTATAAGCTTAAAGTCAACCGTGGATCTTATTAATTGCGTAACGGTTAACATAATTTTCTCTGAATGGAAAATTTGTCTCTCACCAGTTCTACATATATCAAATATCATAGAAACTAACTGTCAGTAGTACACAGAACTTCTTTATTTGCCCGATATAAAAAAAAACCGGAAACAAAACTTATTTTTGCAGAACTTTGTCAAAAACGATCAAAATGTCCTTCACTTTTAAAGTTCCAGAAATTAGAATAATAGTACCAAACTCGAGAATTTCATCTTTGATATTTTCCTCACTCGTTACAGTTTCAGAACTGTTCGCAACATTTGGCCTTTATGAACTTTTGTAACTCAGTAGTTGTAAATATTGCTAGTTTCCCATGTTCCTATGTTGTGGATGGTGCCGCTTAGTGTGTTCCATGGATACTTTCACAGCTGGTACACATTATGTTACCTCTAAACGCACGATTTCAAAGTAAACTACAAATAATCATGAAAAGACTATATGTAAATAAATCAAATAACAATCTATTAGTCATCCACTGCCTTGTTTAGTGGTGCAAGTTATCACACATTAATTAACCTGATTAATAAAAACAAATCTTCTGGCGGATTTTTCAAGCTTAGTTCTTTTCGTTCAGTCACTTTTAGATTGCTCTTAGAGTGTGGTTCTGCATTAGAAAGGAAAAAAATGCAATATAAAAGATATATATTCCTAGACACGCGTTAACGCCTAATACGTTACTAGTCACTGGATGGTTTCATCCAGTGTACAAATTATGATTTAACAGATATATATATATATAGGGTGAATGAGTTAAACTCTTGGACACACAATAATGCCTTCTACATTAGCAATTTCCTGGATTACATTAATACGTGATCCGGCATGTATGGGTAAAGCTCCTGGATACGCCATAATGCCTTCTACTTTCGCGGTGTTTACAAAAAAGCTGAAAATTGTCCGATAAAAATTAGTTTTTAATCTATGAGTGACAAAAG
>Ga0126337_10002866_pt1 | contig 11096 bp, 2 predicted proteins | sample DipCmetagenome_FD_92527 | JGI IMG/M metagenome (GOLD analysis project Ga0126337, IMG submission 92527) | Coral microbial communities from La Bocana,Puerto Morelos, Mexico - Diploria C A metagenome | ecosystem: Host-associated > Invertebrates > Cnidaria > Coral | place: La Bocana,Puerto Morelos... | reverse complement strand
TTTTAGAATTGCCTTTTTTTTAATAAAGAATTCTCCATTGTTATATTCCCTGTTACCCTACTCTCAATCTTCGTTACGCTCGTCTCTGTTCTCGGCCATTTCTGAAAAGAACAAAAAGACAACAAACAGAAACAAAAATCAAATGAAAAAAGCGCAAACAGATTTTTCACTTTTTTCTCGAACTCTTTTTCTGTGTTATTGCTGTAGCCAAGACGAAATCAAATTTAACGTTATATAGTCGAGTCCCAAAACCAACGCAAGTCTACTGTGCAGTTTTTGCTACTTTTTCTTATTCTTAAATTCACTCGGAGGGGGGGGGGGGAACAGGGTGCAATGGGGTCACCTTTCCAGCTTTGAAAACGCGAACCGTATGACTGGTTGATCCATGTAAGAAGCATCGAATATAGCGAGAAATGTTCGATTGTCTGCGTATGTTTTTTATCCAGTTGTTTCCAGTTCTTTTTGGGCCTAAATTTCACGTACAACATAAACTAGAAATATATTGCTCCAATGTCGAAAAATGAGAAATGGACACCACTACCTACGGACAGATGAGCGTTGTGAAAGGCATTACTTTTAGAGGGTTTCTTGTAATAGGGGTTTTAACGGTTTGATGTAACGTAACGTGTAATGCAATACTTTTACTCACCGTCGCAAACTTTGTCCCTGATTCTTGCCCCGTGTTTCTCTAGCGCACTGAAAGACATCACAGTAATCACATCTTCAGCGGTTGACGCCATTAGCATCAACTCCTCCATGTCCACTTTTTCGCCGATTCCCACCGACAAAACGGTCACATGCTCATCTTTCAACGCCATGGAAGCGCGCGCCACACCTAAGGCGTTGTCCGATTTTCCAAAGGTCATTACCACGAGAATCTTAGGAACATTGGGTCTTGAGCCTCCCTTGGCTGCGAAAAGGTCGGTTAGGGCCAGCTGCAAGGCTCGCTCAGTTTTCGTTTCCCCTTCTGCGTATGGGATGTTGTCGATTGTCTCTTTCAGGAGGAGAACGTTGTTGTCAGCGCTGAACTGAAAGTCGAAAATCACGCTGGCTCTCGTGGAATAGCGAATGACACCAACTAGAATGTCATTATTCGAGATTTCAAAGTTTTTGATCACGGTCCACATAAACTCCTTGGCTCCTTGGAAGTTGTTTTCTCCCAGTGATCCAGACGAATCTATTATGAATGCTAAATCCGTTTTCCCTAGACAAACTGGAACAAGATAATAAAAAGAAAAGCTTATACGATCTGTTTCATAAGAAAGAAATTGTTTCTTATTATAAAAATACCAATGGAATACCCAGTGATCTTTCGCGTGAAAACATCACATCTTGAAACCTGTAAATAAAATGTTTTATTATCCAACGTTTTCGTTTCCCCAAAATTCTGACTTGCCAAGGTTTTTAATAGTTCGCGCGGTCGGGGGAATGGGACGAGTACAAATATCGTGTGATATTTGTACTCGTTTCGCGCGTTATTTGTACTCTACGAAGCAGTGTTGGATAATAAACAGCGATACTACACACTAAAACGTCTAATAAGATATATATATCTTCTCGCTTGGAGCCAAACGTGTAATGGTTTCGGTATTTTATGGGTGTTTATATCATAAAACGAACGAACCTCACATGATCGCTGGCAAATTTCTCTTCTCGCGTCGCAAAATATTGCACTCTTTCGCTGTGCTTACTCGTGAAATATTTTTCGTATCTCCGCGCGACCACGTTATATCATCTGTTTATCATGGAGAAGTCGATAAAAAGTTAATGTTTTAAATGAACTGTTTAAAAATCTAACGGTTCAAGCGTTATCTATTTTGTTTAGCAATAACGTCATGATCAGAAATCACAGTTCTTGTACTGACATACTGAAATGTTTAGACCCAAAATCATTTCTAAATACAAACAATTTTGAAACGCAAATTTTCTTCTCATTGCCCAACGGACCCTTGAGAGAAGACCCTAAAAGCCATTTGAACTAAAAATGGGATAAAAACAAAAAGAAGCCGCTTGTTTTTATTTTTGTTTTTTTACTGCTTTTCATGATTATCAGAATATTTGAGTACGTATAGCTTTGATCTAGAATTGGATTATTGATGACCAAAAATATTAACAGCTTCTTGTTTCTCCTCATTCTCAAATAAACTAGCCTCAAGAATAAAGAACATTATCACAGTAAACGTCTTCGATAAACAAATTCTGACCCGCAGTTACTACTCTATGATAAACAGTGACAAGAATCTTTGTCTTGTTAAATTGATAATTCAGCGCCTGGCACTTTGTACTTACGTCTTGTTTTACAGGCAAAAGGTGTCTCCATCACACAATTTTCGTCACTCCATTTCCCCCAGTCAGGGTAAGCGCGAATGGCTACACAATCCTCCTTGCGATTCTTAGTGAAAAATGAAGGTTCGCCGGGTGCCCACCTGGGAAATGAGGAGAAAATTAGCTAAGAAACATCCCCTACCAATGCCGCCTCTGACATTTCGTTTCTTAGATTCTTTCCTTCCCCTTTTCAGTTCCATCTATCCGTCCTGCCCTTCCTTCTTTTGTTCGTTCAATCACTCGTTCGTCCAATCCCTGGTTCGCTTAATTGTTCGTTCGTTCTTTTTCGTTTGTTACGCTTCGTTTACTGGTTCGTCAGTCAATCGCTCGTTCGTATATAATCGTTCGTTCACTCTTTCGATCGTCCGTTGAATTTTTTGTTCAATCACTCGCCCGTTCATTCGTTTGTTCGTTGTTCAATCGTTTGTTCACTCGTTCTGTGTCTTCATTTCTAAGCACAACAACATTCGCGAGTACTCAGATGCGAGTCTGACCTTGTGTAGGTCACCGGGCTATTCTTGTCTATCCACTCGTAGAATCCCTGATGGCCAAAATCTGAGGCTCCGATCCAAAACTTCGAGAAGCCGAGCACCCGACGAATTTGTCGGATTCTTCTAGTTACCCATCGGCTCTCTTTTTGAGATCGGATACTAAGCAAATGTCCTCTTTCCATTTCCTTGCAGTATAGCTCGGCCTCAGTCCAGCTCAAGCCATTCCATGGTAAAGGAATAAACTTGTAAATGTTATTTCCCCAATGCCAGCCTGAAAAAAAAAAGCATGCGAAAGAATTGCCTTTTATTCTTAACTCACAAGCAAACAGTTTTCGAAAATTGAACGTCACTTCTCCACAAAATTTCTTTAAACTCTAAAAAAGGTGATCTTATCATCCTTATCACAATTCGATGATACCAACTGGGGGTCACCGAGCTCGTTTTTGAGTTATAAGCCCATAAAACGAAAATTAAAGGTGTTTTTAACATGTTGCATTGTTGCTATGGTAACCTGTTATATAAAAAAGGATGGCCGGAACTTGTTTATCAGTGATTGGGCATTTTTGTTACACCATTAGTGTAGCACCACTTGTTAAACATTTGTAGTATTGGAACCTGTTGCCAGCCTCCTGTAAGATCAGAGTATGGGTACGATATTAAGTCGTTCTCGTATCTTATCTCGTATTCGTCATTGCTACTATCTAACTAGAGGCTTCTAACTTCTTAAATGGAAATGGCTTCACTGATGAATAATCATTCACAAGTACTTTAGAGAGTAATTTCAGTCTACAGACAGTTTGAAACAACAAGTGCCTTTGTGTTGAAATACCTATCAACGCGCGTACGCGTTTTGACATGTCCATTGATTGAGCTTGACTGTGTAAGATGTCGTGTAAGTTTTTTAGAGTAAGGCCAGCTAAGCTAGGGTAGAGTGACCAGATTCGGTAAAGCCTGTGAATGGAGCACCCATTTTCGCGTCTTCTCGTCTATTTTCTAGCTATGCAAAGCTTTGCAGTTATATACCAAGGAATATATTTCATGAGACACTTTGACGTTCCCATCAGTACACACACGACCCTTTAGGCTAGTGTGTTTACCACGAAAATACATAAAACGTGTAGCAGTGCTTCTGAATATCAAGCCAATCTTACAAACAACAAACGAAACTTACTGTATCCGAATCTCTTCTTCTCTGTTAGCCTTGGAGGAAGTTCTGCAAAGACCAAACTACATAGATATTAAACAATTACTTACTTTAAAGTGGAGGAGGCCGCGGCAGTGGCACATTTAGGGGCCCTCTTATTGGTAAAAGCACCTGAAGGCCATAAGACCAAAAAATATTCGGGCCTGACGAGAGACCCGGCCTTAATTTAAGGCCCGAAGGGTTAAAAAAATCTCCAACCTCGTTCCCAGGGACTTTCATCTTACCGCCCCCTGCTCCACGGGGCGGTAAGATGAGAGACCCTGGGAACGAAGTTGAAAAATTTGGTGGTCCCGACTAATCCGGCACTGGTATTGGATATCAACCGAAAGGGAACGATTAGATCTTTCCATGTAGTTTATGAAGTAAAAGGAATTCAACCTACCCTCTGACTTACAAATATAGCCATGTGCCTCATAACAATCCTCCACGTACCATCTCGAGCGATCACCTTCAAACTCCAGATAGACACAAAATTCATAATTCGCTTGTTGTAGGGGCCTTCTGGGTTGACCGGGTGCCCAGGGAACAACATTGTACCGGAGGGGTTCTCCATCGACAAAATCCCACGCATCATTGATTCTACGGTCGCTCCCCCCAATCCACAGTTTGATCTTTGACCTTGGATCTGACGCGATGTTTTTAATCATACTGTCTACCCATGCGATTTCATTGTTAGTAACAAGGCTAGTCAAGTGACCGTTTTCCTGTGTTTTGCATAGTGTCTCGGCCCCGGACCAGGTGCGCGTGTCATCCTCAGGTAAAACAAACTTGTACACGTTGTTGTTGTGCTCAAAAACTGTTGGCAAATAAATATAAGAAATAAAATTAGGTGTACCGTTATAGGTTACAATATATATTATATATTATTATATTTCACAATCGTTATCATCTTACTAGAGCTCTTCCACACCATCCATCCATCCATCTCTCTTTCACAGTCTCCACGCACGTGGCTTTCCCAATCTGCAAGCTGCACAAGACCTAATGCTACAATTTTTTTGACGGGGAGAGAGTGGGGAAGGGGTTCTGCCCACTCATAGCTACTTGCATGACAAGCCAAAAGAAAAGAAGACTTACTTTTTGTAGGTTTTGGATGGACTTCCAGTCCAGAGTTAAGTCATAACGATGCTACAAAGCTTGCAGCCGGTCTTCGAGTCGAAATGACGAGAGCCCTGTCAGGATCGATAATGATAAATCCATCTTTCGCCCATCAGTAATACAGAAGATATCCCAGCCTCAAGGTAAAACTTTCTTATTTTCATCCGATATCAACGTCTGGAAAATTCTCTTCCACATTTTTTTTACAGGGTTTTAAAGATCGTGATAATTCGAGCGTGATATGTTCAAATCCTTCTCGGAAGAAAAATTAAATAATTGGATGGATCACCAACAGATGAGAAGTGAATGTGTAATATTCCCTGACAGAAACTGCAAGCACACTGAAATATCTGTGTTTAACGTGATTCTTGCTATTGCAAATACCTGCTCAGGGTGGGGCGAGGCACTCACTAGCAGATTACCATGTAGGGGGAGAGTTGGGATTGTTACGTTGCGATACCAAACAAAGAGAACGACGATGGCTAGAGTGCAGTGAAGCTCCTCGCGGTTAAAGAAAGAAAGAAAACAGAAGGAAAAGAAAAGCTCGAAGATTCTGTTCCGCGCAAAGTGTCTTATAGGAATAATCTTGTGAGGTGTGATTAGCTGATTGTATTTTCTGTGAAACGTGAATTTATGAAATTATTCTTCGTGAGTTAAAAACTCTAATCTACGCGATTTTGAGACGCGAGTCCTCTGGAAGATTTCACTTTCTATCAAAAGTGATTTAGGTATGCGATTTGCAATGTAGAGCCTTAACTAGCCTTACACGATTTTGCTTTCTTCAAACACTCTTTCTAGCGTCGGTAGGAGCAGGTTATTGAAAAGGGTACCTTACTTGTTTATTTTCGTGATTCGGGAGAATGAAATTTTTTTATGTGCGATCTGTGATTCGCTCTTTTTTCCGTTCGTGAGCCGTGCCAGGGGCCCCTCCTTTATGACCCTTTTCGCAGGTTAGCATGCAGACTACTAAAACGGCCGTTGCTTCACACGCAAACGAAACAGAAGACGGGTGCACTCTCGCACGATGGTTATAACCGACAAAGTTCGCTTCTCCTAATCTATGGCTATTATTTGCGCAATGTTCTACTGAACTAGCCGTTCTTTCGTACAGAGTATATCATTAAAAACGAGTGAATCTTTCTGAAAAGGTCACGATGTTTTGTGATTTACGAGTTTAGTGATTTGAGAAATAAGAGCTCGTGACAAATCTCTCAAACGGAACGCTCCTGCTGTTGAAAATTATGACATTGTGTCAATGATTTTGTGCAGTTTGTCTCATTAAGATTGCTTTGCACGCAATGTTTAGTCTGCGAGTTACTCGGAAACTCAGACAGTTTTCTCTAGAAAATTTATTGAATTTGTGATGCCGGAACCTCAAAAAGCCAAACTATGTTTTCTTAGTAGAGTTTCGGTCAGTGTGTTCTTAAGCGGGTCTGCGTGTTATCAGGGTCTACTTTGGCACACTTGTCAACACCGGACATGATACCAGATATAACATGGTAACGCTGACAGGCAACAGGCAACTGCCAAAACAGACTGCGAGCAATCTCTCTCTTTTTCTAGCGTTCGACGCGAATTACACAAAAGCAAAAAAACTGAAACAAACACAAAACAAACACGACCGAGAGGCGAGAAGCGCAACCTCATGTCCTTCTGATTTCTTTCCCTGGTTTGCCACATTTAGTTTTTGCAATCGCGTAGGAGATTTTAGGAATAAAGTCTGACTCGTCTTCTGTTGTCAAAACAAATTAATCTTTCAGCTTTTGTCCACTTGTCATGATTGAAGAGTAAAGTCGAGACAGCGATTGCATGGCTACTGGAAAAGAATAATATGCGTTTTACTCGGGTTGATCATCGTAAAGAAAGTTCTACTCAGCAAGCTAAGAGCGCATGGCCTGACAAGCGAATGCCGTTAGTCAAAGCCTTACATCCCAACTCTTCAACGTAAATTTCAACACACAGTTAAACCGAGTACTTAAAACATGCGAGTTCTCGTTACAAATATACCAGTCGTCTGTTTTCTAGAAACAGCCGCAATCGTGGCAAGTGCTGGTGTGGATAATATACACGGGACGGAAATAATTGGCTGTTAACCGCTATTACTGTGTGAGGACAAACATCTGTTCACTTGCGACCTTTGACGGTATCTCGTTACCCATTTACGACGATCTAAATACTACAATTTGAACGCAATTAACTTTGTGCTCATTGAATGATATGTTAAAAAAAACAAACGCAGTAGTTCAGATCGAGATCAGAAACATTTGCTACATGGAATAGATTGATGGTCGCTGGTTATCCCAGATCATATACAAACAGCCATGAAATGAATCCATGATTGAGTCGATAGCAGAAAAAATAGAACACATTTTTATCTTGATGAAATCGACAAAGAATTGAAGGGTGAAAACTGACAAATCGAGTTATCCGTTGTTAAAGAAACAATGAGTGCATTTAAGCGTAAACATACCATATCCCGGAGTGCTTTGTGTTAATTTGGGACACAGGCCAGCCAAACCCAGAATCACTGCCACTGCGTTTAAAAACTGTGAACAGGACATCACACGTCGAATTTTTCACCTCTTGCCAAGCTGAGGATATCTACAGAATAAATCTAAGTACTTGCAATGGAACTCTAACGGAGCACGTCAGCCAGAAACGTGACACGGTCAATGCGGCGGCATCCCACGGTTTTAATCCGATTCGCTAGAGGATTAGACAGGGGGACGAGGAAAGGGTCCTCCCTCTCCTAATAAATACGCTAGAAAGTACAGTGGATGTTTCGTGTTGGTCCATTACCACATATCATTTGATTGGCGTCGAGTTCATGACAACGGATGTCAGTAGCCTCTTTCCCGCGAGATCCCTCTCTTCGTCCTTTCTGCCCCAGTCTTTCTTGCGTCAGATTGACAAGAGAAAGCAGAGACTCTCATTCGGAACGACGTTGTGTTATGAAGTTTAATAATTCGCGTTACTAATGATATTCGTTAAATTTTCGCAGTGTTTTGAAAAATCACAACAACTAGGACTTGCAAAAGTAACTAAAAATGTATCTGGTATATCGAACACCGATGAGACATTGGAGTCAGCTGTGACGGTTTGTCATGTGTCCGACTGTGAAATAGTTGTGATTGATAATGAGTGAATTTTTAAAATAAATGAGGAAGTTGTTGATCTATTAACTAGGTTTGGCTCACTGTACACGGGAGGGCTCTCATGAGCATAACATTTCTATACTTTTGACTAAGCAATCCTAAAATGTTTTATAAACAATGTGAGAAACCTTGCAATGGCTTTTATCAATCTCTTTGTTTTCTCTTGTTTCTTTGTGTTTGGGATGTAATCAGCCGGGCTTGAGTTTCCGGTCAGGTCATTTTTTCTGGTTACATTGCAAATAGTCCAAATAGTTACCTGTGGTCAACTTTTGACCTGGCAGTGTTTATCGGGAAATTGATGAATGACATTTTAATGTACGGTTTGCTTACAGTCGTTCTTTACGGTTGATTAATGAACCCATAACTACGTCTCAAGAAGAATGCGTAGAAGGCTTCTGAATAAAATTTGCTGTGAAAAGAAAACGAATTACAAATCTATACACCACTGAAAGGCGCAATTGCAGAATGATCACGAAAGTTGGTCGTACTGTTGCCGTGCAGCTCGAATATTTGGTACCCGCCCGGTTATTTGGCACAATTTCAGCGCAACACCACAAAAATGTGCCTAACGTGTTTTGCGGTTTCCGCCTTGTTTTTACCATTTCCTTCCATTCGATTGGTTAAAATACTCTTGGAGTTAGATAATTATTGATAAACCCTACGACTTGGTTCTGGGCCAACGTCAAGGCTAAGTCTTTTGTTCTCTTTGATGTATCCATAGTGATTTTCCGTTGGCACTTTCACTGTGGGAATAAAGGTCACACACGAAACGCAGAGTCCCCGTGAGTGAAGTCCTTCTTTCCCGTGGGCAAAATTTCTTGAGGAACGGAAACTAAAATTATACATATAAAAATATTTTTCTACTTTATCGTCACCAAATAAGATAAAAGTCTAGAGCTATCAGCAGAATTCACGGTACCTAAAAATGGCGCCAACTTTAGTCCAGATTATAACATCTAACAGCTTAGCAAAGTACTAGTCTCAAATCAAAATTTCTCTAATTACAAGAAGTTTTCTCCAAATCACATTTTCACGTTTTCCTTCAAAGTAAATCATCCCTGTGAAATGCAACTGAAGTAAGGAACGGAAGTCAATTATTTCTGACTGTTCCGGACTCTCGGTCAATGGGGACGAACGCCGGAGATCAGTTGTCCCCAATGCGCGAGAGCCTGGAACAGACTATGAAAGCCGAAACTGTTCGTTTGAAGTTTTAACTACACAACGTGAAAGTTCAAATCACTATACACTCTCTGTCTCGGAATATTCTCACAGAGACAGAGTTAAAAAAGTTCAATCGTGTCCATAGAATGAAGTTCTTAACAAATATCAAAGTGAAAGACTGAGATTCTCAGACAAATTCAGTAGCTAGGTACTTTCTTTTCATTCACGTTAGTCACCAGCCAAGCCATTCGCCCAGATGGTTCTGTCAGTTTAATTTCGATCTTGGGGTTTCCGAGTGACTTAAACGCTACGCTTGTTGGTGTTTTCAAGAAAACTGTCACCAAGCTTTCTCTGAATCTAGATGTCCTGAAACAACATCCCAACATTGCGCCGAACTTGTACAGGTAGATGAAAGGGTTGCCGCAAGAGTTCACGCATGCAGCAGTAATACCGCTCACAGAATATCTTCATCACTTTTCTGGATTAAAAAAAAGAATGGAAACAACAATATTGGAAACCTGTATAACAATGTTGTTATCAACACCAACCCCAGCAGTTTAGAAATTGTGGTGATGGCCGCGATGGCCTCAGGTTTAGTGCGCTTGCCTCCGGATCGAACGGTCCTGGTGCTAGCCCTGCCGGGGACATGTGTTGTGAAGTTAGACTAGACACATTAATCCCACAGTGCCTTTCTCCACCCAGGCACCACTGATTTATTTGTAGCTCTGTCAGAAACGGTATTTCTTATGCTAATGAGGCAACTACTGTAAACAAAGATGGAAGAAAAGGGCACCTGTTCGTGGGACCTTTTTTTTAATTTTTGTCCGCCTCAAAACTCGGTAATGCTTGCCACTTTAAAGGTGATTACATTTAAGAAGTAAGAAAGTAAGTAAGCAGGAGTATCAAAAATGGTTACACAGTGGACCCCGCTACTTTTATTCTGACCCGAACAAAAGCTAATCAGTCATTTTCGTATTTAAAAAACACCTTTAATACGATCAGCCTGTAAATACAGCCATACTGCTGTGGCGCGTTGATGACCTGGCTAATGGTGCCCCACTGTAAATATTTGACTCGAGAGCATTTCCTTACGAAATTGACCAATCAGACCTGAAGAGGACCTATGATTCCCTTGGCAGGGACGAAACATACGTATGTAAGGCTAGCCATAATTATCCATTGTAGAACTCTTGCACTTTTTTCAAATATTAATTATTTACAGTGAAAAGGAATTAAGATTAAGAGGCAAATTATAAATCTCACTGCGTGCGCACTGTCTTTTTTACATCGCAATGTTTGTAGTTAACTATATGCCATTTAAATTTATGTATGAATTTGTGGTAACCTGAGAAAACGAACGCCTTTAGAGCTTGACGGAAATCTCTTTATGTGCGCTCGCCACGGAAATAACACGCGGCACGGAAGCGCTATTCAGTTCAGTGGAATCACCTTCGAGAGTTTTCAACGCAAAATCATAAATGCAATAATCAATGGTTTCCTGATTCCGGCTCAATGTTTCCTGCCGACCCCGTCTGTATAAGGAGACTAATGAATAAAGGGTGGAAGTTTCTAAAGAAACTGTGGTGCTGCGCCGGTGGGGGTAACAAGGTAATTTGGTTATATCAACTAATTTGGCCACCGGGTGGTGCTCGTCGGATCTTC
>Ga0126337_10002864_pt1 | contig 11097 bp, 4 predicted proteins | sample DipCmetagenome_FD_92527 | JGI IMG/M metagenome (GOLD analysis project Ga0126337, IMG submission 92527) | Coral microbial communities from La Bocana,Puerto Morelos, Mexico - Diploria C A metagenome | ecosystem: Host-associated > Invertebrates > Cnidaria > Coral | place: La Bocana,Puerto Morelos... | reverse complement strand
TGTGAAATCATACGACATTCAGCCATTGTTTATATAATCAAACATCAGGACTTGGGGGCAACCTTAGCCTTGCAAAAAATTGAGACTACAACACAGTAAAAGTGAGACTCATGGTTTTGGAAGAACATTCACCAGCCATCAAAAATGATTGCTAGCTGGCACCATTTCTTGAAAGTAATGACAGACTTATCACTCATTAAATGAAACGGGCCTCAGCACAAAATCAACCAATCTGGCCAGCATGTTATATTCTGTAGCATCTAACCAGTCAAGCTTGACTATTCAAAGGCTGAGGGTACAAAAGTGTAAATCTGACAACTTTGGTGATAATAACATTGACATATATAGCTACCTCGCCTCCATTCACATAATCCAGAACAAAGTATAGCTTATCCCTAGTTTGGAATGAATAGTGAAGGCCCTGCGTTGAAAAAAGAAAACTTTCTCATTACTATTAACAGCTTTTCTTATTATCATGTATTGTAATTTGAGTTTAATTAGTCTACTTAAATACAAAATACAATTATGATTCTTTTTTTGTAAGTTTCATAACAATACCATTCCTTATGAATTGTATTTGTTAATTACCATTAATTATTAAAAACACAAAATATATTTAGTAGACAGTAAACGTACCACTAAAAACGGATGCTTAATATTCTGCAGCAAGACATTCCGTTCTGCCATGATATGCTTTGCCTGGAAAGAAAGATCATATAACATTTTCCAGTTTGATTTCAAATGCGGGAAGTGCATTTGCAAGTTTTTCTGAAATTTCAATGACATTCTTGGTGAGTTGTTGGCCCCTCACAATTTTAGATCTCAGCAAGAGTCCTGGTGAGTTTTTGGCTGGCAAGATTGCCTATACCTCGACAATTCTCACTGAGATCTTGGTTAAAACTTTTGCAGGGGAGGTGCCAAGTAGATCCCTAAGAGGACTAGAGAACTTATCAATCATCAATACAATGTAAAGATGGTCTAGAACAAATTCAGGTTACCTCATTCCTTTTCCTTATAGCTGCCTTGTTGAGAACCTTGATAGCATAAAATTTATCCTCAGCTTTGTTCTTGGACAGAAAGACCTGCAAAGATATCATTTCATTATCAATTTGAAGATATGAGACAAATAGATCAAACAAGTCACTGGCTGGCTTTCTGACTGACAAGGCTTAAAAAGGGTGTTGACTGATTGACTGATTGACTGTCCAACTCACTGGCTGACTGGCCAACTGACTAGGTGACTGTCCATTTTGACAACTTACAGACAAACGGACAGACCGATTGACTGACCTTCTCACCCACTGACTTGACTGACTTATTAACTGACCAATTATCTGACTGACTTTGCATGACTGTCTGACTAACTGACTGACTGTTGGATTGACTGTCTGACTGACTGTCCAACCGACTGGCTGACTAACAGACTGACTGGCCAACTTGTCCACCCACAGACTGGATGGATGAGCGACCAGTGAACTAGTGGCTGACGTACTCACATGCCACATCTTCACCATGGTTCATCTTCATCTTAGAATTTGACTGTCTAAACTTGGAAAGTACACAACAACAGACATGTATTCAAAATTAGCATTATTTAGTATCTTACCTTGCCAAAGCTTCCTTTTCCAATGACCTTTAAGAAGAGGAAATCGCTGGGTTTTGCCCTAAAAACAAGTCATGAATATCAACATACTTGAATAGACAGACATATTTAATGTATTGTTATAATACTGAAGGTTTATCAACTGCTTATCAATAATTTTAATATGATTTGAAATATATACCAGTACACAAAAGCATTATAATAATAGTCTTAGTGAATCATCTATTTTAAAAACCAGCATACCTAAACATATTGATATGAAGACATGATTGATCATCGCAGTGTACACACAACTTAAGAAATTGTGAAATTTAAGCTTGAAATAAATTCAGGCTTGAATGGGATTCAAACCCATGACCTCTGCGATACTGGTGCAGTGCTCTCCCAACTTAGCTATCAAGCCATCTGGGAGCTGGTCACATTGTGAGAACCCATTAAGGCATGCATAATTGACTCAATTGAATCAAGTGGGTAGGCAATTATTGCACAAATGATTGCACGGCAATTATGTGCCAAATAGAGAACCAATCATGATCAAGAATTTAATAACAACTACTCTTGAACAACTTACTTGGGATTGTTTGTACCCCCTAAGTCAATTCCATCCATATCTCTACCCTGTCACATAATTATAAAGAAAGATCATTACACAAAGAATTATATAACCTGATGGTAACAGCACTAAAAAGATACTAAAGTGCAAGGTACTGACAGTGTTGGCTATCAGACCTTGAGAAGTCTATGAAAAAAGCAGCCAGTTCTTCTCAAATTCTACAGACTGAATGATTTGTTTGTAACTTGACTGTCAGACTGAATGATTTGTTTGTAACCTGACTGTCAGACTGAATGATTTGTTTGTAACCTGACTGTCATACTGAATGATTTGTTTGTTACCTGACTGTCAGACTCGTCAGCTCCAGGCTGATCATCATCGTCATTAGTTTCAGCATTTTTTGGATTATCCAGTGAAAAGAACTCTCTCACATCTGGGCTGTAAATGAAAGTTAAGAATTAGTTCAAGGATTAGCAAATTACACCTTAAACAAATACAGCTTGAAGATAGAATGTCAGAAAATATACGGTTAGCTTACTGGTCTATAGCTTTTGGATGATTCATTATCTTTTGTGTAACATCATTTAGACCTTCCCGTCGTATCTTGATAAACTCTGTAGAACAGTAACAAACTCACCCTGTTATTTACTGTAAACAACAGCTCAAAAACTGAATTTATTTAGCAATTCTCATGAACAATACAATTCAACCATGGTGCAAGATTGAATACATATGGGTTATAGCAACTTCCCTGAGAAACAACAAAGAGAGACAATCTTGAAGATCGAAGGATACTTGAAAAAGTTATGAACTACATTTTTTGGCAATTGAATTATATGTTTAATTCAATTCAGAAACTCTGACAGGACCAAAATAAAAATTGAGATGACACATAGTAAATTAACCCACTTTATTAAATCCAATTTAAGTATGTAACCTCATGCATAATAATGTCCTAGTGCTCACCAGGATCAAAGTTATTTCCTAGCAATCTTTTACCAGGTAGTTTGATGTGTAGGTCTGGATAAAGCTTTTTGAGCTGTAATGAAAAAAAAATGAACTTAGGGGACTAAAACAAATGTGTCAATATGTAATAAATGACTCTGCATGTTAGTAATTATTCTTGCAAAAATACAGTGTAATTCTCTTGCATAATAGAGACAGGCTTTGATGAGATGGCGAGGTGGGTTAACATGAAGTTACAGTTACGAAATTTGTTGCTGAAAACATTCATAACAATGGCAATGTATTGGTAATAACGTCATGTAACATGGAAGATTGGTTGATGTGTTCAGGGGTTGTCAAAGGCTGCCATTTTGGGGTCAGATAGGATGATCTGGCATCTATAAATTTGTGATACAACTTAGGTCTGGTTTTGATCAAGGCCCTTTCACTTTCATGACGTACTGAGCGCATCATATAGGCATACACAATCGAACATGTATGAGTAAGACAGTGAAAGGATATGTTTCATTAGGTTAGACATCTGAATAACCAGCTCCCAGTTGGCTTGATAGCTCAGTTGGCAGAGCACTGCACTGGTATTGCTGGTATCCTGTTCAGGCCTGAATTTTTTCAGGTTTTAATTTCACAACTGCTTAATGACGTCTTCTTACATTATTCGAGTTGACCCAAATCAATATTGGGTTCAGTACATAGAAAAGTTTGACCAAACCAAGCCTTAGAGATAAATTTTATCTCTATCAGCTGGATCTCCGAGATATTTCTTCATACCTTATCACACATTTGATGAAATTCATTGTATCTTCTAAATATGAAATAACTCCTTCCATCTGGCAGTTTTATAAGTACTTTGTATACCTGTGGAAAGTCAACACAGCATCACATTTAATTGCTTCGTAAAATTTTGGAAACATTAAAATTTGGTCAAGATGGTATTGCAAGAACTAAAAATTGGCATGACCTCTTTTTGTAGAGTCTCATGATCAACAAAAATTGTTCAAAATAGAGACTATCAGAACTTTCTAACATTTCCACTGATGCAGAATTTTTTTCCATTACAGGATGTATTTTAAAACATAAGAAAATAAGAGTGATTATCTACCAGAAAACATAGTCACTAGTTTACAATATTGTACGACTCAATGGTAATTAAGACACAGATGCATAAATATAGAAAATAATTCCTATGTCTATTCTGAAGTGTGGTATGTACATAGAATGCTTATTAAAATCCATAAAGTCAGGGAATTCCAAACACAGCTTGTTCTATAAATGACACTTCCTAAATTGAGGTCAGAGACATAATTATATAAAGCAGTACACCAAACCACAATATCATTTTAAAGGCCAGAATATGAAAAAACTATTCCACTAAGCCATTAACTTCAAGAAAAAATTGTCTTACAATTTTAACACCATTTGCCATTTTTAACCAAAAAATGCAAACCATGAGGCCTGGTACCCACTCTTTTAGGAATTTATCAAAGCATCCTTTAGATATACCACTCCTGGTTAGATAAACTAATCAATCTCCAAGATTTTCTAGAACATGAACACCAACATTCACACAACATGTACTTTGAGGCTTAGACAAAATAAAATAAATTAAATAATATGAGAAAGGTACGAAAACCCTCCATAAAAATTGTTTACATTGTCTATTGAATTGTATAAACATACAATGTTGTTTAATTGAAAGTTATTTTTTGCTGATCTTCAACCAGTTATTTTGCGAGGGTTGTGTATCCTTTCTCAGCCGTTTTATTTTTATAATTTTTCAATCTAACCAAGAAAAACATAGGCAAATCTTTAAAACTTTGTCTCTTAAAACAAGTGGATCAAAACAGAACAAATGCTAAGATTGATTTTATGTAAAACAGAGGTTTTAAAAACCAGATCTTTGGTTATTACTAAGTCAAAGCATGATTGTATGCTACCAGGGGAAAAGGTAGTAATAAAAGTGAATGAATCTTATATACAAGGCTACAAGATACATTTTGTCAAGCAAACATTATGGACAAAAGTGAATGAGTTTTCGGTAAAAGCCAACAAAAACCTTATTCAAAACCAGAGCAGATGGTTGGCTCAACTATTGTTAATTAGCCATCAGATTTTGTTATTTTCAAAATCCTCATTCCGTTCATGTACAAAGTGCGATGTTTTTAGCTGAAGTTGTAAAAAAATGTACATGTGTATATTTCTATGGAGAACAAAAAATAACTACAGTTATTTTATTAAAAAGCGTTCATTGGTAATAGCAAGAAAAAGAAACTTAAATAGCGGCAAAACTGTGCATTCCTCATCGAGTTGTAATGAATGGATACCTTTGGGCGATTACGGGATAAACATGACACAAGAAACATGTTACAAGCTTATTTGACAACAGTAGCCAGGCGAACGCATCTTAAGCTTAACATTTTTTTTGACTGTCTTACAACGGCATCAATAAGCTTCCATAATAATTCTAAGATACAAAACTAGGATAAGCTTTTCATACTATAACAGTCCATACCAAATAGATTTTGTCGCTACAGTGGCGACGACGAAACGCCTACGGAAACGTGAAATTCGATCGCCACCAACGAAACGCACAGCAGAACAAGGTCTCCACCATTTCTTCAACGCGGGGCTTTATTGATGGTCTACGAGCAACGACCCTGTGTTGCTTTTCGCCATTTCTTCTATCGTTCACAGATTGAAAGGAGTACTGCAGTACAATCTTTGCATAGCTGTTTATTTTCATTTTAGAATAATCATCGACAAACAGAGCACAGCAGAATACGTAACAAGCAAAAGGCGAGTTAATGCTTAACACACAGTTGACAATGAGTTGAGAATAACAAACCTTACCGTAAAACGCTTTGATTTCTCTGAGCTCAATGTTTCTGAGTCAGGTACCGTTACATCTATCTGCTTGGACATCGCATTTGCTGGAAAATGCTTCTGCGGTTGAAATTATCACTGGACTTCGTGACAGATAGCTACAGCGCTTGTGGTTTTGTTCTCGAGGGAAGGTCGCGCTCGTCAGAACTTGTAATGCCTTCCTTGTGAAAGAAAACGCGTGGGAAGCTACGTCGTTTTATCCAAAGCTATAATCCACAGCTAATTTTCTCTAAGACTACTAATGAGCGTCCAAGAAACAATAGATGGAATATAACACACTGCTGCCCTGGGAAATACTTATCAATGCAAAATCCTATCCAACTCAAAAGGAGTCTGAGGTCTGGGGTCAACTTGTCATGTCACACGACGGAAGTGAGAGTGGGGAGAATTTCTATTGTCATCGGATGGTGAACAATTTCTAGCGATCAAATGGCTGTTTGATACAGGAAAGCATTTGAAAATAGAGATATGTATGCTTGCAATATCGATTTCGAGTTTTGTCTAGAAAACGTGGGAATAGGCGAATCTTTTCCGATCACGTCTTTATTTTGCATTTCATTATCAAATCATTAGAAAATTCTAGTAGGTGGATGAAAATGTTTTTTAAATCTTATCAGAAGAGTCAGACGAGCGAATATAAATTAATGGTTCCTGTCTAGAATAAAGAAAATTGTGTTCATCTCAAACAGCCAAGAATACAGATTTGTTGAAGAATCCAGAGATCAGAGAACAGTCGAGTATACTTTTTCTCGGTCTCCTTTAATGTGCGGTTAAAAAATAAAATATAATGCCATTACAAATCTATATGTTTCCCTTACACGCACAGTTTGTTCAAAGGCTTCAATGCTATTCTGAAGAAAAAAAAAAAAAAACTCATGGGAAATAATGTGGGAGTATCGAGGAGGCAATTTAGTCCGGGGTGTGGGTTAGTTAGTTAATTAATTATTAAGAGACCATAAAGAGACTTTTATGACCGGAATAATGGAATAACGCATGGAAATTTCCTTCATAAAATGTCATGAGAAAGGACCGCCTGTTAATATCGTATTCTTTTGCTTGGAAAGCTCATAGAATTCTGCTGTTTCTTTTTACTTAATATGGATTTATATTTTTAACAATTAGATCAATTCGCTCATGAGGTCACCGTGATCGAAAAGCTAAAATGTTTATCCCTACTCAACTCCCTGCTAGTCACGTCCACTGAGGAAAAGAGGAAGAACGGTGACTGTACGATATGTTGCACACAGACAAATCAATAACACTAATAGACATGCTTGGTCGTACAGGCTGAGGGACTAATCAGTGGCTACATGGTAAAAGTTTATCAAGGATCCGCTGTTTGGCAAACAACTCATACTACTTTGGTGAAATTTGAACGTCGTGTATTTTAAAGACGCCGAGCGCGTTCTGGATACCAGCTATGAGACTGCGTAGTCCACCTGTAGAAATATCGCGTCCCCATAGCTTTCTACTTAAAAAAACTACAAAACCGGCTCTGAGAATTGCAACTTATTTGCTTTGATAAGCGTGGCAAACTTTTCTAATCTTTGAATGTTGATTGTTCAAAATAAACAGGAACTCTTCACAACTCGTAATCATATCATCAGTTCCAACACGCTGTAAACTTCGAAGAACAGATAGCGTCCAAAAACAAATATCCTTGTTTTCTTTCAGGTGTATTCTTTTTTTCTTAAGGGAAAAGCCCATGAGTTTGACAAGGTCAATGTTTTGGTGATTTCCACCGAGCTGTCAACCGTCGGGATAATTTTGTTTTGCGTTGGAAATATTGATAGTCCGCTTACAAATATAGAGAAATATTCATTTCAATTACTTTACGACAAAAAATGAACCAAAGTAAAAAACAGCGGGTTCCGGATATCCTCCGTAAATCGCCGGTCAGTCGTCACGTGACTTAAATTCAGACCAATCGTGCGGACATTTGACAGTATATAACAGATTCTTGTGGCCTCCTAGATAGCTTAGTTTTTAATGGAAATACGTAGAACAAAAACAATACAAATTACTGCTGGTAGAGATTATTTTCTTAAGCTGTTAATCAACATATTTCTGGTGAATAAAATTTTCAGTTGGTCTTGGATTCTGGCTATCACCATGTCGTCAGGAGAGGAATTACAAAGATTATACTCAATAAAAACGAACAAACGATAACTAGCAAACTGATAAGCTCTTCAGATTTCATTGACCAGACGTAAATCACACGAATGTTGAATTTGAATAACTCTACAAAGAGATCTTTATTTCACGTTTTTTTTCACGTATCACGTACAGATAAAGACTCGCTGGAACTAAATATAATCCAAAAATGTCTAATACTTAAATACAATTGTGTTTCAAACTCTATAGCTCTAATGTATCTATGAAACCACAGCATAATTATTAATAAGTTAAGAACATTTCATGAATTTGAATGATTTCATAGTAAATCGTAATAAATTAGGGTGTTCGGTCGATCATATCTTGTAACTTCCAGTTGTCTCTCAAAATGCCGCATTATTAATTAGCACCATTTTGTCAAACGTATGAACTATAAGTTACAAGACTTAACTGAAGCTTAAAACTCTTTTGTTTTTATTTAACCCATGTGTATAGAAAGTGTTTGCAGAGAACTAAAATGCGATGTTTGAATACTACCTTAACTGATGTAAAGTTTGCACTGGAAAGTTGGGTCAGTCCCAATGGCTGTCATTAAACCAAAACTACAGGGGAAGGGGTGCAATCATTGACCGCACATGAAAACAGCGCAATCGACAACATATCAGAACTTGGAACCAAACACGGGAAACGGTCACAACTTTTTTCAATACTGTCCCTCATTCTGATTCCCTTGGACCATTTGAACCATCCAAAACACGATAGTAACATTCCACAGTTGTGAAAACAGAGTTTCCGTTTGCAACGGTCAAACGCACTGCGCACGCTCACTGTGCAGTTCCCGCCTGAATTTTCTTAAGTCCTCCTTTTTCAGCTCAGGCGACGATAGATAACTGTTACCGCTTAGTTTTCCGCTGCTCATTTGGTTTCCAACCGCTCTTTTATAACATTTTCTTGCACAATTTGCTACAAAGTCATAAGAACTTTAGAAGTAGTGCTAAATGTTAGCGTTTGACCGCTGCAAACGTTTTCTTGGTCCAGTCCGGCACTCTCTCTATCACGCTCATTTTTAGCGAGTGAGGAAATCAGCACTGCGTGACAGCACAAGGGCCAGATGTGGACGTTTTCCCTGTTTGTGATACTCGCGTTTATTTTTGTTATAATGGAATGTTGCATGCTCTGTAGACTGTGTTGTGACGTATTTGAAGAGAGTGCTTACTACAACTCTACACCGCGTATCTAGCAAGAAATAAGTTACACATTGTGCATTGTGCAAGTCATTCGTGCAGAACTTCTTCCATTGGAGCAACATACGTGAAACCAACAAATGCATCATCAGGGTCGTCCACACTCGCACTTAAAAACGTTGAATCAGCAGATTTACCAACAGATCCTATTGTAAATAAAATATGAAAAAAGAGCAGCAAATGTTAAATCACAATCAATCGTTGTTGTATTTAGTATGAAGAGCAGTTTACATCATCACATCACATAAGAAAATAAAAGACGTCAGGTGATGTTATTCAGGTGATGTTACACTAGACGATTTTTAACGCCGAGTTTTAGCCATGTTACACGAGACAACTTTTCACGCAACTTTCTGGCGGCAATGGTCGGTGATGCTTAGTTACACAAGACGATTTTTCACGCAACATGCAAAATTCGGGCACCAAACAAAGAAAACATGCATGATGTAACACGTTGCGTCAGAAGTCGCCCAAGGCGCCATGGTCAACGACATCGATTTTGCTTATCACTTTCTGGCAAATGACGTCATACCTGGTACTGGTTCACGAACAAACTCCGGATCAAAATGTCTCAAGTCAAGCTGACCCGTCTGTTGGTAAAAACAACAACAACAGAATGAGCAAATAATACTTTACCAACAACAATAAACATGCGGGCGACTAAAATGTGTCCCCCTGCACAGTGCTTTCTTACCACATTGGGATTGTACGGTGGCTCGACTTTCTTATCATATAGCATTTGCCAGTCAATGCTGCGAAAAAACGGATGGTTCTTGATCTCTTCCTACGAGGAATAAATGGAAAAGGGAATCATATATTACTACTGCAAAGGCGATTGAATGCAGAGATTATTATGAATGACTTTGCGTATCTTTACGCGACTTTATCTAGAGTACCTCGACTAGTATTACATCTGACAGAAAATTCGACCTCTAGATCCTTTTTTATTATAAAAGTCAAGCTACATCTGTGTTCGTTCGATATTGTGTTGAATGCATTGTCGTTTCCAATTTATATGTCGATCAAAAAAATGCACAAACTTACATAATCATTCTCTCCCACTCCAAGTCTTTTTGACCGATCTTTCTGAAGAAGCTGTCAAGTTATTAGAAAGACAATCAGAGAGGTACCAGCAACAATTTGTCAATAAATTTGTTTCAGCTGTTAATCTGACCCATACGACATAAAGGACTTACTCCTTCAAGGATATTTCTGGCGCTAGCCGATATGTTGGTTCTAAGACGAAGTGGTTTATGGAGGATGTTTTCGTACATTTCTGCTGTATCCCGACTGTAAAATGGCGGCTGAAAAGTAAACAATAATGATAGCTTGCTGTTAATTTTTCCTTGTAACAGGAACACGTTCTAAAGTAGATACGTAGTAGATAGGAACATGCCTGAATTACTTAACAACGACAATCATGTCGGAACGAAAAAATAAAAGAAAGAAAGAACATTTTAACTGAGGACTTTTTTTTAAGTAAAATGCTTTATACTAAGAAGCAATAAGGTATATGAACTTCTACTCTTACGAATAACTAATCCAACACAGACAAAATACTATTCTCATTCTTTCTGTGTGATACAAATGTAGCTTATTGAGTCCTTATTGGTTAAATAGAAAGAAAAACTTCTTACCAGACCATACATCATTTCATATAAGACAGCACCAAGGCACCACCAGTCTACAGTTTTGTCATACTCTTGCTTCCGAAGAACTTCTGGTGCTAAGTACTA
>Ga0126337_10002863_pt1 | contig 11098 bp, 5 predicted proteins | sample DipCmetagenome_FD_92527 | JGI IMG/M metagenome (GOLD analysis project Ga0126337, IMG submission 92527) | Coral microbial communities from La Bocana,Puerto Morelos, Mexico - Diploria C A metagenome | ecosystem: Host-associated > Invertebrates > Cnidaria > Coral | place: La Bocana,Puerto Morelos... | reverse complement strand
ATCTGATTGGTTCTTAGCGCGGTCCGGATTTTCCTATCTCTGACCACGGTCACAGTAACGCTTGCGTGAGTTTTTTTCCGTGAGTTTTTTTTCGTTTGAGAGCTTGGAAAAAAATAAATAAGTGATTTACCGGCTTAGGGTCGGTCCGTATAGTGAAAAACTGTGACCGAGGTCTTGAGGGCAGCATTTTCAAGACCTCGGTCACAATTTTTCACTATACGGACCTCCCAGCCGGCAAATAACATATATTTATTGTGGTGTATTTTGTACATAGTTTTCATAGTTCTTTTTGTTATTTATTTTCCGTATTTTATGTAATTTTTTGAATATTGACGCTGAAAACCCCTGATTTGGGATTCTATGACAAAATTATTATAGCGTTGAATTGGTGTTCTAAAAGAAAAAAAGAAAACGAAAGAAAAGAAAAAAAAAGGAAACGAAATACATGCATACGTTTATGTCACAGTATCGCAATTATTTTTCTTTGTACTAGTCAGCAATATTCCCAGACTTCTTCTATGTGGCATCCTTCCCTACAGCATTCCTGCACTATATCGGTAGACAAGCTATCTTGGTCAAATCGACGAAGGAAACTGTTGGCTTTTATTTCATCCACCAGCACAGATCCTACACAAACAACCACAATGTAACTCATTATAACCGTAGAACAGGCCATGTAGCAGTTAAAGCTCCCCACATGGCCATGATTTTCGGCGCAGGACCCCAGTCGTTTGTTTGTTTTTTTCATGTAAAATCGGATTAAAACAGTTTAAACTCATTTGTTAATTCAAAACAACCAAACTACAGGAAAAATCCCAAGGATCGCCGGGGAACTGTAAAAATCGAAGTCATTACTGAGGCACTTAGTACGCCTGCAAAACCAGCCTTCTCTTTTACCCAAGATAACATTGAAAAGGATCGATGGAGCTCCTCACTTACGTTTAAGCCTCCTTCCCAGGGCCCCACACACTGTAAAGTAGATGTCCTTTATTTGATGACCGCAGTAGAATCCGTGGATTGGCCGCTGACCAAATTCACTAGTTTTCACTAAGAGAGCTAAGGCAAAACAGAAAACGAGGCGAATTAAGGGACTTAAACATATATTTTACCAAGCAATAAGCCAGTTGAATTATTACCTCGATTTACGTGAACGTCTGAAACAAGAAGAATCAACACGATGAAGAACCTTCCATAAAATCTCTCCATCTGAAAATGAAAAAAAAAGAAAGATTACGTCGATTGAGCGGCTACTTTTTTCTCGTTTCATCGAATAAAGGAGGCATTCTTTTACATTGAAGATGTGTTGCTAAGTGGTATTTCAATGAAAAGACCGTAGCAACAGTTTGCTCTTTTGGTGGCATACCAAAATATAATTACTTCGGTGGCTTAACTGTCTTTAGTGCTTCTGATCTCGCACAACAGGGGACAAATACCCTTCACAGCGCCGCCAAGTTTTAGTGTTGAAATCACTCACAAACTCAGCTGGGATTCAGCTGAACTCGCTTCACAATTGCCAGCCAGCCCACTCCGTACGTCTGTTTGTGTTTTCGGCTGTGTGCTGTAATCTGAATATGCTCATCTGTTGGAATCCACACGTCTTATGTTAAGGTTCAATACCACTTAATAGCAGAAAATGTCGTTGAAAACTGGAATCCACTGGAGATTCGACTGGGCAGGCATTAATGAACGGTATTAGACGTCGTGGAAAGGTTTCTTACGAAAGACAAAGACGGGTTTTAACTTCATGTTTGGCTAAGCGCTTAGCTAAACGCGTGCTTCTATGGACTCACTGGTAAAGGTGTCTGGCCTCTCTCTCTATGAGTTATATTCTCGAGTAGTAAAAAGAATATTTTGTTTACGTGTAGCCGTACAGTTTTTCCTGAGGGTTGAGTACGCCTACACGTAGGGTACAATAGTTTACGAACAACTGAGTAAAACATTGTTTTAACAGGAAAAAATACAATTTATATCTTCAAGCAGTGTTATAACGGCAAACACCGGTGAAAAAGCGGGAAATGACGTCATTTATATCCTCCTTAGTGAGGATGTGTTAAAACAAGAGTCTCGTATGTTGTCTCGAATAAATTTTACGAGTGGTGTATTTTCCAGTAAAACACTGACTCAAGGGCCAATATGTCGGATTGTTCAAGTATTTCTTTTTTTGAGGGTGCAAAATCATTCACTCTTTTCTTCAAAAGGCCTATTCTCCTTGTCTACAACTAATGTCATTTTCTAGATTCTAAATTTTGTTAGTTGGTATTGTAATTCCTTTACTGAACTGTTCAGTTCCAGACCTCTCAGCAGCTGACCGCCATTAGAACAAACAACACGTCAACATATGGTAAGATTTATTTTATTCATCTCTTATTTGACTCCAGAGCCCCTTGTGACCCGTGTGAAATAAGCTTATTTCTTAGAGTCGAGAATTCAGGTCAGCAGTTTTCTAATATTTCTTGGTAGTTACGTGGTGTCTCAGGACATATATTGGTTTGAGACCATATATGGTAAATGTTTACATAAAAGAACGAATCAACGATCAAAAAACTATATGCGCAGGGGCGGTCACCAGTAACACCACGTATCTAGGTATTTCTTCCGGCAAAACTACAACCCTCCACTCAACACTCTTCTTGAAGACCAATGGTGCTTCTAGCTCGCCTTGTGGTTTGGGAATCAAGAGAGTCATGTAAGTGTTAGATAACTGAAGCCCTATCTTGAAATCCTTAAAGGCGCGACCTCAGTTTATATGGAGCTAATCTGTGTGGGAATTACTGTGTGCGTACTTTGTCTTTACTATTCCTAAACGTCGTCCACGTGAAAAGAAAGAAGAAGAGGGAAAGAATTACCGACCATTCTTGGCTAGAGGTTTGAGAACCATGGTGCAAGCCCTGTGCTTCCCTGAGGAGTAAAGGGGACAAAGAGGAGGGAGAGAATACCATTTTGTAATTATTTTTTTCTACAAAACACACTTTATTTTGCCTAATGGGATCAGTATTTTAAGGATATCGGATTCACTTATTGCGTTTTCTACTTTTCTACTGACACAAATTCGGAGAAAACACTGCGGCCTCCTAGAATTTATCATCAACTGGTCTAGATACATCCTGGTTTGTCTTACGCAGCTGAGTTTCTATCAAAATAAAAACACAATAACTCTTACTAATATCAAGTGGTGATCCGGTAAATTAGAATCTCCTCATTGTAACATCGGCTGATTCATGCTGATTCATGCATGCATCATCGAGTGATGGATGCACGCAGGAGGTTTGGAGAGCGCGAAGAGATTCGAGACGCAGCCGAAAGTTACTCTGGCTTTTTGAGTGCTCTCCAAACTTCCCAAGTGCATTGTAACTTGATGATGCACGTTAAGCCCGCGTCAATGGTTAAAATAATATTTTATAGACATACAGCTATTGTTTTGAGGTATATGACCTCTTGTAACCCACTGACTAATTTTCGCACGATATTTGTCAGAAAAAAAAAACAAAGCCAGCTTGTGAGTGTTATATGAAAGAAAAAAAAAAACAAACTCGTTTTTGTAGCCGCGGACATTATCAGCCGACCCACCAGTCGCCTTAAGTGGTTTATTTACTAGATTGTAAATTGACGGAAATTCAAAAATTGCCGTTGCCATCTTGCTTCCGGCCTCCGTGTCCTATGGGAAGGTGACTGCGGGAATTTTATTGTACGTTTCTGCGCGATGACGAGTTGTGGAAAAAAATTAGTTCCACAGTTTACTCGGTAACTTGTTTTACCTTTTGCAATTTCAAGACACAGAGCAATAGCCAGGAGTGCAACAGCGCTCCAGAAAAACGCGTTTTTCATCTGAAAAATAAACAAAAAAGAAAACATGCGTTCTAGAAGCTCACAGTATTACTGTGTAAAAACTGAATTATAAATAATTGCTTCTTTGGTTGAAGAAATACTGGACATTCCAAGAACTACAAAGTATAATGTAGGCTGTGGCCGATGTATGGAATCTTCCTGTTATCAGACCGCCAAATGCTGTGTGCAAAAAATGTTGAAAACACACAGTTTTAACTCGACAAATTTACTTATTTTCTTGTTGCAATTGAAGAGTCGTAAGAAAATGTCCTGTGAATACTTCAAATGACAATTTTGGTCGGTCCGCTTTTCCAAACTGAGAGAGTAGTTAACTATTGAGATGGCTTAGGGGTTTGGCCAAACCACTACAGCACTAAAGTATTGAAGTACTCATAATACGGAGTCATCTCTAATAGCTATTTTCAGTTAATTAATTTATGTTAATTAATTAATGAGTTAATTAGTTTGGTGATAATGGCTGGGGTGGGGTAGGTTCCTTTGTGCACTACGTAAAACGTGTTCTGGCTACGTTACTCCCTTATGATGTCATAGAGCTCTTTTTTTCTGAAAATCTCTTGCGGTCCTTGTGGTACTATTCTCTGTAGAACAGACAGGTTGGCTCTAAACGCGTATGCAGATAGGTTAGCAGTAGATTTCACAAGGGATCATACACGAACATTGAGTGCTTTTCGTTTTGGTAGAATACAACATGTAATACGCACGCGTGTTAGCATCCTTGGGTTGATGCATTTCGTTCTCATCCCCAGAGCGACGCGGCTGTTTATGTATCGTGGGATAGCACACTGACATGTTGACCGGGGACAGCAGTTATAATTCTTCACTTTTCCCTTCTTTTAGTGCAAGGAACTCTACCGTCGCATATCTTTGGGAATAACCCCTAGCTTGGTTCAAGAAATTTCATCTTGTGTTTTCAGTTTTCAAACCATAATAGTGTGTTTGCTAGGGTTAAAATAAAGAGTCCTGAATTTATTCTCCTTAGGGACGGACTATTGTTTTTAAAGGGGAGCCTCCCTGGGGCATGAAATGTTTTTCTTTCCTCATGGTTCTGTACGAGTCTTTTTGGCGGGCAATAGCTTGTGCAAGACATTTGTTTAAGTCTGCCCCCCCCCCTCCCCGGACGCCCGAGCGAACCTGTACCTTTCCAGACAGGATCTGGGATTGGCTAAAAATACAATAGAAGAAATTATGACACAATAGCCATGTCACCAAAAACAATAGAAGCTACGGGATAAGAGAACGAATCAAAATACAGGTCTGGAAGAGGCCGCCCCCCTTATAAACAATGGTCTACCTTAGGCTGTTAGCGGTTTGTTTACTTCTTCCTTTAATTGTCTATGTGAAAGAGACTAAAAACTTCGTTTTTAGCCGAAACGTTGGCATTATAAAGAAACGTCCCATATATTGATGACCACTCGGTGGCAGCTACTGAAGCGCAAAATTAATTTAGGCGGTATTTCAGGGGACTCGTTTACCGATGTTGGATATACGGTGATCTCGATCAATTACCTTTGGTCCCGACATTTCTCGTGGAAACGCTTCTCCGTTATATTAATCGATATCATAAACAATTGATATTAACATTGAAAATTGATAATTGCAAGTGGTTTTATTGTTAAAGATGACTTCAGTCCGTATTCAGTCCGTGAAATGAAAATTAGGCGTCAAAAGAAGAGAAGATGCGATATGTTTCTGGTGTCAAACATGGAAAGTTTAGCAATAAAGGACAAACCAAGCACGAAACAAAAGTGTCTAAGCATTGGTTAGTCTTCAAAGAATGAAAGTACGGACATTGCTATCGGTGATTTTGAGATTATGCAAACAACTCTTTTACCTACCTTGGGTTGTCCATGCAGCAAATGTTGCAGCGTTGTCTCACTGCAGAAATGGAATATACCCTCGGATTTCTTCTGAGCTCGTCTGAGACTTCTGGGCCTCGCCCCGGATAGAAGACCTCCAGTATTTTTCTTGTTTCGTTAATATAATGACTCTCACAGAACCATTACATAGAGTGCGCAATATTGTATTCTTACCATCTCGTCAAACACGATTCAAGAAACTATTTAGTACTTTTTTTTCAGAAAAAGTATATAGAATTGGGGGTCCTAGTTTTCGAAAACTAAGATATTTGTATTAGTAAGTGTACAGAATTTGCATTGTTATAAATTAAATATAAATTGCAACAGTTATGAAAATCTGACAAACAGAACATCTCGTAAACAGGCTTTAACTTTAAGGTCTTTAAAAAAAAAAAATTAAAAAATAATTTATTTGTGAAAAATATTACTTCGGTAACGATTGACATGATCAATGAATGATAAATTGTATCGACATTGTATGAAACCAGTTATTGTTTTTCGCAATGTAGAAAGTAGCGCGCGTGGTATTGCGAGTAAGGTTTCCTTAACTTTCCTTCTTAGGTTAGTTTCAATGTTTTTTTCAGTGGGTAATCTGGTTTTGATGTCATTGTTATCCTTGTTTGATTGTAAAGACGTGGGGATTACACCATAAAATAGATGGTAAGTGTAGTTTTAATCGATGACGTTTTATTCCAACACGACAACTTGAATAGAGTTCACACAATTCTAAGATGCTGTGAAATACAGGAATTGCACCGTAAAAAAGAGCTAACCATTCTCAAGTCAGCGCTAAGGTAAGGTAGCCTAACGTTACTGAGGCTAACCGGAGTGCTGTTAGTAGGCTAACGAAAGTGGTAGTAACGGGAGTACATTTTAGCGTGTTGCAGTTCTTGTATTTATTCTTCAACTTAAACTGATAGATGTAGTAAGATGTTTATCGGCAGTCTTCCTAAATCGATTTCGATACAAATATTATTCCTGAGAGGAGAACTTTACCTCGAGGGGCAGGGACACCAAACAGTCCATGATTAGAAGCTTTCTTGCAAAGTTGTTAAGTGTGAATAATTTAAAATGATTTACATTTCTTTGAATAGCACTGCATGTATCGTATCTCTCGCACAGATAACTTTACTGCTGACTTAACACAAAATTTTAAAAATCTAGCCTTTAATTTTTGTAAGAGTAAATAATTCTCTATAGTTTATTTTCGTTACCAACGTCGTCTATTAAACGCTTAAATGAAAACATTCTATACAAATCTGTCTTAAAATACAATTTATAAGCGATATACACCTCTGTTAAATAAATCAATTCTTTAAAAGTCTGCCCCGCTGTCAACAGTATTCGTGGACTTCTTCATAACGACACCCTTCCACGCAACACTCCTCCACAATATTTGTTTTAGATCGTTTACTTCGTATGGTCTGAGCGTGAAGAAAACTCGATGCTTTCTTTTCGTCTAGTAACGCAGAACCTATCAACACAAAACGAAATGAAAGCTAGGTAAATGATGGACAATTTCTTGCTCATATTTCTATCTATTTACTCCTAGAGAGGAAGAAATTCTTCTCGAGTTATTTTAGACATGGTACCCAGTTCTTCCGCGGATAAAGTTACCTCGTGTGTTACGTGGATGTGTGCGTGGAGGATAAAAATACGCGCAAAGTCGCTTGGGCTGGCTGTCCAGGTGAGTAAAAAATCCGCGTCATGGGATTGGCGATGTCAAAGGCTCTCCTGGGATTCCCCGAACTGGAAGTGATGTTAAATAACTTCAGGGGGATTAAGGCCTGTAGGGGGAACTCTCTTGCACTTCATCCTTTCTTCTTTACTCGTTTCGTTTCAAAGTCGGCGTTTATTTTTCGCACTTCTTGCGATATTGTACCATCCATTTACAGACAACCAGTTCAGAAAGATGTCACGACATCTGATACAGTGGAAGGCTATTTGACTGACACGTAAGCGGACAGCTTGCCATCAGTTCGGGCGGTTATCAAATTTGGAGCACAAAGGAGATGGCTCAGACTGATGAAACAACTAAAAATGCACCCTGATTTGTCTTTTTTGGCCCCCAAAATATTCAACCCAGTCATCTTCAGCAGAGTTTGTTGCCGATTGAAAATACTGATTAGTTTGGGAACACTTGTTCACCGCCTTGGAAGCAATTTTGAAATAATACGGATGATGGAATGGCCAGCGGACTGCTCATTTGCATAAATCTGATTACATGTACTCTAATAACTCCTTCCAGCTACGCTACCGCCCTTTAAAAAAATACCCAACCTCTTGGTTGAATGATAATTTCTCTATAGACTCTACGTTCTTTAATTTCATTTCACACAATTAGCTGGACGGCCAATATGCCATGAAAGAGAGAAATGACGTGCCATTCTCTAAACGTTGATGTAAGTCTTCACGGCCTAGAGGCCAAAACTCCGTCGGTTAACTTCGGTTTCGGACCATCAGAGTCTCACAACATATAACATAAAACATTGTTGGGTTTCTTCATGGTCTCTTGGTTTCTTAACCATTGCCTTGTTTTTACCGTGCTGAAAGCGTTGATGTGTCAGTAGACTAAACAGACCTATTGCTTACTTCGTTTTCTCTTTCCATTGTGGTAACGACACAGGGACTTGTACACGCTCATTAAGGTGTCCCCACAGTAGTGACCATGAATCGGACGCCATGTTCCCTCCTTTAAGTGCCAAGATCCTATTGAAACAAAAGGAGGATGGAGTTTTTGAGTTTGGCCAATAGTCATTAGTGGCCCCTATCCGGAGGGAACACTCCCATGTCAAAAAGTCGCGATGCTCGACGGGAAATTTGAATTCAACCCCTATAGGAGACTAATCTGGGCGGAGCTCAAGCAACCTTGTTCCCAGGGCTTTTCCCCTTGAAGGTGGAGGGGCGCCCAGAACGCTAGATTTATACTAAAACTCTACAAAACACAGAATTAGCACCAGCAATCAACGCACGTGTTTTCTTTGGGCTTTCTTCTGATGTTGCATGATGCTGTATTTGTTTAATAAGTTTCGTGCGACAAAGTTGCGCCAGTTCAAGCGCACTAGTTCGATTTGCAACACTCGGCATGTGGCAACACGTTGCAACAAGGTGGCCAATCGCGCGCAATATATTGCGCCCAAGAATGTTGCGATATGTTGTGTTGAAATGTCGCCATCGTTCGGCAGGGGCTTGCATATGCTGGGCCAACAATGCTGCGATATGTTGCGTTGAAATGTTACGATCCCGGGGCTTTAAAACATAGAAGGTGTAAAGATAAATTAATAGATTATCTTAAACAAAGAAATAGAAAAGCTTGGATCACATAGAGTGATCATAGAGTAATTCACTAAGGGAAAATTTCGCAGTTCATATCCCTTACCGACCCTGATCTGCGAGAGAGTTTTCGTTACCTTGTACTATTTCAAGACAAAGAACAATAGCCACGAGTGCTACAGCGCTCCGGAAACACCCGTTCTTCATCTGAAAAATAAAAGAAAAAAACATATCGTCATGCACTTGTAAAACCTCTGAGTTAAGTGAAGAGGGCAACAAAATGATGTCGTTGGTTGAGTTCAAACATCGTTGGTTAGGGCGGAACGTTTTGGCGCATATTTCAAAGTCATCGACGGTGATAATCCAGGCACCGATGTTTATTTTGATAGCTGGCGTTTATTGGAAGCCGACCTCATATAAATGATTGCCATCGATAACTTACACGGGCTCCTAAAAGTCAAGATCAATATGAATCGATATGACAGCTAAAGATCGTCCGCGTGGCGCTCTCTGCACTTCAGTGACCGGCATGAGAACCATATTTTCTATGATCTTTTACAAAGTTAGCCTGCATAGCGGACGGAAATTTGTTAGCGAGTAATTTTTGGTGGCGGATCCGCCATAATATTCTCAAACGTGCGAAGCCCGCTAGGTAATTCACGAGCGGCATACCCGCGAGTGACCGGCCCTATCCCCCACCCAAGGAAGTAAGCGATACCCGTGAGTGAAAATCCCACCTGCCCTCATTTGTTATGGCTTTTGGTGGACTCTTCACTAATTCTCTCGAGGCGTCGCAACTCGCCGCCAAAACGCAAAAAAGCAATCCTGCCAGCTACGAAGGCAATTAGAAAGCCGGCGATGTTATTTTCTGGTTTTGTGTGATAATAGAATCCAGGCTGCGAGCAAGCTCTTCGCGAAAAATGAACGCGAGAGCAGGCTAAAATAAACGCTAACGAGACAAATTAATACCACTGGACATAAGCATATTTTACGTGACTTAGAACAGATGTGATGCGGTTTATTTTTGGTTTTAGTTCATTTTTTATTTGAACCGGCTACATGTTGTTCGTTTTCTTTCAGTGAATTTGTTCTTAAAAAAATTGAGAATAAAATATTAAGTTAACTACTGTTAACTGAAAGAAGACAGAAAAAGACTTGATGTTCATGTAAGTTATTTCAACTGTACATCGCGTTTCTAGTTTTTTGGGCTTCTCGTCACTGAAATGGAGTACCTAGCCCGTTTGACAAACTTGTGCAGCAAACATTCTAAAACCTTGGATGTCTACTGACCTTAAGCTTTAAATAACACTCAATAAGACTTTTTTCCTCCCCTGTTACAACAAGCAAATCCAGTTTATGTGGTTTCGTAAATTGTTGTGTTTGTTTGAGAGGCAAGCATAAATTGATCATCGCAGTTATGCACACAAACTTGAGTAGTTGTGAAAACATTCAGGCCTGATTCGAACCCATGACCTCTGCGATACCGGTGCAGTGCTCTACCAACTGAGCTATCAAGCCATCTGGGAGCTGGTCACTTTGTGAGTTCATAATATACCCGTAGATGGTGATGAATTCAAATGAATATATTAAAGATCATATATTTGAACTGCGGAGAAAGAACGTGATTAATCATCGCAGTTATGCACACGATGACAACTTAAATGTGAAATTAAAGCGGCCTCAGGCTTTAATGCGATCATTTTCATATGTTCATTTGTATTTTAACTTTGTACATGAAACAAGAGTCAATTATTGGCTCGTTTTAATTAAAACCACTCATGCTTATTAAAGCTTGTGTCCATGCGATCATCAGCCCTAAACGAAGCCGCTAACACTTCCTGTACTTAACTGTTAGCACCACAACCCCACCACAACCATTACCTTGTTTGCACCTGACCCGGGGCACCTGATTACGAATTTCAAAACGCTTTTTAAACCCACGCCAGCACGTGGAAGGTGTCTACATCAAATGCACCTTAGAAAATAGCGATATAAGGTCAATAGATGGATAGCTGCACCACTGTAGATTGTCGTTCTCCAATAAGGCGCAAATCTTCTCACATACGACGAACCGTTAGAAAGGGCAATGTTATTGGAAGTTAATGGTACCTTCAGTCTGATTT
>Ga0126337_10002860_pt1 | contig 11101 bp, 9 predicted proteins | sample DipCmetagenome_FD_92527 | JGI IMG/M metagenome (GOLD analysis project Ga0126337, IMG submission 92527) | Coral microbial communities from La Bocana,Puerto Morelos, Mexico - Diploria C A metagenome | ecosystem: Host-associated > Invertebrates > Cnidaria > Coral | place: La Bocana,Puerto Morelos... | reverse complement strand
AACGCGAGGACAAGAAGGCTGATAAGAAGAAGGAGAAGGAACAGGAGAAGAAGAAGGTTAAGAGGACTGAGAAGGAACAGGAGAACAAGAAGGATCCAAACAAGAGTGAGAAGGAACAGGACACCAAGAAGGATTCAAAGAAAAGTGAGAAGGAACAGGAGAACAAGAAGGATTCAAAGAAGAGTGAGAAGGAACGCGAGGACAAGAAGGCTGATCAGAAGAGTGAGAAGGAACAGGAGAACAAGAAGGATTCAAAGAAGCGTGAGAAGGAACAGGAGAGGAAGAAGGATGATGGTGCTTTAAGTGGTAAGAGGAGGCGTAGCAGCAGTAGCACAGGTAAGGAGAAGAAAAAGAAGGACCCTCCTATCGTGTTTCATCCATCACAGAAATCAGAGATCCAGCACATCTTCACAACCCCTGAGAAGAAGTTACCTGTTGCGTCACCACCTGCTTCTGAAGTTTCATCTTCATTGTCATCAAAGGAAAAGGCTGATCGCAAGTTCCAGGCCCTTGCTTCACATCTGCAACTTTCAGATTTGGATGATGATGATGAGAATGAAGAAGGTGAAACCCCAAGCGAGCTGGATGAGATTCTACAAACAATGAACAGCAAGGAGGAGAAGGAGGAGGATGAAGAAGAAATGGAGGAGCAGGAAGAAGATGAAGAAGAAATCGGCACTGACGATGAAGAGGAGTCAGAGCAAGGAGAAGAGGAACCAGAGAAAGAAGAAGCAAAGGAAGCAAAGGAAGAAGAGAAGGAGACTGAAGAAGAGTCAAGCGATGAAGAAACAAGTGAAATCTCAGAGGAAGACGAGGACACTTCCTGTGAAGATGATGGAGAGAAAGAAAAGCAGGAGGCAACAAAGGAAGATGATGAGGAAGAAGCGAAGACTTCACACGCCTTGGTGCCTGTCACTCGAGGTACCCAGTCCACAGCGCTGGCTATCAAGAACAGTGTTTCTCACAAGAAGGAGTGGGACAACTTTTGCAGAACAGCCAAATCAAAGATGCCAATTCAGCTCAATGAGATGTATGCAACGCAAAAACAAGAACTCTTTAATCTTTGGATGGATTGCGACAAGAGTTGGAGCAAATGCACGTTTGAGATTGATCGGAGACAGCAGGTTTCCAACACAGCGAGCCGTGGCTGGACATCGATCCAGGGTAAGGAGTTGAAGCTGAAGTATAGTGAGGAGAAGTGGGAGCAAATCAAACGAAAAAGAAAGGAGCAAAATCTTTACTACCCTGATGATGACTTTCCTGACGATGATGATGAGACATGGACAAACTTATCGACCAGTTTACTTTTTCCTGTCTTGGTTTTTTCCATCCCACACCAACATGAGCCTTTTAAAACCTAGCTGGATATATTTGTTTTTTGTTGGATATTTGGAACCAAGTTGTAACATATTCATGTTGTCATGAGACTCCAATTTCCCCACTATACCTCATACGCCATCAAAAAACTTCATCTTACTGAGGAAGCGTGGTACTTCGTGAAGCAGGCTCAAACCTTTACTCGAGAAGAATCTACAACGGAGGGCACCACACTTAAGGGCAAAATGGAATTGGACAATGAGATGTTGGCAGCCATCACAGACCAGGATGATGGCCTGATGCGGCCAGGAGCGCTACCGCAGTTGGAAGTGGCCAGCGCTGCAGGCAACAAGACTCTCCTGGATGCAGTTGTGAAGGCAGGTTTCAATCGGGTTGGGCTCAGCTTCAAAGCTAGTGTTTTGGTAAGACATTGAAAGGTGATGATTTCAAAACCCATCCCAACACGCTGTTCCAAAACAAAACATACATGACTGAAGTGAATTTCCCTGCTAGAATCTAGGGATTGTTTGCGTTTCTTTGGGTTTCTGCTTTACCCTTCCAGGTTGCAGCTCCACCTAAAAAGAAGAGAAAGACAGAGGAGGAGAAACCAGAAGCGGAGGTGGTGAAGCCAGAGACATGGTCTCAAAGAGCTACATCCTTGTTATCTAGCCTCCTTGCTGATGCTGCCTCTGCACGTACTTCTTCGATTAAGTTGAATGACATGGAGTATGCTGGTGAACTTTCCACCCAGCTCCTAGATCATGCGAAGTCTTTGGAGGCCCTCTATCAATCCACATCCAAAGCTCTTGCAGAAGGAAGCGAAGACAAGGTTCTTAAAGGTTTCGTGAACAAAGCTCACAAATTGGATGAATTTGGAGCGAAAGCGCAGGCGTGGATTCCGAACCATCTTCCCAATTGAACCCCTTGGACTACAAAAAGTTTCAAACTATTATGTTTATCTTAAATCAAATGAGGGAAGCTGGGGGGTATGACAATCACATCATGTCGCATTGCACTTGAACTTATGAATGTTAGTGAGCCACTTCTAAATGCCAGTGCAACCCCATAGTGTTATCCGCCCTTTGGTTCCTCCTGATGTTAGGCGGCTGCAGATGCTTTCTTGAAGCCCAAAAAGAAGAAATCAGCAAAAGCAAAAGCAAAGGCTAAGGGTTCGAAAAAATGATCGAACTAAAACCCTTGGCTTGGACGTTTTGAGATCGAGAGGAATGGGCCTCTCGTTTGGGTGCGAGCAAGTGTGAACACTTGCATTTATGCTGCTTTCTAGCCCATATTGCAGGATTTGCCAGGGTTAGTTCAGCATGTAGCTGGATTCTGAAATGGATCCCTCAATCTTCACCTACGGATAAAAAAGTTGAAAGCGCAGTCGTGATCCAACTTCAAACCCAAATTCCCAGTAATGCCGAATTGCCGAATGAAGTTTATCAAGATTGAAGGTACATTTACAAAGAACCAGACTGATCAGCAGCTATCATCTTCACTTAGTTACCTCTTTCCCACCATCACCCTGAGCAGGTCTTCACTCCTGCACTTCCTTTCGCAGCAGGAGATGTCTCCTTTGTGGCTGGGGAGCGGGGTTGTATTCTGTAGCCTTGGCAAAAGGATGAACATTTCTTGTGGCATCATCGGAATAGAACCTTCCACTCAATAAATGAATGTTTCCATATATCTATTTTTTGCTTCCTATACTTCTGCAACCCCCAAAGGAAGAAACGACGACTTGAAGAGATAAAGGAATCCTTCACTGTCAACAAGTTTAATGACTTGATTGGTCGTGGCCAGCTTTCAATTTCTGCAGCAGCTGAACTTGCCAGGTCATTTGTATCTAGGATTTGCCTCTAGAATGTTTCTTTGAGTTTTTCCTTTTGTCATCTCAGAAAACTTCCAACACTGTTCAATTTACTTTGATAAACGTACACAACAGTATATAGTAGTATAGTGCTTTCCCCAATGCTTTCCCCAAGGTAGCTGATAGCGGAGATGTCCTTCCACCAGAAGCCCTTCAAACATTCGCCTCTTTGGGGGCACACGGGGGCCACCCAGGGAATCAAGAACGAGACTTGCATCGTTGGTTGCGTGGTTTGTGGGGGCTCACTTTAACCACTTACCAAATCAACTTGGAATTGCAGGCATCTAATCAAAGATCAATGGCAACAATTTTGAAAAATTCCAACTTCAGTGATCCCAGAAAAAACATTTTTTATTGGTATGGTTAGGTTCCCAAAACATGTTTTTTTCTGGGATCACCGAAGTTGGAAGTTAAGGTACATATGGATCGGAGCATGTTTTCCCAAAACAAGTTTATGGTGCTGATTGCTTCCCCAAAGACTGCATGTTTTCCTTTAGAATCATTGAAGTTGGATTTCAAGGTTGATGGATGTCATAGCAAACCTCGAGCTACGCCTGTGAGAGTTCTTTTACCACATGAAGTTTTGGATTCTTTGGCGCAGTGCTCTACAGACTTTGTTTTCAGTAGCATCATGTTGGGTCAAACGCCTGACCAATCACGAAGAGATTTTTGGGCTCATGTGGCTACTTTAGAACCCTGGAAGGACCATCCAATCATTCGGTCGAATGACTGTGACTGGAATAAACTTATTGGATTTCACATTCATGGAGATGGGTGTGAGTTCTACAGGGAAGATGAATACTTCATTTGGTCTTGGAGCTCAATTTTCAGCTCTTCTGGTATGATCAAGGATTGCTTAATATATAGATTCCCTATCGCAGTGATCCCTGAACGACAAATGCTGAAGGCTGAAGTTTCCCGACTATTGACTGTAGTTTTGTGTGTTTTGTTGTTGCGGTTGTGGTTGTTGATTGTTGGTGTTGCATGTTTGTATAGTATACCCAACAAACAAAACCATGGCATAGTATCTATCCAATCTCCCAGGTTCGGGATGCTGTGCACAAGACCATTGCAGAGCTGACCTCCTGGTCCATCCAAATCGCAGGCAAAGGTCGTGGGCCTGACCGTGGGTTCATGAATGAAGAGTTTGCGAAGGGGTCTAAGCGATACTGTCAAAGAGGGCAGGAACTCGCCAAAGGGTGGAGGAATCTAAAACTGCTTAACAGCCGTTTTGTTGAAAAGTGAAGTCCTTTTGTATTTAATAATATCCTCCAAAACAAAAGTAAGTATGTCTTCAGCAAGCACTGACTTATCTAAGGGGGTGCTTCTTCTCCTTCAAAGCTGATCTGAAAGCCCGATACCAAATGCATCAACTACCACGATGGTACAAATGCAACCAGTTTCATGGCGTTATGTTTTGAAATTTGGTTTTTGTAACTGATGGGTTGGCAAGGCCATTGGAATCCCCAATCTGTAAAAATCAGTCTCTTCCTAAAGAGTTTTTTTAAAACTGCCTTTCAAACAACATGAGGTTCTGTGACCGGTGTTTGGCTGATCAAGGTCTTCATTGCCATCCTGGGTTTGATTACAGGAATGTTGGGCCAAGTGAAATTTGGAGTCTTACAAAGATAGATGATGGTACTTACAGAAGAAGAGATGCTCACAGTCCCTCTCCCTGGAATGGAATGCCTGGTTTTCACTTTCATACGATCACCTTTGATTTCATGCACCAAGTGTACTTGGGCACTGGACGAGACCTTTGTGCCAGTGGTCCCTTTGAATTCCACAAAAAAAGTTGTTCACAAGTAAGCTTTGTTTCCCACATGTGTAGCCTTTCCCACCTTACCCCACAGGGACACCTTTGCCATCCAGTTGGGCCCCAAGCCCAGGTATTCTTGTGCTCCTTGAACGGGGCATGTTCGCCGAAGCTGCTGGGGTGACCGATATGGATGAAAAGTTGTCCCATGTTCAGGCCAAAATGCGGCGTACTTGTTCAAAACATGGGTTTCCTAGCTTTTGTTTAAAAACAAAGTTTTTTATTGAAGTTGGGTGTGGTAAGTCTACTGTAGATTTTTTGGAGTGCAACTATTTTTATTTCAGGGGATCGCACCAAAATTGAGGATGACACTTCCAAAAAAACCATACATGACAATGGCCAATCTTGGTGGTGAAGATGGATACGCGGAACTGGGGAGCAAGTTCAAGGCTAGCCATGTGAAGGTTATCATTTGGTGGCTGGCCAAAGAATCCCAAAAGAGAGCTGATACACACAGTGATGTTACTTGGTTGATACTTCTGTAGGTTTTTTGGGTTTCAAGTTTGAGTGCAGGGGTTTATAACAACATAAAGAATCCATTTAGAAAAGGGTGCCATCATCCCCATGTCCCAGGATGCAGTCATCAATGTCTTGGCCACTTGCAGCTATGCGCTGCAACGGGTCATCGAACTGATGAATGCTGGGCCCCTTGTGTTTTCCGAGTCTGAAGCTTCAGAAGCTTCAGAATGTTTTCACCTTCACATCAAGAGCTACATGTGGTTGGCTGCATTTTTTTACCAGCGGCGCAAAATGTATTTCAAAGTTCGGCGCAAGACCCACTACAATGTACATATGGCCGATGAAATAAAAGAACACCGTTTAAATCCCAGCATGCATGAAAACTTTGCTGAGGAGGCATTCCTCGGCAAGATTAAGCGGATTGGTGTACGGTGTCATGGGGCTACATGCACCCAGCGATTGTTTATGAGATACTTGCTGTGTTTAGCGATGGTTTTACAAGACTTCAACAAAACTGCTGGGCTAGTGGAGTAAAGGGTTTGACCTTCTTCGGTAGAATATAAAATGGAATATATATACCATGCACTAACCAACATGGGCCACTCCTTCCAATTAAAGGTTCAAAATACCCAAACCTGTGAAAAGTTTTTGTGGTGAAAGGTTTTTTCCACCAGCCTAGCATGTTTTTCTTAGGGGGCCAAGCGAGAAAACATCACTCGTTTGGAACAAAGGCTTTTGGGGGTCAAGCGAGTAAAACACAACTCGTTTGGAACAAAGAGATTCGTGGCAGCGCAAAGAAAAAATCCAACCGCCCTGTCTCCTTGAAGACAATCAGGGTCTCATCGGCCATGCGAATGGCAAATGCGAGGAGGTGATGGGGTAACACCCCAAAATTAGGATACAAAAAAAACTTGAAGGATACCACCCAAATTTAGGGGCACCATTATTTGGTAAATGTTTTGACCCCAAAAGTTGACCCCAAATTGTACAGGTGATTATCTCAGTTTTGGTATACGTTGGTTTAGGGTTGTACGGAATTTTCTCGGAAACTCCGAATGCACCTCCCTTTGGTAATTTTTTGGGCCACCAAAAGGGCACAACTTGGTTTGGGATTTTCACGTAAGACTTGGGTAATACACTTTGAAAAAACGCTGTAAAGAACACTCAATGATATTTGATGAGCCAGTGCAACAGTGGCGCCTCAAGTGGAAACCCAAAAACATGTTAAACTGCAGCGGTCCCTACCTTAAGTCAAAACAAACAAAAATAGTCAGTACCAAAGTTGGAACTATAGTGGCACATGGCCTATATAGCGTCAGTGCAAACATTTGCAAACTGCATACATGTGAAAACATGGCTCAAGTGTGGGTGGGTTTGGGTGAGTGTTATTTGATTTAAAGCGCGCTCTTGGTGTACATGCTTACATGCATGCAGCACAACTGCAAATGGGCATGGTTATAGTCATTGCCTGCCCTTGGCTGGGTATGAGCTGTGCGCTCGAGCATGGCATTGGGACTGCCATGATTTATAGGGCTGGCTGTGCATGCATCATGCGCACGTTTGCCATAGCTTTTCTTTTGCCAATGCGTGATTCATGTTGGCTCCTGCATGCATGCATGCTATGCACACCCTGCTTTCAGCACGGTGTCGTTTTTGTTATTGTCGTTTTTTCGCTATTGAGTTTTAATGTACAAAGTTTGCCTATGTAGACTATAGACTTCTTTTTTCTTCCTTTGTTTTTTCTCCAAACTTTGCTCTCTCTCTCTCTCTCTTTCTTGCCTTCATGGGTGCCGTTTGCATCGCTGTCGTTTTCGTCAGTGTCGTTTTTCGTCGGTGTCGTTTTCGTCGGTGTCGTTTTAATCAATGGCGTTTTTTGTGCTGGAGCATTGCACTTTTCGATATATATGTGTGCATTCTCAGGTATCAAATTTTCATAATGGCACCCATGTGCTATAAGTGCATGGCATGTGTCGTTTTTGTTGATGTCGTTTTCGCCATTGAGGTTTTTCCTTTTTGACTAAAGCACAAATATATGTTCTTTGTTTATGAAGTTTTCTGTTTTTGCTTTTGATTATTCTTCTTGCCTTTATGCAGTGCCGTTTGCGTCACGGTGTCGTTTTCGTCGCTGGCGTTTTCTGTCTTAATCCTTTTTATATATCGCTTGATTTTGCATCTCCACGGTTTCCATGTAGATTTCTTCTTTGCTGCACCATGGTTTGCTTTTGCTGCAGCTTGTGTCGTTTTCGTCTGTGTCGTTTTCGTCGCTGTCGTTTTTGGCTAAAAGTTTTCTTTCTGGCATTCTTTCATTCTGATTTTTGTGCAACTTTCTTTTGTATATCTATGTTATTTCTTTGCATGCTTTCTTTGCCTTATGCTTGTGCATCCGAGATGCGATACAAACGACATGATCCATGATGGATCTTGTCGTTTGTTGCGAACCTTGTGCAAAGCAGACAGTTGGATGCTCTAGGTGAATGAGTCCGGTCGGACCGGCTGGGGATCAAGGTCCGCCCCCAGCTGATCATTCAGGACCTCCATCGAGTGGGTCGAATGACGAGCCTATGATTCAGGCTCAGACAGCTCCACCTGATGGTTCATGTGAATGGTCGTCTTGGCAACAAGTTCCTCGAGATCCGCGTGAAGTCGCTCGACACGGTCCCTGGTTTCTGGAAGTCTTTTCAGGCACTGCAAGACTCACGGCATCACTGAAGTCTTTGGGCATCAGATGCTTGCCGCCGATCGACATTATGGTCTCCGAGCTTGTTCCTGATGGTTTTGATGTGGTGGATGCGGAGCTCTGGGAGTTCGTGATGCAGCTGATCCTGCTGGGGGCGGTCTTTTTCATGCACTTTGGCACACCGTGCAACACCTTTTCTTCTGCTCGAAAAGAGGATGGGGGACCGCCTCCACTGCGATCGGCAGCTTTCCCAGATGGACTCCCTGGTTTGGATCTCGATCTGTTCTTAGTAACATTTTTGGGTAATCTTTTTGTGGAACGTACTGCTGAAGCATGTTGCGCTTTAGCTCAATTAGGTAAAGATTTTTCAATTGAGAATCCCTTGTTCAGCCTCATTTGGAACACCCCAGCCTTGGTGCGTGTTGCTCACTTGTGCCGGACGTTCAACATTGATTTTGATCAGTGCATGTGGGGTGCTCCTTCTGTGAAGCCCACTCGGCTTATGGTCACTGACGAGCGCTTTCGAGCTCTGGAGATGACATGTGATGGCTCTCATTCACATATCAGGCTGCATGGTCGCGTGTGGAGTGATTTCTTTGGTCGATGGGTCTACAGAACCAAGCTTGCTCAAGAGTATCCGTTCAGGATGTGCGAGGTTATGGCACTTTGCATCAAAGAGATTGCAGAGCTCCCATTTGAACATTTGGCTCCAACGTTTGCGCTGGTGGGTCCAAAGGCCGATCGCAAGCGACCTCTCGGACAAGCAGTTCTGTGGAAAGGACATCGACAAGCGGCTTCGGCTCTCAAAGCTGTGGCCTCAGGCTATCAGCTCAAGAGGGGCGCTATGAAGCCCCTTCTTGACATTGAGACGGAACCTGGCGAAGCGATCGCATGGGCTCTTCAAATCCCACATCCGTTCAGTCAAGAGGTTCTGCTGGAGGCGGATGTGCTGGAGGCGATCGAGCGGGTCTCAGCTGACCCAACAGGTGTGGTGCAGCATCGACAAGGTCTTTTGGCTGCCTGGAGCTCTTTGGCGCAGGATTGCCTTGAACGTTCTGATCAATCCCTGCGGTCAATCCCAGATGCTCCTTTGCGCAGGCTCTTGCGGGGCGTGCCAGACGGCAGTCCGGCTCAGATGGGGAAGACTTGCAACATCGAGCTCTACCGCAACTTTATCAAAGCATCTGGCTCAGTTGATGTCCATCTTCCTGATCTCCTTCTTCATGGTTTTCCGATCGTTGGTGAGATCTCCAGGTCAGGACGTTGGCCGTCGTTCGACCGGCATCAAGACATAGTCTCCCTGGAAGAACTGTCCAATCGGGCCTGGGAAATGCGGAAGAAGATCGTCAAGAGAGTTCATGCAGTTCCAGTCACTGAGAATCTTTCGAAAATCTGGGATGCTACAATGGAGGATGTCCAAGAAGGCTCTTGCTTGGGGCCCTTCTTCTCAGAGAGTGAGGTCACCGAAGTTGTTCAACACCAGGACTGGGTGCCCACCCAGCGTTTTGAAGTAGTTCAAAAGAACAAGGTTCGAGGCTGTGATAGTGCAACCACTAATCTGGTGAATAGAGCTACGGTGATCACAGAGAAGCTCCAGCTACCCTCTACGGATTCCAATGTCGCTGCCCTTAGGTGCTTGAGGTCCAAATCCCCCCTGGCAAAGCTGCCAGTTTGGGTTCTGGATGAGAGAAAAGCCTATCGGCAAGTGGCTATCGACCCGGCGCACAGAAAGTTCAGTGTGATTTGTTTGAAGGATCCTGAATCAACAAGAGTGGGATTTTTCGTGATGGTTGGTCACTCCTTTGGATTGGTCTCGGCAGTTTATAACTACAATCGTAGGTCTGCTGCCATCAACGAGTTCCTGGTCAAGATCTTTGGAGTTGTCGCTTTCAGCTTCTATGATGACAAGTATGGGTTCGAGACTATGGAGTCGGTGGCATCTGCTCATCAGTGTGCACAGCACGTTCACTGGTGGCTTGGAGCGGCTTTTGATCAGAAGAAGCTCCAGCTCACTAGATCGCCAACTGTGCTCGGGGTCACCTACAACTTGGTGGACATGGTGCTGGAGATCAAAGCTGAAAGGAAGACGGAGCTCATAGGAGAGATGGAAGCTATCGTTGAGAATGACTTGCTGGACCCGGGATCCGCTGGGAAGCTCAAAGGAAAACTGATGTTCGGGGCTAGCCAGCTCTGGGGCAAAGTTGGTCGTGCTTTTCTGCGTGTGATCTCTGAGAGACAGTATGCGAGACATCCCCCTGATGGCTCGTTCAGTTTGGGGATCCCGTTGAAAAAAGCTCTGGAGCAATGGATGTTCTTGGTGAAGGAAGGTCCTCCGAGATCGATCGACTTGAGTGTGTCGAAGTTTTCAGAGGTAGTGTTTTTCACTGATGGTTTTTCACCTGACCCGAGGTTCTCAGAGAAGAAGCCGGATCGGATTGGTGCGGTGATGATCGATCGAAGATTGACCTGTCCCGTACAATTTACTGCGGTAGTTCCTCAGAAGGTCAAAGCTCAGTGGCTCGATAGGAAGACCCAAATTGTTCCAGTCGAGATGCTAGCTCCAATCATTGCTCTTTCAACTTTCGAATCTCGTCTTGTTGGTTGTGATGTTCTTCTTTTTGTAGATTCCGAAGCAGTTGAAGCTGCTCTTGTGAAAGGTTACTCTAGCAAGTCTGATCTTTGTGACTTGATCAAAATCTTTTGGGACTTAGTGTTGAAATTACGTATCCGGGTGTTTATCGATCGTGTCGCAACGGATGCTAACCCTGCGGACTGGCCTTCCCGTAATGATCTTGAAACCGGTTCTAAAGCAGGTTGGAAGTCTGTTCGACCGATTTGGCCTGATGCGTTATGCTGAGATCCCGAGGGGTAGGGCCTGGGTGACAGTTTCTATGATGATGATGTGTTGGTTCTGTTTTCTCAGTCTGTGTGAGACTGAGAGATCAATTGGGTCTACCTCTGTTTT
>Ga0126337_10002859_pt1 | contig 11102 bp, 14 predicted proteins | sample DipCmetagenome_FD_92527 | JGI IMG/M metagenome (GOLD analysis project Ga0126337, IMG submission 92527) | Coral microbial communities from La Bocana,Puerto Morelos, Mexico - Diploria C A metagenome | ecosystem: Host-associated > Invertebrates > Cnidaria > Coral | place: La Bocana,Puerto Morelos... | reverse complement strand
CTTCTACTTGTACTTGTACTTTTACAACTACTTCTAGTACTATTACAAGCCAGGGGCGGAAGTTTCGATCCTAGAGGAAAACGCGGGCCTAGAGAAAACACAATGAACCATGTGCGGCAAGGCATCGAAGACAAGGCAAGCGGCAAGCGCAAATGACATCATGCACACTGTCCGAAGTGGCGCATGTGCTGCAAAATTTATCAAAAAACTCTGTTGTGAACGATGTAGGCTGTAGCTCGGACGTTCATGTTTCATGGTCGCGACACATGAAGCGTCCAGTACAGCGCGCTTAGCGACCAATTGGGATGCAAAACGCGATGTAACTACGACATTCATGTTCGAAACCATAACGCATGATACGGCCAAAGCTCGTTTAGTGTTTCAAGGCTCTGAAACTCGAGTTGGGTGGGAACCCGGCCATATTGCTTGGCCTAGACAGTCGCCCCTCGGTTTTTTCGCTCCTGCTGGAGCTGGCCACAGTTTTTTCTGGATTTTACTGGTCTTTGGGGTCTTGCGATTTTTTTTCCACTGGTGCTACGCTTGAGTGGATCTGCTTCCTTGGTGCATTTCCATTTTGCGGAGCGAGGAGCGAAGGTTCCAGCCTAACCATGGAGGCGGGTGGAGTGGGCGCTTTTCAAACAAATTCCAATTATACACCCGCGAAGCTTTCTCATGGTGGTAGGTCACAGTTTGACCCCGGTCGTGTTTACAGCAGATGTTCAACTACTCAGTCAATTAAAAAACGTTAAAAACGTTGCTTGAAAAGTGCTCACCGCAGGTTACAGTCGCATGGTTTTACTTGGTATCCTGGTTAATTCTGGCAACAACAGGTGACCCTGCCAAAGCCCACCAATTTCATTGCTAGTTTTGCAGCAGCTTCTCCAACCAACAAGGTGTGTCAACCTCCAGAACATCTACCATCTCATCGTCTTGTGTTTTGCATTGGAATGCAGGTACTCTCCCCCACTCGATATCAGGAGCTCCTACGTTATATCTTCATCTGCAGATGGTGGATGTTGCCTTGATTAGTGAGGCCCATTGGAGATGTCACAGTGAATAGAGTACACAGCACTGGCATGCTATTCACATGTGTAATGAACTCTCCTGCAGTTCTGAAAAGGCCTCACGACTTTTACTGCTGATTGCCAAACGATGCTGTCAGGCGCATCAAATTAGTTGGCGGGCTATTGCACCTGGTAGACTTTTGCACTGCAGACTTCACATTGCCTCCAAACCCATTGATATCTTTGGTGTCTATCAATACCCGTGGAATACCTTGGTGGCTCACGGCAGGCTAGCCATATGGACGCATCTGAGAGATAGTGTTCTCGCTGGCTTCAATTGTTCACTTCCCAGCATCAACAGGCTGGTTGGAATGCCAAACTTCAGAACATCGAATGGACGCCAGTCTGGACCTGAACGTGGTGACATGGCATAGCCTTCTCTTGCCTTCTTCAAGATTTTCAACTCATTGCCTTGAATAGCTGGTCCGCTTCTCACGGTGCTACTTTTAGATCTCACTCTGGTGATTCACGGATCGACTTGATTCTGACAAGGCATCGTGATGCTGACAATCTGGCTAAGCAGGTTGGCTTGATTGACACCTCACCTTTTTGCCATCAGGGGCACATCATATTCCTATGATGACGAGTTTGAACTACAAATTGCTTCCCAGACAACATCGACAATGTTTTTCACGTCAGGTCAAACAGCAACGCTTGGAAGCTTTCAGGCAAGATACGCTGCACTGGCAAGCATGCGACAATGGGGTGAATTTTGCACTTCGTACATCTGCACAGCTTGATTCCCTGGATGACATTTTCAAAATTCTTGCACAAGGTGCCAACCATTATTTGCAGAACGGTGTCGGAGCCGGAAACGGTGTCGGAAAATGGGTGGGTTCGGTTTTGTGGGTTAGAATTTAGATGGGAGAACTCCAACCAACTTCATGTTTCCTAACCTTCTTACACCCGGGATCTGTTGGATAGACATGACGTGAAGGAATCTCGTGGTTCCCCAATGCCCAAACTAAGTCCCCTTGGAGCCCGAGAGAAGATTTGTCAGTTGACGATGGTCGGAAGGGTCCCAAGGCCAACTCTTCTGTGAGACCTTCCCCCCAATCATGAACCCTTTCAACTTGGCTAGGGGGGTCTTCAAGAACTTCATAGCTCCGCACTCCCCACATTCATTTTTCCATCATGAACATCAAAAACAGGAGCCAACAAGGTACCAACCATAGCACGTGCCACTTTTTTTGAAACTGAACCACATCAACCCCCCGTCGACCACGATGACGACCCTCCAGAATCCTTCCTACGGTGGGGTTTTCCTGATCCCGTATGCAACAAACAAGTCCTGCAGTCTCTACGGAAAGGTCTATGTAGTTGTTGGAAATGTCGAAACCACTGTTCTCGATTTAACATCTTTCTAAGGCTACACCCGGACCCATCGTCAAACCCATGTTCCTTCAACAAAGAAAGTAAGGAAAGTCGAAGCAACTGTTTCAAAGCTGGTGCCCAAATCGACCAACTGGATGTTTGTTCACACCGCTCCCCCAAATCCTTTTTGAGGGGTTCACCCTTGTCATCAAGGGGCAGTGTCCACTTCAGAAGGAAGTTGTGGGGGTCTTTTCGGGGTTCCTTTTCCATCAACGCCCTTACCTCCGGCGTTGGATTCTTCCGGATCCCTCTTAGAAGCACCACGAGATTTCGCCCTAGCAATCTTTTTCTTCAAGTGCGGACAGTCCCTTTTTGAATGTCCAACCGCCGAGCACCCAAAACACCGGTCATCCTTGGGGTTTAGAATGCGATGAGAAAACCTGCAACGGTTTCCGCTCTTGCAACTCTCGCCGCAAAACTTACAAACTCCCGGCCCCGCATTCGACATCGAACCCGAATCCGGACCCGAAATTTTGGTTTCACCCTTTGACACACCTTTTCCATTTTCAAAATTGGTATATTGGGGGTTCCGATCCTCCTACATCATTCAAAGCCTTCACAGCAGGTTTCCCAACCGTCTTGGGTGTCTTCGGCAACTTTCCCGACCTTCCACCAGTGAGAACCATGCAATTCTTCGGCGGGAAGGTGTTCCGAATAAGTCATCACATTCATGGTGTTTGGCTGCTGGTCCAATCCAAATTGATGCTTAATCATGTACAGTGATAAGCCACTTGGGGGGACCTTTGGCTAAGGAATTCTGATCCATACTGCAACACCCCTACCAACACCAACGCATCAGGCAAAGTCACTCCTAATTCCTTGGCCCTACCGACATATTGACGGCACGTTCTCACCCAACGCAACACTTCGAACACCGATTCTCCGCACTTGCAATCCGAGACAGCTTGAAGTAGCTTCGTTCGCTCCGATGCTCCACCCGGTTGATAGGTGCAACGCAGGCGAAAGAGCGCTTGGTCCGCGGTGAGCTTCCGCGCACTGATCACCTCACTTCTTACATGCTCAGGAACCGCCTGAAGCAAAGACAACGCCTTCAGTTCGGAAAGGTGGGCTTGTGACTCCAATTGGGGCTTAACTCGAAGTCGGTTCTAGAGGTACTAACTGCAACCATTCCTGGTAACGTTCTTCAACAGCCTTACGAACCATGTTCCACCACAAACCCGAGCTATAAGAAAGATCACCCATGTGGGAACCTCATATTGCTTAACCAATCCCCAAACTTTAAAGGGTCAAACGTCCGAAGTGATTCGCTGGGGTTTCTCCTACCAAGCCCCTTGACAACAACTCATTCGGCAAAGGGGGCAATGGTGGAGCGCGGAGGAGGAGGAGAAGTGATGAAACCCTTGCGGGGCTCTCAGGAGGGGCCCCGGAGGTGGACGAGGATCTTCAGGAGCCCTCACATCAGTAGTGGAAAAGAATGAACACTGCTAGTCGGGCCTTCCTGGGTCATCTTAAGAATCCCTTGCGAAATTTCTCCTCAGCTTGAAGACAAATCCGGAAAAGAGTAACATCATCCAATTCAACTTGACCAGGGGATGGTTCCGACATGGCCCTCTGAGGTCCCGGGCCACCCAAAACATTTTCCCCATAGTGCAACGCGCCATCGCCGGCAGCTGCTTCAGCCCCCGCCGCTACTTCACCACCCGCTACCCCGCCCGCTGTCCCATCATATGGCTGCTGAACCACCAGCCCCTCAAGCTAGGAAACCACCATCCCTTCTGGCAGCTTCTGGTTCTCTTGCCCGGGCTCCACCATCGTCACGGGCAATTCGAACATTTCGAACACCGAGATCTTTTCGACTGCCACTCACCGCAGTCCCGCCGCTGGGGCACCACACTTCTCAGCAAATCGCCCACAGCTCCTAAAGCTCGACTACCAGATGCTCCAAACCGACGGACCATCTCATTTGCGAGTCTGCAGACCTCACTCGCCGAGACGACGAAGAACTCCGCTGCATGGTCGCTGATGCACCCCTTTTTCTTGAGCCAAAGCAAGCGTCAGCGTGTCATCACCCAGCAGGGGCCATGCTAATCTTCCGCAGGCCGTGCTATCCAAAGCCTCTCTATTGGCCTTAGATTCCAAAAAGAATGGAGAATGTCCCAAACACAAGTTTAAGCGGCCTCATCCAACCTGGCCTTTTCTCTTCTGTGTCTTCTATATTGACTTTCTGTGGCTTGTATTGTCGCAAAAAAGATGTTCAGCCTGATACTTCTCGTTTTTTTCTGGGTGATTAAGACCAGGCTCCGCGGGGTTGCGGCTTTCTTGCGGCGAGCGCTCCAACATCGGGTTTCTTTGGTTTTCTTCAATCTGGTAATAGTCAAACCCATTCAGTTCAAACCCATTCAGTTTAAAGATAATATCAGGCATGATCTTGTAGTAACCTTTTTCATATGGGGAAGAGAGTGTAGATGTCTCCAAGTGCGTTGTCTACAAAGTTTCAATGCCCCTTACCCTTCTTGGCCTCGCGTTAAACTAGGAACAGCTTCGCCCTTTGGGGTATCCTCAGTCTTCAGTCTTCAGTCTTGACTGCCAGTTGGCTGCTGCCAGTTGTCTTTATGGATTTGGCAGTTTTCTTCCCCGAAAGGAATACAGCAAAGTTTGAAAGCTGGAGAGGATTTGATCATCAATGATCGAAATTCAGACATAGTCATTGATACCGGGGATTTAAACTTTTGTGCGCCCACTTCAAAACCTACATCTCGGCCATGATGTATGAGAAAGTATCGTTTCTTAACTCTAAACTAAAAAAGGGTGTGAACATGTATCAATTCAGTCCAGAAATTAGGTCTGAATGAAATGGAAAGTTCGGAATGTTTGGTTGATGAATTCATAGTCGTTCGCATTTGGCGCCAAACGGTTTGTATCAGCAAATGATTGTCACGCACTGTTTGCAAAAGACAAGAACATTTGATTTTGACGTGCAATCAACTTGACTTTCAGAACAAGAACTCCGTGAAAGAATCACCTTGAAGCTTTGGAGAACAGAATGCAAAAACTACAAGGTAATCTCTTCAAAGGAGACACGGCAAAATGTTTCAAATGACCGGTGGAAAAAAGACAGTTCAAAAAAACGCAATTCAGAGGAGTTGGCAAATTGCGAATGTGTTGAATGCCTGCAAAGCTCAGCCCATTTCTCTTCAAATGTGCGCAGGAGCTTCAAAAATTAAATGGCGTCGCACCAGGCCATGCGCAATCCAATTACTTCTTGCCATCATCTCGGCGAACTTTTCAAATCCACCATGGGATTCCATTCTTCCTGGTTCTTAATTTCCAAATCTCCTCTGAAGGCCTCGAAGCCACATCTGGTTGCATCCGGCTGCTCTTAAATATCATTTCCTCCATGCTCACCAGACGCCAAATCCTCAATCAGTGGGCTTTCATGTTGGGTTTTGCTTGCAGCGGAGGACGGCCCATTTTCTTTAAGTTCTTCCAAGTCAGAAATAGCTTCACTAGATCTTCTTCAACCCTGCTGTCTCTCCAGCGGCGTCAAGCAGCTTCTGCTCAGCTCCGGCATCAAGACAGGGGCCCCAGTACCCAACCCTTAGAGCCAATCCTTTTCCCAATCTGGTTTTCCCGACTTCCCTTTCATATTTTGCTCTATCGAGGCTACATAGGCACACCTGCATTTGTGATGAAATATGTCACCCGGACTGTGGTTGTTTTTTCTAGGTGGTAAATGTCCCAACTGCAGGTGTGCCTTTGGAAGTAGCTCATCTATACAAATGTTACATACCTATCTAGTAGTTGGCCCAGCCAGTCTCTGGACCTTGTTTGAACCTCGTTTAGACCTCAATGGAACCTTGTCTGAGGCCAGTGTTCACGCCACCACTGTTCCCCTCGGTGTCCAAGCAGCGTTTGGAAGTTTTCTGAAGTTAGCTTACGAAGTGGTTACAACGGCTGTAGGAATGAAAGCGCGTATACAGAAGGGATCTAGTAGGGGTGTCTACCAGCCACGTCTACTCATTACTCCTCACCTGTCATCCAAATACATGTTCTAAGTGCGTGGTCTAGCAATGTGCAAAAAAAAATAGCAAAAACATGCAAAAACGTCATTTTATGTGTTAGAATGTTCGAAGTGTATGCTTCTTGTGTCCTTCCAAATATTTGCATGCCATGTCATTTGTAAAAACCATGTGTCCAAAACGTGTTCTAAGTGAGGCAGGTTTGCTGTATATGCTACCTTGTTGCCCATGTCGATCTTGGCAAAAACAAAAGACACTTGTTCAGCAAACATTGGGAAAGAGATTGAACTCAGCCTGCCAGTGATTGTGATGCACTGAAAACAGCAGTTTGCAAGAGAAAGGAAAATATATGTTCTAAAGGTGCGCTAAGAACATGCATGTCCTTGATTTCCCAGATGATTTTAGAATGTGGTCCAAGAAAACGGTCTGCGATTCTGTTTTTTTGATGTTCTACAGCACGTGCTTGTCCGGCGGTAGATGTACATGTTGATAATTCATTCAACATATGAATGATGAAATGATTGCTGCAAAATGTTTACGCACCAAATTATCATTGAATGAGTTCTCCATCGATCGGCAGTCCAGACGTGGAAAATAGATCCATCATGGAAGCGTGTCAAACGTGAAGAATCGAGATTTCCGTACATCCGCGAGTGTCCGCATGTCCCACATCCTCCTTTGGTCGCAGAATAAAAAGCCGTCGCCCATTTCTTTCGGTAAATTCAAATCCGTTTTTCATTTGAAGAGTTACTGAACCTCATGTACATATATGTTTATTTGGACCAAGTCTTTTCAATATTTGAATTACTCCGTCCAGTCACATCAAATCACCATCCTCAATTCAATTGGCAGGAAAAGACGAGATTCAAACATGTCGGGACGTGTCCACTTTCCTCTCTCGTTTGCCAAATGAATCGAAGTCGCTGCTCATTTACTCTGTGTACGTAAGTTGCTATATTCAAATTGGACTTTCATTTGCAGATACAATGAAGATCATGCATGTATATCACATGAAACTATCCATGTGTCCACAACACTTCAGCACCCCCAATCCAACCGGCAGTCCAGACGTGGAAAAACGAAATCCATCATGGAAGTGTGTCAACTGTCAAGCGTGAAGAAACGATATGCAAACAAAGCACGGGGTCCTTTGTAATTCAATGGTGAAAATTAAGGTGAGAGTGATGTTGGTGGTGTGCAGTATTTGCTGGTAGTCGAGCACGCCCACCCCACACCCAGTCGTGCGTTTTATTGCACGCCATGTCCTTGCGCGCATCCTTGTCTACGTTTCCGTTCCGCCCATGTTTGTACATGCCCGTGCGTATTCGTACATGTGCGCGTCCGTCTGTGTCCGCGTGCCAAGCCCCAAGAGGGGCTGTCATGAATGCTAAAACATATTGCCCAAAACAGTGTGCATGAGTCACTTAGATCACAGACACTTGGACTTTCTGCAAAGGTACTTGAGCTGAAATTTCCATTTTATACCTTTATGACGTCCGACCAGCACATCACTCAGCTAGAGCTGTTTAAATTTTCCATGACACCCGTTTGAAAATGAACGCAATGAGGCAAAACCGAAAACTCTCCAGCCGTCGTTGCAGGTGGTCAGATTCTACACACTTTGACTTCCTGCTTCTCTTTCAGGTTGCTGTAGCAATCTCTTCACACTGTGAGAGGGGGGTTCGGGAACCACATGTGGCGCCCAAACTGCCTTAAACAGGGAGGGAAACAATCAAAGATGCTGATTGTGTGAAAGAACCCCGAAGATGAGATCATTCTATGTGACTGAAATCGGGCCTCATGGCCAATGTCAGCAACCTTGCTTGTTTGATTTGAAGTTAAGGGCGCATAAATACTACTCCCATCAGTAGGGTTGTTGCAAATGATTGGGCACAATCCATCCACTTCAACCCTACGAATCCCTTACGCCATCTTACACATCCTTTGAACCAACGTTTCTGGAGTGAACATTTGATTTTATGAATGGCCCCTCAAGTACCATTTCACAAAAACACAAGTACCTTCACTCAAACAGCACTGTACAAAACATGTTTGTTGATCGCAATATGTTTAAAATTCGAATTTTTAAATCTTGATTTTTAATTCTTTAAACAGATGGCTTGGAAGTTGTGAAGGAATGTCAACGGGGCAATTCAAATTCATAAAGGTTTTTTCAATACCCAGAATGGTCATTTCAAGTCACTTCATGAATATTAGGTATGATGTAATTTCCTAGCTGGCCACAACAATACTATGTATGGGTGACTCCTTGAATGATGGCTTCTGTTGGGAACTAGTGTGGAATGGGATGGAATTGGATCTAGGTGCTGGTTCTCTTGTAGACGCGGGCATGCCATTTGATAAACATGTGTGTTCTTGATGCTGGTACTCAACTACTGTAAATGAAATTGTGGATATCCTAGCCAAACCTGCCGGGGTGATTGCCTACAATCTCATTTCAGAACTGAAACTTGTTTAAGACAACCCTTATAAGTTCATTTCAAAAACATCCTTCCGGGGTGATTACCACAGCGGTTGTCTTCGTTCTGGTAAACATGTTGCTGGCGCCACAGCGCCCTCATTTTGTTCCAGACTTGTCAAGATTTCCGGAAGCTTGAATTTAAAGTTTTTTTTTGCGACTCATTGTGTGTGTTTACAGGTCCAACTGCGTATCAAAGCGTGCATGTTTTTTGGTTGTGATTTGAAGATGTTTTGCAACAAAGACAGCAAAGAAGATAGTCGAGACTTTGCGGGTCATCGGATTTACAGGAGAAAATGTTTGTCTTCGCATGTGGTAGAAACAAAATCAGTATTCTGGCAGCATCGTGCCATTGTGTTCTGTCTTTCTGTTCAAAGAGTTGCTTGCAGAACATATTCCCTGGAAACATGTTTTCTGAGTAGAAGATCTTCTCGTTGTGATTGAGGAGATATATCTGCGGAAACAATCATAAATATGCGACTCTGTGAAGATGTGACAATGTGCATAATTTTCCAACGTCTTGCGCGTTCAAGGAACCTTAACATACTGTAACATCGAACATATGTGCAGGTTTAAGGTCCCCCCTCACAACATTGAAATACACAATCCATGTGAACATGTAAAGGTGTGCTTGACATGTGCTCGACTATAAGTTTTTTTTCACTCTGCTAGCAAAAACAAGATATCTGTGAAGGTAAGTCAACTGTCAAGAACATACTTGCTGAACACCCTGGCTTTTCATAAAGCCCACCCAGAATGGATGACATTTTCAAATTCCATCACAAACCAATCAACAACATGTCATCCCATGATAATTTGCGCTCAAAACAGTCACAGCCCTGCTCATAGCAGTCATAACATGATATAACATGTTTTTGTGATTGTTTTTGTGAACACTTTCGCATTGTACAATTTGTACATCTTAACAAATTTAACAAACTTAAGTTCCTTAAGGAACCTTCCTGCAAGGCGATCCGGAAACTGCTGGATCAAAAGATGTTGGAGGCCGTTGAAGCACCGGCTGAAGCGAGGCAGGATCCCTCCCAACCTCCCAAGCTCTCAGAGCATCTCTCGGGTTTCCGGGGCCTAAGGGGCGCAAACCGGGGGCCTAAGGGGGCCTGGAAAATTCAGAAACACGAACATTTGGGGCGCAAACCGGCAACTTGTGGCTCAGCCTGTGTCAGAACTGGTAAGGCCTACATCAAATTTGTTGCCGCAACACCAAGTAAAGCTTGTAAGTTTACTAAGTTTACTAAGTTTACTTGTTTATATATAATCTTTCTGTTGGCAAGACTCGTATACTGACTCCTTCTGTAGTTCCAACAAATGATTCACCATTGCTGTCATCAATTCCTAACCCAATTGCTTTGTGTAGTGCCAAGGCTCCTTTGACAAGTTTCTTTGCAGGTACTCTGTAGATTGCATGTTTGTAGTCTCGTTCCCATCGTTTTTTGGTAGCTTGTAAGGCCATCACTATGTATCAAGTATCTGTTGATAAGCCACGCTGAGTGTCGTATCATCCGTGGCACTAATGCAATCATGTGATTGTTCTCGTGATTTCACTTGGCATCTTTCTTACTGATCCTTGAGTTGCGAAGTTGGACTTTGTCTGACTTCTCATCTTTCTACATTTTTCGACATCCATGGCGAATGAAATGAAATGAGTCAATTCAACTGCTGCAAGGCTTTGCTCAATGAGATGTCTGAAAAATGCCTTTGCAAAATGCATAAAACAGTCAGTTGCTCTGTTTGTTGTTGCAGTTACTGCAGTTGTGCTTGCTATGTTGCTGTGTTACAATCTGCTTTGATTGTTGCTTTTGATTGCTTTTTGATTGCTGCTTTTTGCATCTTGTTACCTTGTTTGCTGTGCTTTGACGTATTTTTCGACAGCAACTTCTGTTTTGACGATGCGCAAGCATGCGTAAGTGCATGCTCCTCCATCTCTTGTCTTGCTTGTGTAGGTTGTGGTCTGCCTCTTGCTCTTCTTGCTCTTCTTGCTCTTCTTGCTCTTCTTGCTCTTCTTGCTTCTTGTAGTGTATCAGGATGTTCTGGTGGTGGTGCTACAACAGCTTCAAGTGTAGATTCAAATCCATCCTTCAGCATAAAGGGGGTCGTACCTTTCCAAGTGTATTGGAGTTCTGCAGGCATGTCGGCATGTCTGTTGTAGTCACGTAGTCCATTCATCCTTGATCTGTGATACTTCAT
>Ga0126337_10002858_pt1 | contig 11104 bp, 4 predicted proteins | sample DipCmetagenome_FD_92527 | JGI IMG/M metagenome (GOLD analysis project Ga0126337, IMG submission 92527) | Coral microbial communities from La Bocana,Puerto Morelos, Mexico - Diploria C A metagenome | ecosystem: Host-associated > Invertebrates > Cnidaria > Coral | place: La Bocana,Puerto Morelos... | reverse complement strand
TTTAAGTAATCCAGGGGGCAGATTATCTAGACCAGTCGCTTTCTTTCGTTTAAGTTTTTTCAGCTCCCTCAGAATATCTGCTTCTTTCACAGCTCTGAAAAGGAATTTCTCTTTGCTAAGGGGCGGTTTCGTTCCGTTTTTGCACCAAACAAAGTCGCGAAGCAAAAACGACTTTCTTTTCAAACTGATGGCAGCGTTAGTAAAAAAGTCACAAAAACCGTTTGAGATGAATTTCTTATCGGTAGATTTTAGTCGCATTGTAATCTACAGGTTTCAAGACAAAATAGCTGCAGCTTCTGAAATTGACTTTGGAGATGTGCAGTTTGATAGTGATAGGGAAATTGCATCAGAGAACGAGCCTGAAAGAGAAAGCGACTGCCCCACCGCTTCAGAGCAAAGCTACAGCACTGATTCCGACCATAATGATCAGCTCACGGATAGTGACATCGACCCAGAGTACGCTATATTCCCAATCTCGTTTTCAAAAGCGGACGATGTATGCGTCAGACTGAACGACTTAATACAAAGTGGTAGAATACCTAAAGACAAAATACTTTACAAGTATCTAGATTCAGTGACATACACTATGATTGATCCAAATCACGAATTTGATGAAGAAGTAGTACAATTTTTTAATTCCATCAAGTTTCTTGGATGCGAAAGGACTGTTAACTTTGTCCGGGGACCAATGTGGCATGGATGTGGCATGGATGTGGTAAAGGAGGCGAACTAAGGCCAGAATGCGCCAAACCAAATCTTGGTGGGCCTTCAAGGACAACTAGAAGTAAGCGCTCTTCTGGCTATACAACCAAGTCTGGCGTAGTAAAACCTTGGCTTGAGTCATTTATCCAGCTGTCAGAAGACGCACTTGATGTGAAGCCGTTGATTGAATCAACAATCCTAAAAGTGTATGCCGTTGCTATGGAGAATGATGGTACTGCTCTGAAACCGGCCATACAGTATGACGAGAAGCAGCAGATCAATGTTGGCCTAAAAGATAGAGCTGACATTCGCTTTGTCAACTCAAATCAAGAGCCCAAACCCGAGTTTCTGAAAGAAAACATTGTATCAGAAGCAAATATTTGTTATCTTTCCACTACTGATAACAATGTGGCGATGCCCGTCAGTGTACGTTATAAGCCCAAGGCAGGAAAGAGTGGAGAAGAAATGAAACAGCAATTTCTTGAGGAGGTTGATATCGTGCAAACGTGCCATTGTTGCGTTAAGGTAGCAACCTCAAATGATCATATCCTCGAGAAGGAAGGGACAGCCATATGCAACAGCCATTGTGATACATGCATTGCCATCAAAACTGTTTGTCCTGAGTGTAAAGAGAAAGGGCAAACAAGTGTCAGACCTTCCGTAAGAGCTTGCCAAAGATGTCTAGAGACTGGTCAGCAATGTATAAGGGCTGCAGTTTTGGTTGTTGTAACTGACTGCGAATCTGGAAATAAGAAAGCATTTGAAATGATAGCAGAGAGTAGAGCTAAAGGAACTTTAGATCCATGGTTTATATTCATTTGTCTGCCAGATGCTGTGCATGTCGGCAAAAGTCTAAAATGCAATTTTGCCAACTGGATGCTGCTGTTACGTAACGAAAGAGCATGTTTGTCTATGATTCACACAATAAGAAACGCAGATCCCCACCTTAAGAAAATTCTGCCATGGGACAGCGTACTCAACAAGGATAGAATGGATGTAGACTGTGTTTACATTTGTCAAAGGGGAACGTTTTGGCGCACCAGGAGAACATTGACCACGTTGTTCATTCAATTGTCCCTGACAGTTACAAGATCTCCGAAACGAACAAAACTGGCATGTTCCCTCATCCAATTGCTGTTTGTGTTGGAGAGCATGGTAAAATTCTTGTCCTCAATTATGCACCAGTGAAAAATTCTTCAAGGCTGTTGGAAGTAAGGCTGCACGTTCCTGCAGACGTAAAGATCCTAGGAGAATACTTAGGTGCCTCATCTATGGTATACTCTGGTGGCATAGCGTATCTTTGTCAGCCCTCTGGAATTCAGACAGTTCCAATAGCGGCAAAACCAAAGCTGCAAGTCAAGGCGTTGAAAAAGGCGGATCTCATAAGTGAGCTCCTTCAGAGAGGACTCCCCCAGCAAGGTACAGTCCAGGTGCTTCAAGACAGGCTTGACAATTTCCTGAAGAGCGTAGAGAAAACCTATAAAGACCAAAACATCGATCTGTCCAAGGTGTATTTGTCTGAAGAAATCAAGCCTTCCTGTATTGCCAAGGCAAGCGAATCCATTCTTGTATGCTCCAGCGATGCGGGACAAGCAATATACATGATCGCACTTGAGATGGATGGAGTGGTGGTTAAAGGAAGTGTTAACATTTTCTCTCGTTATCCCAATGGCTGCAAAGAAGTTGTTTCCATGTGCATTAATGATAACATTCTTTATGTTTCGCATAAAGGAACGCCCGGTGGCGTGGCTGCCATAAAAATGGCAAACCTAATGGTTGACATGGTTGTCAAGAATGGGACAGCGGATTGCGTGGAAAGTTCCCATGTTGCCCCTTATAAAGTTGGTATCGTTTTTGTTGACACGGAAGGTCGTCGAATCAAGGTAAAGATCCCCGATAAAGAAGTCACTGTTATTGCTGGAACAGGAAGCGAAGGAAATTCCAACGGTAAAGCTGAGAGTGCCTCCTTTTCTCAGCCTATGGGAATTTGTGTTGAGTGCGACAAAAACATTTTTGTAACTGACGCTCAAGCTGGCACTGTCAAATTACTCACCACAATAGAAGGAACTGTAGAGTTTTTAAAACATTTGGGACTTCTCTACAAAGCGTTTTCTATCCATTTAAAGCACCAAAAGGCACAAAAGCTTCCTTTAGATGAGGCTATCTCGAAACTCGAAACGCTAGACAAATTCTTAAAGGAAACAGGCAGAAATGTGATGGGGATCCTTGATAAAACATGCAAACCGTCCGTTCCCATGGGAACTGTATCAAGTCAAACACTATCTTCCGTCAACATGATACTTGAGGGATTGAGAGCTCTCAAACAGCTGTTGAAGGAACTGAACCCAGATTACAAGATTAACCTACATACTTGTCTCACTGTTCAAGTCGAAAATTTGCATGCACTGGGTCACTTCAAAGAGCAATTTCCAACTTTGCTTCGGTATGCACAGAACCTCGCCAATACCTTGTATGAGAGCATCAAAAGAGTGGTATAGTGGGCGGCGTACTACTACACTCATGAGAAGTCCTATTATCCGGTAGTTACTCAGGGAACGCCACTTAATGCTCTTCCACGGATGACTCATCTTAAGCCAGCAAGAAAGCTTAATGATCGAGAGCGAGAATCGATGTTGGAATGGGCAGCAAACAATGGTAAAGCTGTCAGACAGCGAACAGTACGCCAGGAAACAACAATGTTCAAATCAGGCACACTGCCACTGAACATGTATGCTACTTCTGGGCAACCAGAGGAAAAGATAACGATGAAGAGATCACTGGGACGTCCTGTTGAAAGACTTGAAAGCAGAAAAGACAGGGACGGGACAGAACAAGACGATGAACAAGAATCCGAGTATGACACAGTCTCTGAAATTGAACTTCCACTAACTTAAGAAATAGACCAAGAGGACGAAATGACTTTTCTTCGAGCTGTGACAACTCGTAGCAGACGAACTGTTCGATTAACATCAAAGTTCTTTTAGCTGGCACGTCCAGTTCCCCATAGATGAGGTACTTGTTTATTTTAGATGACCTTACATTTACCTAACATTGTGTTCGCCGGTGACCTTTGTGCAAAATTGCCGATTATCAAGTTCATAAACAGGAGCCCAGCCCATTGCCTCGGCATAAATAATAACTTCGGAAAAACACACTCTAACTCGCATTCAGTTGCAAATCCTCTAATGAAAATAGATGTAGTGAAGTTTGTTATAGCATAAACTGATCTTTCAAAGTACTCTGGGTATGACTGGTGTTCTCCTCTGGATGTGTTTTCTTTGTTAGCGAAAGGACGAGCGAGATTAATTTACTTGTTTTAAATTACAACTGCGGTCACAAACGTTCTTCCAATAAGCAGATGGTCCTTGAAGAAACTTACCGTATTTACCCGTGTATAAGTCAACCTTTTAAGAGCTAAAAATCAGTCCAAAAAATTGCCCTCAACTTATACATGGGTCGAAACTTGACATCCAAGCATCAGTTAAATAATTAGCATAACAATAGTCTTTAAACGTTAACAAACAGCAGCAGAGTTTACAACATACGTTCGCTTAGTAATCTGTTTCGTATATCAGAGCTTCAAGTTAAAATACATCAACATGTATTCATTAAGTGTTAAACCTGAATGGTTTAGATACTCGCTGCCTCAATTTTCTCATAAAGAACCAATATTTTTCCTGTAAATAAGCCGTAAAGCTGCTCGGAGAAAGCTTCTTTCATGCTTCGAACTTCTCTGCTTAGTGACCTGGTAGTCTTATTTCAGTTTCCAGTACTCGATTAATTGTGAGGCTTGGCTACCAAATTCCATAACACACGCTTAGCAACGAGTTGTTTACAAAGAATCCTGAGCTTCTTTGTTGTTTTGCCTGTCTTATGAAGCCGCTTTTTCTCTCTTCAAACTTAAAAGGTTCCTTTGAATCGCCATGTTTGATTTTGTAAGCATTTTACAAAAATTATCGTCAAAAAGCCCACACGGACACATGTTGCTTAACTGGGTAAAACACTCGTAAGCAGGCTATTATTAAACCTTTGCATTGAAACTTGCTGTAATCTGTAGTAGCTCAAAGAAAATTCTAAGGAATACAAGATAAGTTTTCTAAAAATTCTTAGCTGGAAATCAAAAAATCAAGTTTTTGGCCTCAAAAATTGGGGTCGACTTGTACACGGGATCGACGAATACACGGGTAAATACGGTACCTCATACTTTGAATTCATCAAGAAGGCTGGGTCACTCCCATTTAATGGGATGCTGTTCCTCTTCCTCTAAAAATCAATCTCAAAGTGCAAATGGGTCAATATGATCTTTTACCAAAATATGGCTTGACTTGACCTTTACTCAGCCAGGAAATTGAGCTTTCACACAGGGTCACACGGTGGGGAACTACTCTAGATGATGACTCACTGATAATAGGGATTATTCACACTATTGTTCCTGATTTTCATGTGTGTACTAATTGCCACATTTGCTCTAAAAGTCACTCATGTCCAATACTGTCGAGTAGATTCCATCAGAAAAGAGAACTTTCTATTCGTTGTCGATCGGAAAATTGCATCTCATTAGCTGTAAGCTGGCTATAAAGCCTGTCAAATCGATCGATTCGTCAGATTCGTCGAATGAACACGACCCGAAAACTTGATGTTGGTGATCGGAAAATCGCATCTCATTACTGACAACAGACCCAGCGGTTCAACGTTGTCGATTCGACCGATTTGTTCGATTTGTCGAATGGACCCGACCCGAAACGTAACTGTTGTCGATCAGAAACTCGCATCATTAGTAACAACATACCCGGCAGTCAATTTATAACAAAAGCACTGTGACATGAATATTCCTTGTTCTAGAAACACCGGTGAAAGAGGTTATAAACACATGAATATTCCTTGTTCTAAAAACATTGCATGTTGATTTACACCGCTATAACAAAAGCATGGTAAAAGAGTACATAAACAGATGCAACACCGGTGAAAGAGGTCATAAACACATGAATATTCCTCCTTCTAAAACACCAAAGATAGTATGTATAAATGAAACATTACATGGTGATTTACACCACTATAACAAAAACACGGTAAGAAAAGCACGGTGAAAGAGTATGACTCATTTTAAAAGGAGCTAAGGTACTACTACGAAACTTAGCATGCACAAATATATCCTTCCCCACCGCAAATTAAAAGTACTCTTATCGATGAATCAATGGCCGGCAATAAACAAAACGCCACTCAGGTAACAACAGTGAAAGAGGTCATAAACACATGAATATTTTTCGTTCTAAAACACCAAAGGTGGTATATATAAATGAAAGATTGTATGGTGATTTACACCGGTATAACAAAAGCACAAGGGTTAAAGGGTACATGAACAGATGAAACATCTGTGAAAGAGAACATAAGCACATAATCTTATTCCTCCTTCTAAAAAAACCAACGAAACATTGCATCCTGATTGTCACCTTTCTATCAAAAGCACGTAAGTCCCTCTAATGAGATGCACTTTTCCGATCGACAACTCCACGTGTCGGATCATCAATAAAGATTCACCATTCGACAAATCGAATGAATCGATTGAATCGACAAAGCGAAACAGGGGCTATGCCACAAGATTAACGTCAAATGTTTTCTAAGTCCCTCTAATGAGATGCACTTTTCCGATCGACAACTCCACGTGTCGGATCGTCAATAAAGATTCACCATTCAACGAATCGAACAACATCCATGGTGACCATTGAAGTAGATCCTTGTCTACCAGAGAGTCGCGAGTTTCCATTCCCACAGACAAAGCAGTGCTCTTCAGTTGTCAGTCCAAGTGTCCATTCACTTGGAAATTATATGTACAGCTGTCCTTCTGGGCTCCTTAACCCCTCAGGGACTGGGGGGAGGGGGGACATGACATGACACGAGTATTTCTACTGTAATTTTTTTTAATATGGTAAAACCCCATGAACCCTACGTTTTGAATAGAAGAGATCCTGCACTTTCTTTTAATACTTAAATATACTTACTCTGTCTTAAAGAAAAAATATTAAAAATCCAGAAAAACAAAAATAAACTTTTGAGTTTTGGATGATAAAATGTTTTTGGTACATGGATTTTCCTTAATATCAAGTGCTATATCTGTAAAGGTATGTCTAAAGCACCCAACAGTAACATATAATATATGATATAATAAAATATTTTAAGTAGAAGTGGATTGTTAACTTAAATTTTCATAAAGAAATTAAAAACTAGGTTTTGGTTCAGTTCAGTCTACTATTATCATGACTAAGAAACATAACTTTGCTGTACATGCAAGGAGCAATAGGTCCAGTCCTGGGTCGTGGGAGGCACCTTGGCCTAATGGTTAGTGTACTTGACTTCGAGTTGAATGGCCCAGGTTCAAAACCTGGCTGGGGCTCTGTGTTGTGTTCTTGGGCCACTTTGCTCTCACAGTGCCTCTCTCCACCCAGCCAAATGGGGACTGATGAATTTACTTCTGGAATGTAACCCTGCAATGGAGTTATGCTTTATGCTACAGAAACCAGGATAAGCTCTGGCTGTATAGGCTACTTGACTTGTACACAGGCTTTACCATTTCACAGTTCAGTTCATTATTATAACATAAGAAACTTTATCTCTGTAAGCATCAGCAGGGTCTGGAGCATTGCTGTTGTCAACAAAGTGCAGAAACCACAGAATTTGAAGGTATATAGCGCTCTCGCCATTGTGTTTATAAACAATGGAGTTTTGATCACTAAATTGCTAGACCAGTATGACTTCAGGTTTCACTAAGCCCATTGCTAACGTGAGACCAATCCATGCCTTCAACTCTGCAACAGTCAAATTGTGGAAATGACCTTGCAAAATACGATCAAGGTGGCATTTTTGGTGCTCAAACCGGATGGTCTCGCTCCAAATCAGCTGGTAGACATTATCAGTGAATAGCAGTTTAGTTGAGAGAACTGTTGTTGTTTTCCATTTCTACTGTCATACCAACCCCTTCATTGAAGTTTCAGTCTTGTGGGGTTCTTGTCTGGGATGACCACATCAGATTTGAGTAGTCATGATCCTCAGCGACCTCACCATCAGCACTTTCTTCTTCACTTTCATCAGGGTGCTTCATTATCAGAATCCACGTGGGCGACACAAAGAAAGGCAACAGGAAGATCGTCTTTGTCCACAAAAGTCAATCCAGTCACTTCTGCAGCATTTTGAATTATTTCGCTAACAAATCTCACACCAAACATATGGCAACACTATAGTTAAAAGGCAGATACGAAATACACAAGTAAGAAAGTGAAAAATTCGTCAAAAATTGTATATTTTGAGTTTCGAAGAGCTGTTTTCACAGAAATGAGCCTTATTATATTAGTCAGCAGTTTAACTACAGATTCATAGCGGAGCTTCCCAGCCCAAAGGGCCGTGGCGAAGCCCCATAGGCATCATGGGAAATCAAAGGAAACCCATGCAGTGATTTTTTTGTGGTTATCATGGCTAGCGGTATTGCTCACGGGCTCGTACGCACCACGACGACGACGACGGAGTCACGCAACATGGCAGCCATAACCGAAATGAGGCTAAATTTATTTTCGTGGTTTTTCTTTGGCCTGGCCCCATCCATAGCGGACTCGTAGCGGAGTTGATGAAATTTTTCAAAGAACGAACTTGAAAGAGAAGAGTCGAGAGCAAGAATTAACAAGGACAGAAGTAGCCAGGAAGATCGCAAAAGAGAGTGGGCGAGGCTTTAAGAAAGGAGGAGAAAATGGTACTGAACAATGCCGTGAAGTCGAGCGAGTCCAGAAGGAAACAAATACCAAACAGTGCGTGAACCAAAGCAAGCAAGAGCCGAAGAAAGGAAGAGAAATACCCAAAAAATTGACTCAGAGGGCTAAAGAACTTTCCAAATTAATTCCCGTGACAAAATTAATGTACAGCTGTGCAAGAAGAGTCTTATAATTCATCAGGTGATCCACAAGGGAAATCAAACGTGTATCGTGCATGTGTTTAGGAACTTAACACAGAGGAAAAAGTGGTTGATTCATAATCCATTGAAAAGATTATGCTTATTTCAGTCTTTACAACTTCTGCTGCAAGTTCTACCAGGAAGATTTACCCTGGCTGAAGTGAATTGCTAACTTGCAGTAAGTGACTTTTATTGGGGTGTTTGCTATAAAAATCATAACACGTAAGCTTATCTGCAATAGGTGTGTTTATAAAAGCCTTCCTGATTTGAAGCCATGCTGCGAGACATTTTCTCAGTTGCATTGTTTTAAAAAATAATTCGTTCATCTCTAAACAAAAACACTTGCGTTTTGGAAGGTGTGGTAACTTGCATTATCGTAAATAAATAGTTTTCTGTTGATTTCGTCGTCGAGCTTGACGGTCTAAAAAGCTCAAAACTGTATTTGTAAACACTGCTAGGCGAGTTTCAAAGTTTTCTCTCTTAGTAGGCACAGCCACTTCGTACACTGTTAACTGATTTCTTGTTCTGTTTATAAACCATTTTAAGCCGAAGCGAAACTTAGTGATGTTTGACGTTCCTCCATGGATATTTGCATATTGTGATTATTATTGTGATTTCAAAGTATGGAGATTTCCTCGTTTTGTTAGTTCAATTTATTCAGTTTGGTAAAATTCATGGTTGAATTTCTGAGTCAATTCGGCTGAAGGCTAGTAGAGCTACCGCCGATAAAATGACTGCAAAGCCGTTGGCAAAAATAATATTGAAATCTCGACTTCAGCGTGAAATATAGTTATTAAACTTAAACACTGCCAGTCTTTAACTTTTGGACGTTTTCAGGCTTGTAAATGCATCCATTTCTTGGCTTTACATTGAATGATAATCAAGTTTTAAAAAACGAATTTTGTTTATAATGTTTTTCATTCAGTAATCCTTCATTGAGAAGGGATAAATACTGTTTGATACTCAGAATGACAGATGTAGTACTAATAATGTAGTATTGTTTTTGTCTTCGGTTTGGTAAAATGCCTATATTGAGTAGAAGATTATGCATGCAAACATGAATGTCTGCAAATTAAGCTCTACTTTGATTTTATTTGTCTATTTAATATTTTGAACTTAAGTGCCGCTGCCTTTCGTCAGGGGCACATTGCCTTTATTTTCTTGATGGGATGTTTTTCTGCAGTGCAGTAATTGTATATTTGGGCAAATTTTCCATAAAAGTCAGATAGTACTAATTAAAAATTATTATTCAGCAGTGAACAGTGTAAATGAAAATCATTTATATAGTTATAAAAAAAACTAACACATAGGAGTCCTCACCCTGACCATTTCTCTGTGATAAAAAATTTAGTCCATGAGAGCTTCCTCTCTACTCTGTTCTTTGAAGTGATTTTTTTTATTAACTACTTATCAACCAAATGCCACTGATTATTTCTTTGTCGTACTTTACTTTTTGACGCATCAAGCAAAGTTTCAATTTCTTTCTGGCAGTTTACTTTCCCCTGTCCAGCACCAATTCATTTGTAATTTAACTTGGTGAAATATCTGTTTCCCTAAACATTTATCTTGTCAGGGTAATAGAATGGACTCTCAGGGGGTTGACCATTTCCAGTCGCTACAATTATCTGGAAAAAAGCCATAGCTTTCCTAATTTAATCCTTTAGCTTTGTTTTAGGATCTTTAAGCTGGCCTGTCAGCCAATCAGAACACATACTCTCCATATATCAGCTAAAACCACAAGCCATATAATAACAAACATAGGCAAATGATATTTTTTATTACAGAAAACTGGACAAGCTGAGAACTTCTTTGCCTTTAATTGTTGATATGTATAAAAAAGATTTATATTTTTAATTTAAAAAATGGCAGAGAAAAAAAATTTCTTTGCACTAAATTTTTTGTTGACAAAGTGACATAGCATGTAAACATATTTGGTGAGTACCAATGGCACATTAGCCTTTCCGCATTTGCTTTTTGTGGACAAATTATATACCAGTGATGTTTTAAAAGATATGATCAGAAAAAAAAAGAATATTGTCCATGCAGTACCTTTCATCTTTTCTGTTTTTATCTTTTATTTATTTATTTCCATTTCAAAATAACGACGACAAATATAAAGTATAACAATTAAAGGAAGAGAAACGGAAAAGGGCAAAATATAGCAAGCTAATTGGATGCCCTTGTTTAAATGACTATAATAATTAGTAAAGCTACCAACAGGACGTGACATTATCTCCAGCAAGCAATATAATTTACAACGCACACTTTATTCACTGGCGATCAACAACTGTGGCTCATTGTGGTTAAAACTGAAATAGACGAACAGAACAAACGTAAACAAAGCGAAAATGGCGCAAACCCAAGAAAGTAACAGACTTACATTTGTAATGCGATGCTGGGCTATAACTGGCTGAGATGCCGCTGTGATAAGACAACAACTGCACTAGATGCTTTGATTTCACTACT
>Ga0126337_10002857_pt1 | contig 11104 bp, 11 predicted proteins | sample DipCmetagenome_FD_92527 | JGI IMG/M metagenome (GOLD analysis project Ga0126337, IMG submission 92527) | Coral microbial communities from La Bocana,Puerto Morelos, Mexico - Diploria C A metagenome | ecosystem: Host-associated > Invertebrates > Cnidaria > Coral | place: La Bocana,Puerto Morelos... | reverse complement strand
TCATTGGCTGAGAAAAAGATGCAATTTAGAGCAAAAAATAGTGCGATTTGGGAATAAATCGCACCGCTGAGAGCCAATCAGATTGCAAGAATAACCAGTGATTTCAAAATAGATGTAATAAAACCTGACATCGTTGAGCCGTTGATTTATTTCAACGTCAGAATCGAGTAGTGGAGGTTTCAACGATATTTTTTAAAGTAGAAGTCAATCAAAGTTTGAATATACCAGAGTAGGATAATCGTTTTGTTTGGAGACCACAACGTTACTTATGCTAATAAATCGTGAAATGTTCACGAGGCAATTACGTTTAGCGTGCAGTGTTCAGGAATGAAGTGTTCAAGAGTGAAATCGAACATCGCGCAGCGACGCGATTACATTTTAAAGTGAATTTAGATTGAACAAACGGTCGCTGTTGTTCTTGCATTGATTAAAATTTCTTTCATTGAAGATGCTTCTCTCAAGGGAGCAACTTAACATTCGTTAAACACGCAATGTTTTGATTCAACCTTTTTGACTTTCAATTTTATAATCTTTATTTCATTCAACCTTTGCTCCTAAGGGTTTTTTTTTTCGTGGACTTATTACTTTGCGTTGTGACAAAGAAACACGGGATGCATTCAAATTACGTTCAAACAAGTTTCAACAAGTCTTAGCGAGGAATTTGGTAGTTAGGTTAACGCTTGTATTGTTTAAATTTCTTTTATTGAAGTAAGATGCTTTTTCTCAGGGGGGCGACCAAGATACGTTTAAAGCAAATAACTTTACAGTTGTTACACTCGCAATGTTTTGATTCAACTTTGTTGACTTTTAACTTATAAATAAACTTCATTTCATTTAACTTTTGCCCCAAAGAGTTTTTTTTTTTTTCGCGGACATCGTTTCGTGTTGTGTTAAGAGAAACAAGAGCTCCGATTCGAATTGCGTTCAAACAAGTTATAAGAAGCGACGAATATGAATAGGTTAACTCTTGCATGATATCACAAATACACAGTGTTTTGTTAACAGATAAAGCCTTTATCCAATAAACGTTTTTACATTCACTCAAAAAAAAAATTTTGTCTCCGTGTGGTGTTTACTTTATTGATTCCGCCATTTTTGAATAATTACTTTCAATTTTCCAAAACCCGGTTTGACAGGCTCTCAAACAAGATTTGTCTGCCATTTTGAATAATCAAATCCTACCGGGTTCAAAACCGGTTTCACTAGTTTGACTGTACTCCCTGATTGGTTCTCAGTGAAGCCTTTGTTCTTCTTCTATATAAGCGCACATACATCTCTCCTAAAAACTCATGTAATATTCAACAATAAATACTCAAAACAATACCATGCATAAATAAAACTTCAATAGTCTCCCTCATACAACTTTCTTGATAAGCATCTCATTAAATAACTCCATGAACCTATGTGACACGCCTCTCATTAAATCAGTTCATGCACCTACACGGCCTCAATCTCATTAAACCAGTTCTGGATATTCCGATCTCATTACCTCAGGCCTGTTGAATTCATGAATAAACAATTGTTCTAGTCCTCCGTACTATACTACTTAGGGACTTAAATCAAAGTAAAATGTTTTTAGATTGAGTTGTTCGTTCACACGTGGCACTTGATTTTAGGTGTTTACCGGGAACACAGACAGAAATACCATTGTTTACCATGATCTTAACCCGCCAATCAAGGCACGCTATATTCGTTTTCGTCCAGTGGCTTGGATTACCCACATAACAATGAGAGTGGAGTTGTACGGATGTCTGCTGGGTATAGTGGATTATATATATATATATGTTTAAATTATTTAGATGAAGAATATGAGGAAATTATTGACGAAAAAGTAATTTGCAGTTACCTTTTAGTGGTTTATTCAAGACAAGGAGTCAAAATTAAAGTGTTTGTTTAATTAAAAATTTACTGTTCAAAAAACGCGATAATAGTTTTTTTTTTTTGACAAGATGATTTCTCTTTTTTCAATTTCTTTTTCTGAAAAGGAGACTTATTTGCATTAGTATTTATTAAGCAGGCCAGCTGTCAAGGCTCTGAAGATGACCATGGTTTGTAAAGAAGGTATATCAAATATACCTTTAGAACTTGTATATTTCCAACCACGTGAAAAAAAATATTTACGTGCATTCAAGTCGTCATTGTGTGAACTTCCTTTAGCGAAAGATTGCTCTCTGATTATTAGGTCTATTATTTCAAACTCAACATTCCTAGTCAATTTACTACCGTACAAGGATTCGTTTAATACCTTTTTTAATACCTTTAGCGAAAGAATGCTCTCGTTTATTTAGTGGATGCCGTGAAAAAGTTAAAAAAAAATTTAACCGCTCGTTTGCTCTCTGATTATTAGGTCTTCGTTTAGGGTCTGAATATTTTGTTTTTCAGATGAAGACGAAGACGAGGACGAATGCCAGACGAAAACCCATAACTGTGACGTCAACGCTCAATGTAAAAACACTATTGGATCATTTAACTGTACTTGCCTACAAGGGTACTTGGGAGATGGCCTCCGATGTTCTGGTGAGAATAACTCTGTTACTATTTTGCTTCAGCTTGTGGGCGCGGTGTATAGATCGTTTTTGTGGACGTCAACATATTCTAAAAATCCAAAGCTAATAAGCCACCAAAGTAAATGTCTTCATCAGGCATAGGAGATGGTATATTTATTTCTGTTTGTAAGTATGCTTCGTTTGAAAACCAACGCATTTTAAATTTCAGAGTTATGGCGGTTCAGCAAACAGACCTACGATCGCGTTTATCGAAAAATATACACTTATCTCATGATTTATGACCTTTTAGGAGTTAAAACATTAGGAAAAGTGCTAATGTAAATGTCTCTTTGCTCACTACAGATAATAAGTCTCCACGTTCCAGTTGTAAACATTATTTTCCGATCGCCATATTAGTGTACGGAGCTACCCCAATATGGCGGCTCCATTCTGGGCTCTTCAAATTTCTGTGGAACATTTCGACGAATATTTAACGTTTGGGAAAACCCATAGACTGAAACTTGGAGAATTGTCTTTGTTCTTTGCTTCCTTTAACATCACAATTTCTTGACTCTATCCACTGCATGGTATATTTTTTTTTATTGCGTGACAGTGAAAACGATCTATATGAATTGATTGCGCTCGTTTGATGGTCACGAAAAACCGCTACGTCAATAAGGCTTTAGAATGTGAATCAGATGCACTTTGCGCCTGATTATAGCACAGTGTGTTTCGAAATCAATTATATTGTTTTTCATCAGTATTTGTCTTTTTACAGACGAAGATGAATGTCAAAATGGAACACATAACTGTGACGTCAACGCCAAGTGTAACAACACTATTGGATCATTTACCTGTACTTGTCTTCCAGGCTACTCGGGAGATGGTGTGCAATGCTCAGGTGAGAGAAGGTTACGTTATTATTTTTTTTCAAAAATTGCTTGTATATTGATGATTGCATTACAACAAACGCAATATCGACCGTACAAAAGTTCTTTCAACCCCAAAATCCACTCCACTAGAAAATTTCTTGTTCAAAGAAGCCTCAAATTGTTAGTTTCGCAACACAAAAAAGGTATTTGACCTTTTTTTCTTTACTAATGTAGATAGTTGAAAGGGTCCTTTTACATTTCTAATGGTGTTTTCTCAGACGAAGACGAATGCCAAACTGGATCACATGACTGTGACGTCAACGCTCAGTGCAACAACACGTCTGGTTCATTTAAATGTATTTCTCTTCAAGGATATTTTGGAGATGGAATGCAAGGTTCTGGTATGGTTTGGTGAATTATAACAGCTCAGCTTCTAACTCTTTTAAAAAATAGTCCAAGTCTTTTTAAGATTTTATTTGAAACTTTCAGAATTTAAGCTAATTTACACGCCTACAAATGACCAAAATGAACGACCGAGTACCTAAGCAGAGACTGGGCACTTGTAGCTTCAATCGCTTTTTTTTTCTCAAACTTTATCCAAATGACGCAGCCCCAAACTTGGAAATTGGTTCAGATTTAACATTTATGCAAAGTAAAATGAAAATCAGATTTTTTTGCAAACGAAGAAAATGTGGCATCAAATATAGCGCAAAATTTGTCTAACATATTTCTTTTATTTAATTTTTTGGCTCTAAACGAGATTTATCCGTGAAAATCAACAGTGACAGTTTCATCCTAGGTTCTACTATGATATACACCTGTGACTTTTTTACCTGTTAAATTAATAACGCATGTGTTGAAGAAAACGGACAACTATTTTTAAAGATATGTTTCGGCGTGCTAATGCCATCTTCAGTTTAATAGAATGATAATTAATAAGTGATACAGTTATATAAAACATAATATGAATAAATTATTATTTACAATAGGACGTAATGCATTACAATACAGTGAATCGGAAGTTACAGAGTTACAAATGTATTGAAATGGTGTAACTTTTAAGGTCAGGTTTATTGTTACTTGTATAAAAGCCTTCTTTAAGTTTAAGATCAGTAGATTTATTCGCTGAGCCCAAGATACGAAAGCAAGAAGGTATGTACATGCCCCTGCATGAAGGAAATTGAGAAAAATGCTTAAAAATATGCCAGTTTTTATCGCTTTCTGTATGTTCTTTAATCCTGGTAGAAAAATGGCGACTGGTTTCACCAAAATAACAGGAATTACATCCCACACAAGTAAATTGATAAACCACCATGGATTTTATTGCATCAGGAGTACGATCTTTAAAACTGAACATCTTCTTGATTTTGAAAGAAGTAAAAACTAATTTGACATTAAGATCCGTTTCACCAAAACGTTAACACAATTGCCGTAGTTTGAGTTCCGTTATTCTAGAGTATTGACCGATAAAAGTAACCGTGTATTGTTTTCATCATTAACGTTGGGGCTTTTTTGATCAGAAGGCTTGTTAAGATACCGCTTGAGGGTTTTGTCGATGATGTGTGAAGGAACGGATTACATTTGAGAGTGCCTGAAAGCTTGATCAAATCGTAGCTTGAGAAAAACTGGAAAAAGTGTCGTTGATTTTAAAAGTTTTGTCATTGAGAGTCGGATAAGGCCAACTTTATAGCGGAACGGAGTAAAACTAACAAAAATTGTTAAGAAACCAGTGTAAGTTTTTTTATGAAAAAAAAAAATAAAAAAAACGAAGTCACGCGAAGAGTTGGCATCAAAAATATCCAAAACAACAAAGTTTACCGTCATTCTGTTTCTCGAAAGTAAAGTTACTGTTGGGATGCTGAGAGTTGATGAATTCAAAGAAAGGCATAGCATCCTGCTAATTTTTAATAACGCAAAAAGTATCATAAACACAACGCCGATAAAGTAAAATGTCAGCCTTGTTCAAATGATTTAGCCTTTTTTCTTCGCAGAACCCAAGAAAAAGATAAGCTAAATTAGACGCTAAAGGAATCGAGAGCCCATAGCTACCCCATCAACTTAATTGTAAAATTTACCATTGAAAAGAAAATGAGTCTCAGATGTGGCAAATGAAAACAATTTCTTAGGGTCGGTGTTTTTGATGGAAAATCTGGGATTATGTTTCAAAATAGGGTCAACGGCAATATCGATAGTTTCATTTAAAGGGATGTTGGAAAATGGTCTTTCAACACCGAAGGAAATAAGGAACTTATTGTTAAAATTGAAACTCCTGAGCTCTTCAACAAAAGAAAGAATCTTTAACTGAATACTTATCAGGAAAAAGAGGAACAAGAAGAAAACTTAAATACTTAGCTAAATTATACTTGTAAGCTCCAAAAGAGATACAATGGGTCTAAGAGGTGCTTGCTTATGATTATCACATTTCTTATGTAATTTCGGAAGTCTATAAAATTTGGAACAGATACGATTAACGATTGGCATTTTACCTTCAGTTAATATCCAGTTAAAATGTCTTAGAATGTTATGAAGCTCTTGGTATGGAAAACGGTGCAATTGCTGATGAACAGATTACCGCCTCCTCACAATGGGATGGATATCATTCTGCCGTACAGGGACGACTGCACTTTCCAGAAGCTGACGGAAAGGCAGGGGGTTGGGCAGCTCGTACACGTGATACAAACCAGTGGCTTCAGATCGATCTGGAGAGCAAGTACACCACCACGACGAGAGTAGCAACGCAAGGAAGAAATGGAGCTAACGAGTGGGTTACGGAATACTCTCTGCAGTACAGTGATGATGGACTAAACTTCTCTTACTACTTGGATCAAGCACAAGTCTCTATAAAGGTGAAACTGAAAAACCGATCACGACTTTTTTTTTTATTTTGCTGTAACTTTTATTCATTTAAAACGGGGATTCCGTGCATGCTTTGTGTAGATAGTGGAAGATGCGAAGCGGAATGGCTATGTATAGCAGTTGCAAGGTCTGCTTGAATTCGATGAAACGCTGTTTCGAGTGTTGAATTAAAACTATAGTTATGGAAAAAACCCAGGGAATGTTGGTAATTAAATATTCATGCTTAGTAACATCAAATGCCCAAACATATCAAGTGTTAATACTTCCATTGTCTAAACTTGGTAGACAGCCAAAACCCCAATACCATTAATATGATAGTAATTGACAAACAATATTTCATAAAATACTGTAGTTGATTTATCTCTGTTTTGTTTTTTTTAACACTACAATTGTCACAACAAGCGAGGTGGAGGTACGTGCCTAACGTGCCACAATAATGTAAAGGAAAGGTTCTAGTGAATTAATCCCTGTACATCGATCATTCCTAGGAAGCCTACTTGTTTCCAATAATTGATGTGTAAATAACTGAGAAGGTTTTGTTTAGTTTAGGGACTTAAACCAAAGTAAAATGTTTCCAGAATCAATTGTTCGCTTACATCTGGCACTTGATTTTAGGTGTTTACTGGGAATACAGACAGGAATACTATTGTTTACCATGATCTTAACCCGCCAATCAAGGCACGCTATATTCGTTTTCGTCCAGTGGCTTGGGTTACCCACATAACAATGAGAGTGGAGTTGTACGGATGTCTGCTGGGTATAGTCGAAAATTCTTTTATAAATATATTTGAAGTATTTAGATAAAGAAGGCAGTTACCTTTTAGCGGTTTTCCAAGAAGAGAAGTTAAGATCTTAAAATGTTACGGTTAATTAAAAAGCTACTGTTAAAAAAACGTATGAAAAGTTTTGTTTTGCTTTGCTTTGTTTTTTTTTTTTTGTTTTTTTTGTTTTTTTTTTTGACAAGATGATTTGTGTTTTCAATTTCTTTTCTTTAAAATGAAGCCTTTTTTGCATTAGTAGCTGTTAAGCGGTCCATGAATGCTCTGAAGACAACTATGAATTTTATAGAAGGTATAACAATATACCTTTAAAACTTGTACTTTTCCAACCGCGTCACAAAATATTTACATGCATTTAAGCCGAATTTCCTATAGCGAACGATTGCTCTCGTTCATTTAGTGGATGCCGCAACTGATTATTGGGTCTATCATATGATACTCGACATTTCTACTCAATTTACAAGACTTCGGTCAAGGTCTGAATATCTTCTTCTTCAGATGAAGACGAGGACGAGGACGAAGACGAATGCCAGAAGAAAACCCATAACTGTGACGTCAACGCTCAATGTAACAACACTATTGGCTCATTTAACTGTACTTGCTTACAAGGGTACTTGGGAGATGGCATGCAATGTTCTGGTGAGAATAACTCTGTTACTATTTTGCTTGAGTTTGTGGGCGCGGTGTATAGATCGTTTTCGTGGACGTCATCATTTTCTAAAATCCAAAGCTAGAAAGCCACAAAAGTTTTTGCGTCATCAGGCATAAGAGACGGTATATTTGTTTCTGTGTGCAATTTTTCAGCCCGTTAGTGTGCTTTGTTTAGAAACCAACGCATATTGGTGTACTACAGAGGTACACTAACTGTAAATTTCTGGGAAATACTTCGACGAATATTTAACGTTTGTTATTGGAAAATTGACTTTTTTCTTTATATCCTTTAGCATCTCAATTTCTTGACTTTATCCACTGGACTTTTTTTGCGTGACAGTTAAAACGATCCATACGAATTGATGTCGCTCGTTTGATGGTTGCGAAAAAAAGGGAAAAAACAAAAAAAAACCAAGTGCACTACGTCAATAAAGCTTTAGAATGTGAGTCTGACGTAGTTCTAACGTCAATTGTATCGGTTTTCATCAGTATTTGTCTTTTTACAGACGAAGATGAATGTCAAAATAGAACACATAACTGTGACGTCAACGCCAAGTGTAACAACACTATTGGATCATTTACCTGTACTTGTCTTCCAGGTTACGCGGGAGATGGCGTGCAATGCTCAGGTGAGCGAAGGTTACGTTATTATATTGCTGAAAATTGCTTTTATACTGATGATTGCATTTTAATACACGCTGTTAAATCTCCCCGGATTATCCCGGAGTCTTCCGTATATATAATCTGTCATATACCTTTGCAAGAAAAGTATGTGTTTTCATTGTGACCTTCTATAGAAATGATACGAATTACAAACCTATGATACCCTTTTTTGACCGTAAAACCCTAGATTCATCCACTAGAAAACTGTTCTTCTTCAAAGAATCCTCAGATCGTTTGTTTCGCAACACGAAAAACGCCTTTGACCTTCTTCAGATATTTGAGAGGGTCCTTTTTAATACATAGGCTCGATCGCTCTTCCCCCGAAGGTACGGCCGGACGCGTGAGGATTCTTTTGTTAGTCTTAGCCAATGAGATGACCGCTCGCAGATTTTTGTCGTTAATAAATCAGTACATATATTGTATCCTCGGATCATTGTAAACAAAATGGCGGAAGATGTGGAGTTGATAGCTTTGGTAAACGAAAGAATTTTAGAGGCGTTTCAGATTGATCTACAGCGGGAAGCACTACAAATGGCAGTCGGCGGCCGAGACGTGCTCGTAATCTAACCAAAAGAGTCGGGGAAAGTCTTTGATTTTTCAGTCCGCTCCTATATTCTTCAACATCGTGAGGCCGAAATGTGCAAAGTGGATCATTCTTGTAAGTTCTCCTCTGGTTTCGCTTATGTTAGACCAAGTTCGCTTTCTAAAATCTCTCGGGATAAGTGCCGAGATCATTGGAGACGAACAAAATTGCAAACAGGTCAGAAAACTTTTAGAAAAAAGATGGTGCCAAATTGTATACAGTTCATCCGAGGCGTTTCTGTCGACCAAAAGATGACAACTTCGGGTTTGGTTTAGGCAAGATTTCTCCATATGACAAACTTTTTGCGGACTTAACCCTTCTTAGATCTTCTCCCTGGTGAAGATATCTTGTTGGTGCTGCATTACTTGGAGAAATTGCCGAGTCTGAAGGCACACCACGCTTCACTCTATTATGCCTCACAAAATTTTCCTTCAACGCGCGATAAATTGTTTTCGCGTCTTCTTGAAGCTTCTCGAAGCGCTTTAAAGAGCGAAAACAGCGATCGCTGCAAATAAAGCTTTCCACATTTACACTGGAAACCGGAATATCCAATATGCCGCCGAAATTTGTTTCGCAGATGGCAAACGTTTCCATTTAATTTCGTTTTCCTTCTTGAATCATTTTCTTCAAAGCCGCACAAGACACAACCAGTATTCGTCGCTCTAAATTTGGTCAGCATAACGTCAATGGCTTGTGTGCCATCCATTCAATCGAAGTTTTCACAAACAAACAAACACAAACTGATCTGACAGCAGCACTTGTGTTGGGCGGTTAAATTTTCGCGTGAAATGGATTCCGGTTTCATCTCGGTCACACCTGGGAGGGTACAGACATGGCTAGCTGCTCACGCGTCCAGCCGTTCTCCACGGGAGGGACGCAAACCAGACAAGAGAGAGCGGCGGAAATCGAGCCTGCCTTTTGCATTTGTTTTCCCACGTCTGGTTCATTTAACTGTCAGTTGTCTTCAAGGATATGTTGGAAATGGAATGCAATGTTCAGGTATTGTATCATGACATTTCGTTTTGAGCTCTTATCGTACTTTACTACAGTTTTGATAAATTATAACAGCCCAACATCTAACTCTTGAAAAATATTCCAAGATATTTTTTGCTTTATTTACCTTTTGCTTACGTCTTTTACCATTTTATGCGAAACGTCAGCAATTCAAGCGAATTTAAACGTCAACCAAAATGAACAACCGAATACCTGAGCAGATACTGGGCATTATAAGTTAAAAGACTTTTTTTTCTCAGCAGAAATGCCCAGTTGTCTGACTTTAATTGACGAATCATCTGCCTCTATTTCATATGTAGTATCTTTATTTAATGTCAACTTATTTGAAAACTGTAAAGTTGAGCGAATTAATCAACACTGGTACCTACCTGGAAGAACTTGATCATCTTGTTTCCAGATAAAGACGAATGCCAAGACGAATCACATAACTGTGACGTCAACGCTCAGTGTAACAACACGTTTGGCTCATTTATCTGTAGTTGTCACCCAGGATACCTTGGAGGCGGCGTGCAATGTTATGGTAAAATGGCAAACGTCTTATTAATTTGACTTCAACTGAGTTCACACGTGCCCAAGGCTTTTCAAGAAATATGAAAAGATATGACTGATATTGCATAAATAAGACTAGTTTATTGTATTAATTATCGTAGACGAAGACGAGTGCCAGAATGGAACACATAACTGCGACGTAAACGCTTATTGCAATAACACACTGGGCTCATTCAACTGTACATGTCTTGAAGGCTATTTGGGAGATGGCGTGAAATGTTCTGGTAAGTCAACATTATATTAATATTTTACCTGAATTCGTGAGGTGTTACCAAAAACTGATATGTCCCTCCCAAATATGCGTAGATCGATTCTTTGTTATCAGGAATATTGGTATTTTGACTATTTTCGTGGACGAAGACGAATGTCAAGACGCAACACACAACTATAATATGAAGGCTCTGTGTAAAAATACATTTGGGTCATTTAAATGCACGTGTATTAAAGGATATACAGAAATGGTGTGGCATGCTATGGTATGCTTGTTCGGCTAACATTAAATTATGAAAATTAATAAATAAATAGAATTTAAATACCTAAAAGATAGGTCGCCGCAAAGGTGTTACGAATACTCTTTTTTAATAACCGTATCTCAATCCCGATCTTGCCTCTGTATTGCTTTACGTTAATAATTGCCATGGCCCATCCACT
>Ga0126337_10002853_pt1 | contig 11110 bp, 7 predicted proteins | sample DipCmetagenome_FD_92527 | JGI IMG/M metagenome (GOLD analysis project Ga0126337, IMG submission 92527) | Coral microbial communities from La Bocana,Puerto Morelos, Mexico - Diploria C A metagenome | ecosystem: Host-associated > Invertebrates > Cnidaria > Coral | place: La Bocana,Puerto Morelos... | reverse complement strand
TAGGCGAATCATCCTGTAGGCGAAACGACCGACATTCGTACACATGTATAATAAATAAGTCTCACGATTTATTGGACGTTTTCGTCCAGACAGTAAATATTGGAGCGCAGACACACACAGAAATACCACTGGGGCTACACCAGTAAACTTGCGGGTTTCCAACTTAGGTGACACCAAGTGCGGTAAAAAGTTCACCTACTCCAGGGGTTGCTATTGGCAAAGCCGGACCGAGTTAAAAAAGAAAACAAACAAGCTAACAAACAAAAAAAACAAAAGAAAATTCAACAACCTCCTGAAAATTTACGTCAGACAACAAACAAACTGCTACACAATACAAGGGTCCGGAACATGGTTAGCTGGCCCCTAAATGAGGTTCTGGCCACAACAGCTAATAGGGTGAGGACAACAAGTTGACTGATCAGTTTGAGTTTTATTGCTGTAACTGAAACACTTATACATTGCGTCGGAAATATAGTACGTGGAAAGTCACGGTCAAACTCCTATAAAATTACTTGCAGCAGGTGAACCCGTATAATCAATGACACTGTTTAAGATAAATTACTACATATTCGTCTTAAAGAAAAAAAAATGTTGAACTTTCACTGATAGATCTGATGTTTCAAGCCCGTACCTGTAAGAACAAATTTATTTAAAATTAATCAAATAATAAAGACAGGAGAGAGCCTAAATCAGTTATGCGAGAGAACCTTGGAAGTTATTTCTGTTACACGACGTTTACGTTGTCTAAATCCTAACCTCTTTATGGTTTCACGTTTTACAAGATTTTATACCATCAGCTGAGATCAGAGATCAGAATATGTGCTCAGAGCTTAAAAATGGGTTGAAATTTTAAGTGTTGGTAGAGTTTCATAGCGGAAAATCTAACTGGCAGGTAATAGACAAGACACGATAGATCATGTTTAATCAAATTTCACCGAGAATGAAGTAGAAAATACAACGTGCAGCGAAGTATTTCTGACAAAATTAGAGATGTTGGAAAATGTGTCTAAAAACTGTCAAGGGTGTTTGATATATCTTCTTGATCGAAACTAAAAAATAGCGGGTAAATAGAGAAACAGCATCGTAAAAATCTTTGCTGTTTAGAACAGATGTCCACACACTGACACAGACATGATTTTCTGATGCATTATTAATGAGGATTTAGATTCCAGCACTCGCTTCAGCTACTGCATAACCACACCCTAGTTCTAGATCGAACTGTAGATTAAACTTACGTTTTTGGACAGTGGTGATCACGAAACAGTTACACGACTTACTTGACGGAATCGGTAAACATAGTTGGTGCTCCCTGCCCCAACATTGGCCCAGCACTTGTTAGGATTTGTTTGCACCCCATGTTTGTCGTAGGTCAAGGCAGCGTCAAAGGAGGACCAGCATTCTCCGTGATATTGCACAGCAAAGTACTCGTAACCAATGTCACGTGCAACCCGCGCACACCTACGTATGGTGGCATTCATGTTGTAACAGTCAATGAAAGGCCGGAAACTTGCGTAGTTTTCTGGTAATGCGCGATCACTTACTTCGTCCTTAAAACACCCAACTGGCTCAAATTCAGGGAGTGGATCTGTGGGCGAAAAATCTCGCGCAGTTAAAAACTGGTAATTGCGTTCGAAGAACACAAGCCTTATTTTTAACTGTTGCTTTCCTGAGTTGGTTTCCCCGAGCACGGTTATATGCAGAAAAATCGACTTTCCTGTAAGGATAACAAAATGGCCAACCCGCTTGATGTTTGAAGGGACATGTCACGGTCAAAAAACTGGTACCTGTTACTAAGACATGTAATAAGACATTCGGCGAACATGTAGCTACGCTCGCCTTTGCGCTGGTTTAGTCACCGTAGGCTACACTATTTTGTGTTCTCAGCGTTGGATTTTGGTGAATTTAAACGCTACCACGTGTATTCCCGAAATCCGAGGGAATTGTCCTTCAATCGCCTTAGCTTTGGGAACAGCTATATTTTGATTGCATTTGTTGCTTTTCCGGGCGAATATTATTTGGAATCGGTGGAAAAGTAATCTGTAGGAAAGATCCGTAAGAGTGAGCCTGATCCAAGGAACGGCAAATTGCGTAAATACTGCCTGCTGTATTAATCAGGGGAAATACTAGAATCAGTTGCATAGAGTTTGTTACGATAAACGAGCTCGCGGTTGCAAATGTTCGCTTATATTTGTGCTTCAAATTAAGAATAATTTACGTAAAAAAAATATATCCAAGTTCCAGTATCCGGACAATATGATCGCACAAGCTTGGTCAATTCTTGGTTTTCATGTGACGTCATCACTTTCCAAAATACTAATAAAAAATTATATCAATCCTTCTGTAATTTTAGTCTCATCACATGTAAGACACCCTAATACTTGACGTTTAGCAACGTTTGTAAGTCCGAAAGTTTCTTCATTTCTTAATAGATCACGTTTGAATTTCCAAGTTTGTGTATTGCGTGATTAAAATGACGGCCCAATTAGACTTTCGAGTAGGCCAAGAGATGAGATACTGCTCAGGTTTTTGCTAACTACACAGTTCTTGCTCAAGAACAAGTATCATTTTTAATGTGTTAGAGCTCTAAAACAAAACTCTTCGTCTCGACGACAAAATTCAATGACTGACAGATATTTCTGTTCAGTTTATGGCTGCCATGTTGGTGAGCACCAATATGGCGTCTCCATACAAAGTCACATAAATTTTAGTGAAACACTTTTCCGAATAACGTGCGAATGAATCACTGCACAGATCTAAATCTTGGCGAGGATGTTTACATATCAATCATCTTTTATATCCCAGCTTCTTGAATTCATTTATCGAGCGGTTACTGTTGTCATGTTCGATGGCGTGACACTGCAAACCAGCCATAGAGAAAATATTTTCTGGCTTGCGAGACACAGCGGGTGGTCCCGAGCTGGACAGATTATCACAGCGCCGGATTTGTTTTATCTTGCCCACTCACGAAGCTAGCCATATTATAATAACATCTGAAATGGACTATTAAGGTTACCGTATACCTTCAGGGGTGTCTTGCGTGCAAGCGATGTAGCACGTCCGGTTTAGAGATACTTAAATCCCTATATCAAATCAAAGCTTATAGAGTTGGCTATCAAACTATACCAAAAATTTTGAAGTAAATTGAATGATAAACTATATAATCAAAGTCCATACCTAGCGAATACACAACACTGTGCGGTCCTAATCCAATCCCGTTTGAGCACTCGGTCTTTTTGTCAGGCGGCCTATGCAGATAATACTTGCTCTGAGCATCAGCTCCTGACAGACACAATCCGCCAAACCCAAGAGCGAACACGTTATACCCTAGGTTGTGTGCCAGCTCTCCACACTCCATGAGCGCCTGATCCCAATCAGCTCCATGTGTGAAGTCATCGAGTGTCTCCGAAAACAATTCAGAAGGTGTCTTGAAACAACCAATAGCTTTACCTGAAATTATTCAGAAGTGTCATTTCTGGAATCCATATAGGTTTTTTTTTTCTTTTTTTATATATAGCTTAGAACACATGTCAATTATACTTTTACCAGCAATTCGCGTCAGTAATAGGTGTTAAGGAGTTTTTAATATCGTCTTTTTTTTTTCTCTATTACATTGTTTTTCTTTTTGTTGTTCTTAGTTGTTGTTGTTAGTTGTTGTTTTTTTTTTGTTGTTGTTCCAGACGGCGACGAAATTAGCGATCGCGAACATCACCTTGTGGAATATCAATAACTGCATACATTATAATTAGCTTGTGACGGACTGTATTCTCAAGAAGAAATCGTACAGTGGCTCGGTTTCGGGTCCTAGGCCGACTTTGTCGTTGATTCAGGTGTTTCCATCCGGTTACTTACGAATTATCACCTCCACAAAGACTAGGACTTTAAATTAAAACTCGACATTTGTTTAATGGTATCTTTGTGTTCAAAGTCCTTGTTATTTTCCTAGATGATTTTGACACTATCGAAAATATTAAAATTATATAAATAAAATACTGAAATCAGTTCTTGTATTTGATATAAATTTTCTTGCCTCTATAACCACTAAGCAATTACGTTACCTTTACATGGGTTATCATTATTACAACTTTCAGTAATGGAAGTAGGTTTGGGTAGATGGTCACACTGGATGTCCGACACTTCTTCAATTTCTCCCTGTTCGTTGAATCGTGAACACTTGGTGTAGCTTGTTCGAATTCCAGGGATGCAAACACTAGAGCACTGTACAATAAATAAGACCGAGCAATAGCTTTTAATAATGATTCGCTGAGAGGAGATAAATAGGAGTACGCAGTTACAAAAGTGCGGTGTTCTTAAGGTCAATGAGTTTGATTCCGAATTGACCTGTACGGCCAGGTATATCGTGCTGTGCACGTGGTGTTGAGGGAAATACGCTTTTCTCTCACAGTGCCTCTCTCCACCCAGGTGTATAAATGGATTAATGCTGAAGGTAATCCAGCGATAGACTAGCGCCCCATCTTGAGGGGGAGTACAAATACACCTAGTCGCTCCATGCTACAAAAAAGAGACGGACCGGCTTAACAAAGAGCATTTATCTTGTGTGCCACTTAGGCAGGAAGAAGATATAGGTATGTATTTAACAAGCCTCGTCGACCTAAGCTTTCAAGTCAGTATCCCTCTAACTGGCCGGGAAATTCCATTTTCAGTTTTTCATTTCAATGTACTCCTCTCACTATTTTTTTGCCTAAAATGTAATGTCATTGACAAGTAGAGATCTAAGTAAGAATTCCGCGGAAAATGATTTCTTGGTAGGATCGTGTTTGTTGAGTCACAATGTGCATTACAAACGTCTGGAGTCGCTTATTCGGCATATCTCAAAATTTACTCAATTCTGTCCGCTGAAAGGATGTGATCCATTAGCTAGTGAAGACCAATCCCCCATTACCCTTACCAAACCCAACACTATTTTAAATGTATTTAAATACTATTTTGAAAAACTGAACAATACAAATTAAAATAAATATGGCGGCACTATATGATGAGTTTGAAAACAATAGAGAAAGAACAACAATAACAACAACAATAACGAAGAAAAAAACAGAAAACAATGATTATAAAAACACAATAACATTTGGGAAAAGAAATTGCTACGATTTCCGAGGTGAAGTAAATTACGAATATAGTCGCACATCTATTAAGAACTTTCTTTTGCGTTTCATACCTCAGACCAGTGAATCGCTCGGTAAACAGGGCAATTGACTTCGTTGCAGAAGCGAAACCCTATCGGTTTCGTTCCTACTATGCTGCAGGTGGAATCCGACACATTCTTGTAATAAGTAATGTTTATCCTTTCCTGACAAACAACGCTCCGTGATTGGCTACCTTTCCCACACGTCCTCGAACAAGGCTGCCAGCTGAACAGGTGCCATCCATATCTTACGTATCTGCAAGAAATTTCAGGTTTTCTTGATCACCGGAAACAAAATATACGAAATAAACCAATGTGCATGTATTCTCAGGAAAAAACGCCAATTATAAATACGATTATGAGATACACATGTGTTTACAAATAGGCCTATAAACCCTATGCATAAATGGCTTCCAATTAAAAATTCTTTTGTAAGTATTAAAAATAGCCCAACTAACCTCGTTTTTGAGTTGATAATTCAAAAGAATTTTTATTCTCAAACAAGGCTAGTTGGGCTAATTTACATGCATACAAAAGAATTTTTAATTGGCAGCCATTTATGCATAGGGTCTATAATCCCTACCACCACCACCACCATACAACTACAGCAACAACAACAACAAAGACAACAACAGTAGTAGGAACAACGTACAAGAGCAGCAACAATAACATTGCAACAAGAGAATGATGGCAACAATAAAAGCAGCAACATATAGTCAAAAGATTTCAGACCAGTTTTCATGTCTAGTAATATAATTAGGTAACGTAATTTAATGTAATGTAATATTAAGCAATAGCGCACTTTTTTCTGTGTTTACGTAGCTTCATTTAAATACGAGGAGGGTTGGGAGAATGCAAGACGATCATCCAAACAAGAGACGTGGTCAAGGGTTTGCATTGCTTTCGACTGAGAATTATCTCAGACGCCCAAGCCCTCTATTGCTGTTATAAAATAATTCTTAAAATACATACTCTCATCTGAAAACACCTGTCGACCAATGAGAGCGCTTGCAGTAGCTCAGTTATATTATAAAATTTAATAACTACTTAATGATTGAGAGTGAGGTCGTTACGGGAAAATCTCAAGCTGAGGCCTTGCCGGTAGGCCGAGGTTTTGGTTTTTGCTTTTTTTTTTCGCAACGACCGAACGGTCAAGGTTATATTGTTATTTATCATATGGCACAAAAACAAACTAAAAAGCTTAAGCTAGCGCAAAAAAAAAGCTTAAGCTATTATTTCGTTTCAATGGCAGAACTCAATGACAGATGTTTCTGTTACTTTACCATGTTGGTAAAGTAACCATGTTGGTACCCATGCAGATGGCACCAACATGGCGTCCCCATACAAAGCTCTATAAATTTGGGTGGAAGACTTTTCCGAATAACGCGCGAATGAATTACCGCCCAGATCTAAAACTTCGCGAGGTTGTTTATATGTCAATCATCTTTCATATCCCAGTTTCTTGGCTTAATTTATTGAATGGTTACGATTTTTATTTTTGATGGCGTGACACTGCAAACCAGCCATTAAAAACTCTTCCTTTAAATAAAACTTTTACTTTTGTGGGAAAATGGAATGGTTGTGATTAATTGGTAAGAAGAGATTGGGTCGTCCAATTCAGTCTGTAACCATACTCCTGATTAACAAATCAGACTCCCTCTTGGTGGTCGTCCGCTTGGCCGACTGAGAATACAGACCGAATTGAACTTCACTAAGTCTTATTACCATTAATTATCGTATCTATGACAAAATTTACAATACTGATTGTTTCTCTGCGCGCTTACTTATCACGCAATCGTCGCTAGAAATACAAATTTTTGTGATAGGACCACCTGCAATTAGATGTAATCTTTCTTGTTTCTTTTTTTTTATTTCTAAATTGGTTATATATTCAATCAAGAGACCATTTTCTCTTGATTCAATTAATTACTAACTGGAGCATGTGCCGCACAATTCAGGGAGCGCTGCCCATTCGTCCGATTATGAAATTGTTGCGCCGATTAATTCCTAATTTATACGAAAGAGGTGTTATTACTATTTTTAATAGTCTTCTCCAAAGATCCATAGCCACACCCCTTTCTTGTGCTCACTCTTTCCTATCGACTTACTCAGAGCAAAGAGTTTCTGACTCCGGCTTCACATTTTCATCACAACAGTTAGAACTAGTAGGAGTCGAATCATCTGATCTTACGCACCGTACCTCGCGTGTCTGCCGGTCTATTGAACAAGATAGTATTATGATAATTGAAAAGTGAATTGATCATTATGAAACGAGCTAAAGACAAAGAAAAAAAAAACGAATGCACGACAGGGATCGAACCCGTGACCTCCCGAACATCGGGAAACCCCATACAGTGCAAAGTCATTTAACTGAGTTCATATGTGGGCGATTTACTTTTACATTCCGTTACCGAGCTTAAAATTCACCATCTTTATTCAATTATCACGATTTAAGATTAAGAATGTCAAGACAGGATGAGTAACGGAACAAAATGTGGTACATGCAGACGATTAATTTTTTTGAAGAAAAACTTGTAAAAGTAATAGTAAAATGGAAGAATTCGTGTTTACATACCTAATATACAACTCTTCCAGCTTCCGGTAAACCAGTGACATGTTGGAGGAACCGAGGTTTCGTTGCTCTCAAGCCTTCTGTAATATTGATAGTCAACTTTGACGTCCTTTGAACCAGAGTAGTGTTCGTACTGGAAAGCAAGAAATGATGCACATAAAACTCACTCCAAACTAAGTGCTAGATGCCCGAACCCGAGGCTAGATGACAATCATGGTTAATCATTTTTTTCTTTTTCTCTTGACTCCCCTTCTTCTCCATACTCTTAACATGATTTTGTATGAATGGGTGAATAAATGAATGAACACTTAATTTAAACACGGTTATTAATACCAGTATTACAAAACAAACAAACAAACAAACAAGCAAAACAAAATAGTAAAAGTTCGCTATAATTGGCTTGCATATTTTCCGTGTGGGAATACTGATCAGCAAACCAAGTATGAACTATAATATTCTTAAATATAAATATTAAGGTTCTTGATAGCACAAGTTGTAAACATTTTTAAAAACACCACAACCCTTTTCAGTTTTCGGAACATATTTCGATGTTTCAAGCATCATCATCAGCCATAATGATTATTTAAGGTTTACAGAATGATCGTTGTTATATATGTAAGAGCCTATACAATGAGCCTTTACAAATTTATATTAACGTAAAATGCAAACTTTTTTAAACTAACCTAAAAAAAATTGGAAAAGAACAATAGTGAAAAACCACTAAGCTGAAATAGATACATTTAAGTAATGTTCCACGTAAGAACTAGGCAAAGCAAATGCATGGAATGTGAAAAGGTGCTGAATATTAAATTAGTAACTCATTAAAATGGAGCTCTCTGATTGGCCGAGAACTCAAAAAACGTGAAACAATGGTCAAGAAGTAATTTTTTTGGTATTTTTTTCGATAATTTTGTTCCTAATTTCCTCTTGTCTGTTCCCACCGATTTTCACGAGAAAAAGTACAAATAAAAAAAAAGGACGTGAGCGTGCAACCCACGGGCAAATGGATCGAGCGTATTAGCCAATCAGAACGCCCGCTTTCGTAAGGCTATGTTATGATGTGACAATTTTGGTACAGCTGCTGCGACAAGCCATCCCATACAGCACTACTAACAGTAATCAAGATATGGTTCAAAAAGACCTACAGTATGGATGGACATAAATGGTCTGACTCTCTAAAGCCCATCACTACTTGAGTAGACTTTCTTTGAGATTTTTACTAATGTATACTGGCCTTCCAGAAAAGATTGTTTGGTTCAATTGGATACCATCTGAATCATTGTCTATTGTGTAGTCATTTACAGATTATAGTTTCTGCCTCGTGTCAATAATCCGAACCGTTGTTGCCATCCGCATACTTGTTAGGGAATCCAGCATTTAAACAATTTGGTAGATCATTTATGTAGGAATATTGAGCAACAATGAGGCTAGGCTTAGGACACAGTTTAGAAGGCTCGCGCTAGAGAGATAGTTACTCGGAACGTGTGTTGGTTTACAGTTAGTTAGATAAGATTAAAAACCGTTCTTTAGAATAATTTCGTGGTCAATGGTGTTAAAAAACCTTCTTAAAATTAATGAAGATTACGCCATTAAGAAGGCTTTTGTTAATATTGAAACACCAGTTGTAATTCATTAATCACAAGAAAAGGGCTGCTAGAGGACTATCAAGGGAGCGAAAACCAGACTGTCATTCAGATAGTGATCAAGTTGGTCATAAACATTGTTTTAGAAATGTTGGCTACGGAAGGGGTTACAGATATAGCCGCGGTAGTTGTTCCGATCTGACTTGGAACCATTCATTAAAGTAGGTGACAAAACTTTAGCTAGTTTGCACACACAAGGGAAAATATCGGTCAGTAGGGATTGGTTGATGAGGGTGCAATAAAATCAGCGGCAATTTTTAGTAGCCTGATTGGAGTATTGTCAGGACCAGTTGCCTTGTCCGCGTCAATAGTTTTAAGCAATTGAATGACTTTTTGAACATCGATCCATTAGAAGGAAAATGTTTCGCTTCCTTAGACGACGCCAGGTAAAATATTGGTCGAAATTTTATGTACTGATGCCAAGTACGATTTGGAACAGTTCGGCTCTCAAAGCCAGTTTCAGTGGGAATTCCACAAAAATGTAAGGAGGCCATTACCTTAGTTTTAACGTAAAATTACTTCTCAAATGAAACAAATATCATTACAGCTACATCAAGTGTGGATCGATGCTACCACTGGGCAATGCCACAGCACAAGGTAAGCTCAACCTCAAGAAACTTACATGGCCATCGCTACCAAGGACATACACCTAGCTTCCAAACCACTACTATGGAATTGCCAAACGACGAGGAGAACGACTTAAAACATCAAGCTTTTTTTTTTTTTGTGAAGAGAGTTGCAGCAGCACAAAGTAAACTCTGTATTAAAACTACACGGAAATCTCGGAAAGCAGGTAGTTACATAATTACATTGCCACTGACTCCTTCCCCTTCCCACTCCCAGATATACCAACATATTTTAAACGTATGAGACAATAAAGTTGCTCACCAGTATTTTAAGTGTCATGTTCGTTGGCCCGTCAATTTCTAAGCGGTCAGGATACTCTTTGTTATTGTTGTAGTATATTCTTGTTCCAGCATTGTAGACAACCTTGGAAAACCAAGAGGGCATTTTGATCAAATATTCTCCATTTTCATTTTGAACACCTGAAAATTAAAGGAAATAGTCTAAATTTGTGCCCACGATCAAGAGCTGATTTTATATGTAGTATTCATTTCTTATTCGTGAATCTAGATAAAGTCGGATAAGGATTAAGGAAATCTTAAAAAAAAAATACTGTATAGAAGGTATTGTGTTTAAAATTAAGGGCCGTGAATGGCAATAGAACCCTTATGAATGTAAGAACCTTCCATTGTTGGCACAAGCGTACACGAAATCGTTATATAGGAGAGTAAAACGATTGTAAGGTCAAATCAACAAACAGTAATTTTGACTTTTGGATAGCCGGAGGGAGATATGCAGGCATAGAAATGCTGCTCTCAAGATTGCAAAAGAGACTTTGGTTCTGACCCAAGCGATAGTCGTGGGGTAGTCTTTATTGCTAAAAGTTCTGCTAGTCTGCTGTGGTATCGTCTGCATTCTTCAGCCATTTGTCCTGTAGTTGAAAATACTAGCGGTGTAAATGTCCCTTGCTCGATTTCCATTACTCTCTTTGCGTATGAGCGCTTCTTTTCATTTTCATGTTAGCGATATATTTGCTCTGGGCTTGGGGTGACAAACCCTCACGTCGAAAAAGACTGAACTTTGTCGATCCCAAAACCCACGTGCGTGAATATCCAGGCGAGCGTCAGGCGCTTTATTGACACATCTGAGCAGCATCTCTCCAGTGATTTCTTGTAGGACTGGTTCCAC
>Ga0126337_10002851_pt1 | contig 11116 bp, 5 predicted proteins | sample DipCmetagenome_FD_92527 | JGI IMG/M metagenome (GOLD analysis project Ga0126337, IMG submission 92527) | Coral microbial communities from La Bocana,Puerto Morelos, Mexico - Diploria C A metagenome | ecosystem: Host-associated > Invertebrates > Cnidaria > Coral | place: La Bocana,Puerto Morelos... | reverse complement strand
TTCACTAATATCATCCAGACTCTAAATACCCGACAGAAATGTCATACGCTGTTGTCTAAGAATTTTCACAAGAATATCTTCAGCCTAAAATCGGCGTAAGCATAAAAATATTCAGCCTCGGACGGAAAAGCAAATATCTTATCACATATAAAGAGTACACCATTTTAAACTCTGGTGACAGTTCCATTCTGAAGATTGCAGCACTTGGCCGATTTTGACGCTACGACTGTTGATCACAAGGAAGTATGATCTCGTGAAAGTACTATAGGGTTGGATGACCGGTTACAGTCTCGTTTGAAGCGTGAGATTGAGGGGGTTCTCTACTTTTGTTATTTTGGCTCACCGTCAAATGTTTCCTGATTTCACAAACTAGGATGGCAAATTACGGAGAACAAAAAAAGAAAAATAAGAAAAAAGGTGAAGAGTAGTACAAAACTGTTCCAATGGATTCACAATGATAGCTCAGTTGAGAAACGGCAGAAAGCACATGAGGTAGTCGCTACCTTATAAATCAGCATAACATCCACTGTATTTGTGACAGCAATAGGTATGTTGTATTTCTTCTTTTCTTGCTAAGGCCTTTAGATCTCACATGACGTTTAAGGGCCCCTAATATAATTTAAGATAGCTTGGGCCTCGCGCAATATAAGCGTAATCTCGTCCGACTCCATCAATGCATTATATGCCGACGGGTTCAAAAGGATACAAACACTCTTTAGGCGATTAGTGAGAGAATAACATTGCACCTCCTTATTCGCTTTTCCGATTCTTTTGGTTCAGAAGAGGTCACTGTTTTCGCAAACGATTGTGTCAAGCATGTGAATTGAGAGATTAACAAACAAATACTTCCGGCAATAAAAGTAAATAATATAAAAACAAACAACAAGTTACGAAGTCGTAAACACGCAAAAACAATATGCTCGATTTTCCACTTCATAACGGCGTTAAACATGTAATGTAGACAATTTCTCAGGCTTCATATCGCAATTATTTACATTTCAGCTCTGACTGATTTGTCGATAAACGCTGAAAAGAGTTCCATTGACTTTTAAACCGGAATGACATGATTGGACTTCTTCATAGGAAAGAGATCGACTCATTTGTACACTGCAGTATTTGGGTAACACCCATAACAAACCAATAACTCGCCGTGACTTCTTTCTTTCATCTTGTTTGATTTCCTTTCTGGCAGTATAAAGACATTGTTGATATGTTTAATTGTTTTCGTTGGTCCTCTATAAAAGGTCGAAAGTCCGTAATGTTGTCATCTCTGCTAGGGACCCTAGAAGATTCATTCCGACTTGTCATGTCAGAAGAAGGAATACTCCGGAATGAGTCGCAGAGGGGGGCATAGACTCCGCTTGACCTGTTGTTTCTTTATGTAAGTAATGCTAAAGAAAAAATTGATAAGCAGACTCTAATATTACTTACATAAAGAAACAACAGGTCAAGCGTCCGCGACTATTGTATTAGGAGACTGCATGAGAAACAAATTACACAAATGTAACAGAACTTTTTTAAGTACAGAACTTGTTTAATCGCGTGCAATCTAATCAAACAAATTACATTTGTTGATATTCAATTTCCACTAAAGGCAGGAATGCTTCAAAAATAGTCTTAGACCCCCCTAACTAAATTCGATTGAGATATTATCTAATATATGAAGAATTAGTTTGGCGCTCAAAGTATTAAGGATTAGAATTGGTCAGTGCTATATAAGGAGAGCACGATTGTCTTTAAAACATTATAGCTGTGATATTCAAAGGATCAACTTAGTCGTCGCCATCAGAGAAACTCGTCGTGAACATTATGATGATGCTGTATCTGTTTCTCTCGCTTTTTGCCTCCCAGCTTCTCTTCGTGACTCCCTGTGTGATCGACAAAGAACAAATAGAGAACAATGAACATGATGAAGAAGCGCCGTCCTTGAAAGTGAACAAGAGCATATCAGTGTCCCCTGAGCCAGAGACCACGGAGGCACCATGGTCGAACGTCCAATCTCCCTTAGACAAAGATCAACACTATGCTGATAACTGCCGAAAAGTTGGCTTGTTCGTCAATTTCGTGGAGATTGGTCTTTACGATGACATCATCTCGCCTCCGGGCTTTAATGCCTTTCGGTGCGAAGGCAAATGTTCCTCAACACAGCGCAAAAGGTTTCCCAATCGCTCGGCAATCATGTCTTTGCTAGAGAAAAAGAAAGGCATTAATGACGTGGCATGCTGTGTCCCAACCAAACTGGCGCCGATAACATTTCTAGTTTTTCAAAACGGAAGCGTGACACTGAGGAAGTTTGATGACATGGTCGTCAAGGAATGTGGATGTGCGTAAAAGTCCCCGCTTCTGACCCATTTGTGGCAAAAGGAAAATCCCAAGTAATGATAAACACTGATTATAAAATGAATTATCGTGTGATCTCAACTGGAAAAGACTCTTAGCGCTTTTTGTAACTTCCTCTTATTTAGAGTCAATCTTTAAAAATATAGTTTGCAGATTTCACAGTGAAAAGTACTCTAGCAAAAATTTCAATGATTTCTTCAGTCTATTTTTGAAATAACGTTTCGATGAAATGATTAGGTCGATTAGTTCTGATATATAAAACTATTAGAAATTCATCTCACAAAGCTTCATTAAAGTCGTGCATTTAATGCTACAGAATATTTCACATTGTAGTAAAGTTTTTTTTTTAATTAAATAAAAGAGGGGTTTGCCACGAGGTATTATTTGTGATAATATATTTTACACAAAAAGCTCCCTTAAGGTGTTTATGCATGTACAAGAAACATAGATATCAGTCGACCAAGAGGACGATTCTCTTTTGAAAAAAATCCCAGAAAAAAGGCCTCAATAAATACTAAATGTACGGTCTCGCAGTTGGTAGCATAGCTCAAGTGGTACGTATCAAGAACTGACGGACGAAACCCATCAAGCCATTCTGAAGTGTCGTTCAGTGTCGTGTCACCTTAAAATGTTAATTTCTCCAAACAAGCTATTGTTGTGGAGCCTTTTAGACATCAATAAAGTAGCTACGGAAATTTGGGTCAAGGTAACTTGCGATCCTGACAAAACTTGACCGGTGTTCACACAATTTATGTTTCTGAGATGAGGAAACTCCTTTTAATATATGCTACCTTACCAATGATATCGCTTATTCCTTATGCTTATTCGCTTATGCTTTCATAAATCATGACAAAGCCGGTAAAAGGCGATCCATCGCTTGCGGTGGGGCATCAACCGAATCCTGCGCTGTGATTGACAAACCTGGAAGATGAAACTCTCTCGCCCGCTTGGGATTATCTGCTTTTTCTCGCAAGTAAAAGGTGTTTCTTATGCCAAATTATAAATCCTTAAACGACCAATTTCATCATCATCATCAAACACAAATGCAAGCAATATTAATGAAATTCAGTTTGGCCGAGGAGACCTTGAAAACCCACCTGGGTTACATTCTCAAGTTATTCTTACGGGAAAATATTTTATAAGAATATCGATATAGGGGATGAAATCTGCGAAATTTTAAGAATATTTTCAGAAAAACTCTCAAGCAGAGATGGTGAAAAGAATATAATTGTGTTTTAAAAGTTTCTCAGTGCAATACACTAACTATTAATTGATTTTCTTTAACTAAACCGTTTAAACTTCTTCCTTTCTCTAAACGGCAAACCTTGCCAAGAAAAACTGCAATTACTGCACTACCAGTATGTTTGACAGTGTTAAAAACCTTTCAGCAAGAAGTTATGTGTGTGATATCAGGCTTTATTGGGTGCAATCTGGCTCCAAAAGTACTTCAGCGTCATTAAAGTTATGACAAGACATAAAACGGAAACGTCGTTCGCCATAGTCCAAGAATGGAACAAATTATTAAATTGGTTTGATTTAAAAGTAAAGTTCACTTCTACGTTTTAACGATAGCTTAACTCCTGATCAGGAGTCTATGACCGTGATCCGTAACGTAAAACCCTTAAAGACATTGAAATGCAACGTGAATGTCTTTAGTGCCATCATGTTTTTTTCAAAATTTCTTCTAAGGTATTAGATGACCGTACAATAATTAACATATTGTTTTCCATAAATTGCTTCCTTCTTGAAAACATCTTGGAGGTAACAGAGGATGAATGAAGATTTCTTCTTGGCCTTTACCTCCTGGACAGATCAACATCCGGTGATTGACATGACTTAGTAAATTGTCCTTGACGTTCTGACCAACGCAGGTGCAGTGACACCGAGCAGATAAAGGAAAAATAAAATCCAAATCAGGTAACCTGAGTGACTGTTTCAATGAAATTGTTTATGAGGCGGGGCAATGGGCTTCAATTACCTGGGAATCCTTTCTAACGTGGTACTGTTGCTTTCTGCACTTAGGAGTAAATACGTTTCTGCTAGTTGGACAGCAAGTTTAAATAAACAGTGAGAAAATCCTTCACAGCCGACTTTCCCAAAATTTAAAGGCAGTTTAAGTGAGGATCATTAGCAGTTTATAGGTTAAAAATGTCAAATTTCTTAAAGTCGGAAAACAAAATGACCCTGAACATAAAAACAGTACAAACACAGGGTTTTAACGGCCTTTTTAATTCATTTTTTTTTTAATTGTGTTCATGTTTGAAAGGCGAATAATCTGAAGTGCTCAAGTTTTACGTCTCCTCTATTTAACAATCTGGAGTGTTGACATCGTAAGTCTAGCGCCACCAAAGGGCTGAAACAAGATACAATTGAACCCCGCTATTAAGAATTGTTGAGGAAAAAATTTAGTAGTTTAGTATATGACCGAAGGTCAAATCCTAGGAAAATGGTTTTGAGTTCGAAATAACGGGAATTTGTAGTTAGCGCACTCGACTCCGGACGCACGGTCAGCCTTCGAGCCCTGGCCGGGGACATTGTGTTGTGTTCTTAGGCCAGACACTACTCTCACAGTGCCTCTCACCATCTAGGTGTATAGATGGGTACCGGCAACCAATAATGCTGGGGGGTAACCCTGCGATGGACTAGTATCCCATCCAGAGGGGAGAAGAAATACTCCTAGTCGAAACGGGGATAAGCTCCGGCCTGATGGGCCCCTTGGCACGTATGCAAGTTTTGCCTTCACCGACATAACCGACTTCGAATAACTCGACTAAACTGGGTGGCAAAAACTCTTTCTATATTACGGTAATGAGAACAAACTGAGTCTCCATCAAAGACATGTAGTATCAAGGGCGTACTCTCCTCTTCAACTCTCAGTATTCGAGACATCCAGAAAACGGTAACAATTCATTCTGGAAGAGTGCCATAAAATAGGTCGAATATCGAGCTTTATTTCACACATGCTCGGTGAAGTTTGCAATAGTTCCCGGCAGACGTTTCATAATTTTGGCCAGTATCTGTACATTGGAAATTAACCTTCCAAGCAGACATTCTTTACGCTCATATCACTTTAAAATGTTAAAATGTTAAAAGTTCGGGACAAATGCCAAATGACAACCCCCCCACCACCACCACCAGAAAATGTCGTAAGCGAGCAATGACGACTTTATCACGAGAAACAACATTGAATTGGGGCGAAGGGGAGGAAGTGATAAATTTTCCTGAAAAATATTGCAAGAATGGGAAGGTGTACCAAAACTTTTATCGGGAGTTGTAGACTTTGTAAGGAGCCACTAGCAAGGCATTACAATTTTTCAATAATCTCGATTATTATTTATCTTAATTAAGTGGTGACGACCACGCTGAAATTCTGATCAGGGGATGGTGAAGTGAAAGAGCAAAGCGCAACAGTCCCCCCTAGAGAAGGCCAAACGAGCAATTTATGGCTCCCGAAAATAGAACTTCCTCGTAAATACATCAGATCTTCGCTTGTCCGCCAGTTTCATCAAACCTGAGAACAACTACCAGAGCAGAGGCCAGTGCTCCTTAACGAAGGCGTTCACCCCTCACTCATCGCTCGATGCCTTTGTGAACAACAAAACTGATGACGATGGATGCCGAGTTTTGGAGTTTAAATGAGAAACAATAAATTTTTTGTAATTTACTTTTTGGTCATTTTCGACAGAACGTATCATGCTAAAATGAAGTCGAGCTGAAAGGAAACGAAGTAGCGTTTACAGACATAATCTTTTGTGGGTTAATTTAAACAATGCGAATGTAATAACAAGCTAAATCCCAAGTGAAAGTAAACTAAGGACTATCTTTTTGTTGCTTTACAGCATTTCATATCATAGAAGATTTATGAATAGAAAGTTTGCCATATTATTGGGAGAAATTACGTGATAAAAGTATGAACCATTAAGAATCAGCTACACAATTCAACCATGTTGCTGAACAAGGGTAAAATTGAGAACAGGCACCTTTATTTCACGTAGTTTTGAGGCCCATGCAAACATCTGCAAACATTTCTAAAGTGTAAAAATGTCTTAAAATTACACTAGCTTTGAGCGCTTCTTATTTTAGGTGCTCTTTCCAGGACCGTTGGTTGTTCTTTTATGTGTTTTTCATCGCTGGCAAGAATATTTCCCAATACTATGAATATACAATCAACTTTTATTTATAGTTTTTATAAGAGAGCCTTGATAGTTCTTCGTGTACTTCTGACATCTGCGAAACACTCTAAGAAATTAGATTGATTGACTCAACTAAAAAAGTAATCAGATTAATTTCCCCCGCGTCTGCTAGGCCCGCCCTTACTTGTTTTCTCAGCTGAAAAATGGAAGAATGGCGTTTTCTTCCTGTCGAAAAAAAAGCACCAAATTCAGTTTCGCAATAATGTTTCACTCTTTCGTTAGATGTCTGCTTGCATCTCAAAAACAAAGAGCTTTTCGCTACGAAACAGGTAGTTCATATGGAATGAAGTAATTGTAATTAAGCATGGGCATTTGCTTTTACCGGGACAGAAAGCCGTGGAAAGCCTTCCATGTGTGGTTTGATCCTTCTATTTTCTATTAATCAACTTCCCCATATTTCCTCTTAAAATAAGGAAAACAACAACTTTTAAATGAGGAAGTGGGTGACAAAGTGCTCAATTGATGACTTAGCCCATAAACCAATGGAGTGTGAAGAAAACAAAACCTACAGGCCAATAGCATACACAAAGTGTATCAAGAGGAGGGAGTGGGCCTTCTCCCGGAGCCACTGTGAGCATTCCTGGGTAGAGAGGATGGATTAATCGGCCTCCTCTCTGATTGGAGGGAGTGGGCCTCCACTAACCTAACTCCAGCGGGTAGAGAGGAAAGGAAGTTGCGCCTCCAGAAATCTAGTCTAAGGGAGCAAAAGTGTAACGAGAGGAACACTTTATCGCTACAAAATGCGAAGCATTCCGCCAATTGACAAGCCACAAGCAAAAACAATGCTACCAGAACAGCATAGTTGACTCTCAAGTCTTAAGTGGACTTTGTGAACTCAATAAACTAGTGTTTGGTATACCTTCGCTAAAAACTACCACGTTAATTGACTGCAACTGTGCGCACGGTAGTTAAAAATCGAAACAAGATTTACTGCTCTTCAAGTGTTTGTCCCATTATTGTCTCATTAAAGCGTGGTGTTATTTGATCTTATCCAAAAGAAAGTTCTCAGTATTTAACTCATTGATGGCATTTACTTCATAGTCCTCCATTTTTGTTGTTGTTTCAAAGTACCAGTACACATATACGGCCATTCAAACAAGGAAAAAGACGCGAACTTACTGAAACAACTGTACATTTTAACCAGTTCACGGAATCTCGGAGTGTTCCGTCTCAGTTTCCGTAAAACAAAACAGCATTTAATACCATTCATCTGATCCGAATATTGTCACGGAGAAAAAAGAGCTCAACAATTTTTGTTAACTATACGTTTAGAAAGAAGGAGGAGAAGAAGGGAATAGTAAAACAAACTTAGCAATTGCCCAATTGTCTAAAACACAACAGGAATACATTGTAGTTAGAAGCTTAATCAGCTTTAGTAACAAGGCCATATCAATTTGAAAGAAATTCATTTGACCAACCTTAAAATACAATAAAATATTTATCGTGATAAACTCAAATTAGCAATCTGTTTTGTGTTTAACTGGTTTCTCCTGACTGGAGTTTCATTTCAGCTAGTCGACTAGCACCACTGTGGTATGAATTTAAAATACATCTTTTCGTCTTGCCTAATAATCCTACGACTTCATAACAGGTTGGTTTGACATTGTTTAACGCACCGCTTGTACAGTACGTCTTCGTATTAAGACGATTCATGATCAATTCAAGATTACAATATTAATTGCTATATAATTAAATAGAAATTCTGTTCACTATAGCTGCCCCTGCTTTTGATATCCTGTTTATTGAATGTGTACTGAATACAAAGATTGTGTATACAACTGCTGAGAAATGAATGTTTGAAGCCTTTCATTGACCTTCAAATGCTGCAAGATACTACTAGAAGATGGCGAAGCTCGAAGGGGACGAGACAAAGCCAACTCGTAGATGCAAGACCTTCAAATGCCGCAAGATGCTGGCTGCTAGAAGACGAAAGTGACGAAACGCGACCCCCTGGTTGCAAGTACCCGACACCACCGTGCGCGCTTGTTAAAGTATTACCCGAGACCACCGTGCGCGCCTAGTTTTGTCAAATCGAGAATGCTTCGCTCATTACAAACACACTTCTTACTTTTTCAACAAATATTCTTTGTCCTTGTATGTATACACTCGGGGACTCCTAGAGTGCCTCCTCGGATTTTGGCCTCTGGGCCAAACCCTGCGGGGGCAATAAAGAGACAAAGAAAACCTAATAACCATTGGCAACCCTGGGTGTTCGAGGAGCACTGAGAAGAGCTGTTTGGTTTGCTTTGGGTTGCTTGTACCACGCTCTTCTGAACGCCATTTCGGACGCTACGCTCCATGGATTTCTTGCTACTGCAGATCATTTTCTTCACGATTAGTTTTAAACTTGCAAGAACAATGGCGTGTTGCTTGGTCTGTTTAAGTAGTGATGGTTTGAAATGAAAATAGCACACGTGACTTTCATGTTACCTGTGAGTAACGCGTTTCAGGTGATTTTCAGCTAAGGGTTTTCCTCTTTAGACACCTTCGGTAATAAACTGTCCTGTCAAAGATTAAGGATATATTATACATGTGATTATCCTTGAAAGGCGAGGGGATTTATCCCTTGACTTACGGGATACGCATACGGCATACAACATAAAACAAGTGTTTTGTTAAAGATGAAGCACACCGCAGTTTCAAGAGAACCAGACGGCCGCCTCAGCACCATCGTATACAGGAAGCCTACGCACACTGATCAATACTTAGCGTATGACTCACACCACCCTCAATCAGTAAAACGCGGTATTGTAAAGTGTCTTTACGATCGCGCTAAGTAACTAAATCCTCTGTTATTTCCAAGGAGAAAAAGCATAGGATGTCTGTTCTTGTTTCTAATGGTTATCCTCTTTCTTTCTTGCAGAGCATACCACGACCAGAAAACGGGACACCAGCACAAAGCCCACGACCGAGTTTAAAACCTCCGCGTTTTACCTTGCGTCCGAGCATTCCCCGATGCCTACAACAACAAGGCGTACGCGCTGTTTTCAAGTCGGAAACTACGCTAAGATCACACCTAGTTACTGCCAAAAGACCCTGCCTACCCGACTAAAACTGACGGCGTTTTTTACAGAATTCCCTGTGAATGCGGCAAAGTTTACGTCGTCGAGACTGGGAGACCTGTGAAAGACAGAATAAAGGAGCATGACTGAGACATCCAGCTCGCCTGTACCCTAACCTCCACTGTTTCAGAGCACGCCCATAACACCGCCGGACACTATCGGCTTTGGAATGAGCTATAATCTGCATTGGTACGCACGCAGGGTCAAAGAGGCGATTCACATAAGATTCACCCATAATTGAAATACCCTCGCAAGAATTGTTAAACACAACTAAAATATCCCCTTCAGTGATTCCTACCCTGGATTTACCTGAAATGCGCTGCAAAAACTACTATAGAATTCTTAATGGAAACTGTATCACCGAGCCGACGGGTATTAAAAACTGGAAAAACAAATTCTCTGATTTTTTTACTGATTGGAGAAAAATTTTTCGTTCGTATATAAATCCACAAAAAATAATAAATTAAGACAATTCTCGTTCAGATTATTGCACAGAATAATAATGATCAAAAAGGAGCTCTTCAAGTTCCGACTAGTTGACGATGAAGGGTGCTCTCTTTGTCTCCGACCAGACTCCAGGCTATAGAACATACCTTTCTAGACTGTACGGTAACAACAGCCTTTTATTCGAAAGTTATATCATGGTTCAATCAGGAAAATAACACCGACATTACACTTTCAAGTAAACAAATAACCTTTAACGACATCCACAGCACAACTCGTCTAACCGATTACCCAAGACGCAGACTACATCTTTTCGTCATTATTTTGAAACAATACATTTACGCTTGTAAATGTTTAGACAAGAAACCAAACATGCAGGAATTTCAAATAAAAGTTATATTACAATGGCAAACAGAGAAATGCACCCTTCACTTAGTCACAGATCTTCCCGCGAAGCCTTTTTTCTGATAAACTAGCCAATTGAAACAGACACACTAAATCAAAGCTCAAATCTTACCTTTTTCCTACTAACACTGTCTCTAAATTTACCTGTAATTTAACGAGATACATATATATTTCGTAGAGTTCGTAGAAGGTAACTAAGGTGTCGTTTTGTAAAGTACTTCAAGTAATTATAAGTAGGCAATTAAGCTAATTAGTGAATTGCGAGTTTGGTATTGTAATGTATTGTAAGTCATGTTTTGTTTAGCAATATAACGTAAGTAACATTAAGTTGTAAGTGATGAAACCAATAAGTACAGTAATGTAATAAGTAGAGTAATGTTGAGTAATGTAAGTAGAGTAATGTAATGTAAGTTTAGTCCTGTACGAATGTTCTGTCTTTAAATAAAAAAAAATATAAGACTTCACCCTAACAGCATCAACAGGGATAGTGGAATTGACATTCAAGAAGCATGGATGCCCACGATCAAGAAACACAACAACAGGAGAGCTGCAAAAAAAGCGGTCCGCTGAGAGAACAACCCACCGGAACATCGAGAATCAAAATGCACCAATCACAGCTGTTGAAAACCAGCCAATTACAGCACAGCATAGTGCTTTATAAAATAAATAAGG
>Ga0126337_10002849_pt1 | contig 11119 bp, 4 predicted proteins | sample DipCmetagenome_FD_92527 | JGI IMG/M metagenome (GOLD analysis project Ga0126337, IMG submission 92527) | Coral microbial communities from La Bocana,Puerto Morelos, Mexico - Diploria C A metagenome | ecosystem: Host-associated > Invertebrates > Cnidaria > Coral | place: La Bocana,Puerto Morelos... | reverse complement strand
AGTCTTTTAATATTTATATCACACGAATGCTTGTCGTATAATAAAATCAATATTTATTTACACATAGGAACTACGTGGGGTGTATTCTGGATTGGAAAAATCTTAGTTGGCCTACACATATAATATAATAAAACTATAGTGGGAAAAATTACTATTGACCCAGTAAGCTACACAAGGTCAGATTTTTAAGCTAAAAATTAGACAAAAAAGAAATGAAATTTCCGTTCAAATTAAAAAGTAGTCTTGATTAAAAAAAATTGGTCCAAAGAGGTCTTTGGAACGACGTTCTATTATTTGTAAACATTGGGTACAGAAGTCAAAACGGCATGCAGGAGGCGCCATTTTGAAGAGTAAAATTGGATGGAAAACTCGAGAGTTAATCTATCCAAACTTTGTTTTCCAAATTAATGAAAGAGTGGAGATTGGCCAAGAAACTCAAGGATTGAAACAAATGGAAATTCATGCAATTCGTCACAGATAAGCAGTGAATGCACGGTAATTACAGCTGGCGGAACATGAGGTTGCAGTGACATAAGATAAAATGCTTTCCAGTGAACTACACTCCTAAACTAATCAACAACTCGCAAGCATGTGAAATAATTCATATTGAATATATTCAAATGCAAGGAACTGAAGTATTGAATATTTTATGTTTAAGTCTAAGTTAAAGCCAAGGCCAACTAATTCTTTTCGCAAGTTGAAAAAAGCATTTCCGATGCGAAAAGAGGTTAGGAAAACTGAATAGTCGTAGACACGTGTAGGTTATTTCATTTTTATCTCCGATAAGTTTAATCTAGTTTAATGGAGAAAGCGAAAACTGAAATGCCTCAAGCACGTGCTCAACAAACTGGTTTGCGTGCAATGCGGCACAGAGGATAGTGTTGGTTTAGTATACTTAAACAGCTGGTCATTACGGAGACCTTTCCATCTTTTTCTCTATTCTACTGTCTATTACACATTGAGAGGAGAATTTCAAATGGTAGTTGATTAACACATTTACTTTCGCTGGTCAGAACAAGGCTGTGTCAGTTCCACTCTGAATTCACTAGAAAGCTTGACAACACTCTCGGCTAATTATTGGGCTTTCCTTTTTGTTATTTGTCTTGATGCCTTTCAAAGGTTCGATTTCGCAGATTGAGCAGGTGTACTGTGGTGTCAAATATTATTTTGCGTGCGGGTATAAATGACTTAAAACGACGGACGAGCACGGAGTCTTAACTGTGACGCCCTGGGCGTTTTCGACAAGAATCAAACGTTTTTCAGTTATAACCATCCGATTTAGATTCCTAAAGCGACGATTTGAACCAGAAATGATCGCAGTGGCCTGTCAAATATGAAATGCGTCAAAACCGGAAATTATGTGTTCAGAAATATTTATGTGATGATATATCACCACCGTCAGTTTTTTTTTTTTTAAAGGAATATCACTGAAGATTTCACCCAATTTAGAGATCTCAAAAATCTAGATGTATTTTATCCGCGCTACTACTGAAGTGTCTTTTTCACCGCCGGTATTTCTGGAAGGAAAAGGTGTCCTGTTAACAATAAAAGTTAGAGGTAATGGCTTCGAATACCGCCAAGGACAATTTTTTGTTTGCCTCGTGTGGCCACGCATTTCTTTTATAAAGGCTTAAAGAACATACAAGAAATACAATGGGTAAATAAATGAGTTATTTACCAAGCGTGTCGCCAAGGTGGCTGGATATTGGCCAAGTTCGCCTTTTGTACGTTTATGTTAAAACGCGCGAAAAAAAAAAAGAGCGAGATCAATATTCAGCCTTTTTGTCGTGACAAGGTTTGCCCAAAAAATTGTGCTTTTTTCTTGTGAGATACAACGGTTACTCGCGCGGGTGAGATAGTGCTTTTTTGTCTGCTCGGTAGCCAGTCAGGATTTGGTTCTTCTTGCATGCACGCTTTAACGGAGCTAGCATAAAATTATTATTATTTCCAGCGCTCTAGACTGCCTTTTCATAAACTCTGTACTTTCTAGCTTAGGGTGAAGTGGGAAGTCAAGTGTGACATCTGAAACTGCTCTAAGTTGACGTCCTAGGAACCTTCTAGAGGCTCACAAATTTAGTGGTTACGGTCAAATATCGTAATTGTTTTCTCCACATATTGGCCAGTTGCAAACATGTGAAGTCAATAAGTGACGTGTACGGAAAATGTCCGAAACATCCCAGAGAGAAAGTTTTAGCCTAAACAACTCGTTATGCTCGTTGAAACGCTCTTGCTCATTCGACCGCCTAACGCTACCTCCCACGTCCGGTCTCAATTCAATTTCATCAAAAGACGTTTTTTTCTAGGTTTTAACTGAATTTTGACAACTCACCCCGCCTACCGGAAAGATATACAACACGCACGCCTCCACCCACACAGGGCATTTCACATAAGTTTCTCATCTACAAAATACTCAAGATCTGCTTTATTGGCCATGGCAAGAAATCGATATTCGCATGGGCTGCTTTTGCAGTACTCGTCGACAAGATTTTTTTTTTATGAGTGCTGTTCCCAAATGGATTTAAAATTGATGTTGTTCTCTTCCAACGTCTTTTAGCCAAATAAACCTGTTTTCTTGATCTGCAATGAAGGGAGCTTACGGTATGGCTTTTTCGGAAAAACGAGTAATATTGCCTACTAGTGTAGGCAATTGCACAGGCACTTAAGGATTCAAAGTACGAGGGATAGTTGAAAATTCTCTCAAAATTGCACGAGCCCTTAGGCGAGTGTAACTTGAAATAATTTTCAAATGTCATGAGTATTGTTAAACCTTAATTGCTGGAGAAATTCGTCAAGACCAGATGCTAGAATTATCATTAAGGTCCTTAGGCAAGGGCGACGGCGTCGCCAAGAACGACACCTAGTAAAAAATGAATTTCTATTTTACCGTCGAATTTCGCAGATGCGTAGGTCTGTTCAGTGCGTCTATGGGTCTCAGGACTTGGCAAAGTTTAAGATTCAATTCCAAATTAAAATACGAAAAATCTGCCTTCACCGTTCACGTTCTCCAAAATACGCTGAACTTGGCCATTTCACACTGTGCTTTTGCAGAGGACAGTAAGAAATGTACAACGAATTATAACGGAGGTGCACAGCTATTGTTTTACTCACTGAACCTTTTGATTTGTGGCGTTCTCGATCAGCGTTGCCGACGTAGTTTGCTTAAGGTCCCTATATTGTTTTGCAAATCACTCTCTAGCTTCCGTGCAATTAAAAGAAGAAATAGCATGTGTCTTTGCGAACACTCAACTATTTGCTCTTTTCTCCAAATCAAGTCAACAGCAACATCTTGTAACCCTTTATTCTCAATTTATTCTGTCACGGCTATAGAACTTTGCACTGGCCTGCGAGATACAATTTCAGGGTCTCTTCAATTTAAAAGGTTGCCTTCGGCGAGATAAAACTGTCAGAAGATTTAAGATGTGAAAGCATTGCAGAGAAATCAAAAATTGTAAGATTAAGACTTTGTCGTTTAGGCTCTAGACGTACATGAGGCTTCCGTGAGGACAATTTGATCGCGGCACGGATGTTTGCATAGGATACAGTACGCACTCCACAAGGAAAAAAAAAACAATTGTTATCCATTTGTCTATTGGTTTTCCACATAATCACGGGAAACTCTACAAACCTAGCTGTTAACAGAGTAAAATCCTGACATGACTTACCTCACTTGAGGTTTTGCTGTCAGTTTTCCCTTCTTCATGTAATGAAATCTTTATTTTCTGTTCTCAAACAGGTTCTAGAAAAACAATGATGACAAAATGTGAAAAAGAAGACTTCAAAACTGGAAAGTGAAAGCTCGGTGGTACCTGTAAACCCTGAAAGCAACACATATCTTTCTTGTTTCATTCAGAATATTGTTATATTTCAATTTATAATATATATTTGACTTCTGAACACGCTCAGATTGGCTAAAATCTTGCTTTAATCAGTGTCCAGCATTGAACTACACGCAGACGCGTGTTTTATTGGTTCGCACGAGTATATCCACATCATAAAACTTATAAGTTCAGTCCACACGAAAGCTCAAATCCAGCGTTTTGAAATTCCTCCTGTTTGAAGAGCGTTTTCGAGAAAGCTCCACTTTCGTGACGGATTAGGAAAGGAATAAAAGGAATAAATCTACGTTTTTAATTATTTTTTTTTCCGGCGTATAGTGTGGACGTGGCCCAGGCCACGCGCTGTTACTTAAGATTTATATGAATCAAATTAAAAACCCTTTTTTTCTGAATTCGAGCTTAAGGATTTAAATGGGCATAAAAATGATCATGCTGTCATCATCAGAAAAGAAGGCCTCTAGAAACGTGTTAGCTCATTGGTTATTAAAACAATTATAAATAACAGGTCATAACAATGCATCAAGCCCAAGGAAAAACAATGGCAGATGGTAAAATCGTGAATAGCAGAAAGCAGCGCATTGAAAGCAGACAGTTTGTCGTTCACATAGTTCCTCTTGTACTAGCTTGAAGTTAAGGTGCTTAAGGACGTTAAGAAAGCTGTCTATGTTGGTCCAGGCGGCCTATACGTCTCTCGTATATAATATGTAAATATATACCTCTTACTAACCTCGTTTTCTCGGTCCGTACTGTAAGTTACGGACCGAGTTTTTTCTGCTCGGATTTATGACCCAAGCGCGAAGCGCGCGGGCCATAAATCCGAGCGGAAAAAACGAGGATCCGTAACTTACAGTACGGACCGAGAAAACGAGGTTATAAAGATATTTATTATATCTCTGGTTTCAAAGAGATGGAGAAGATTTCAATCAAGCGGAACGACCATTGATGATTGACGCGCGTCAAATCCCAAATCCCAAGAGTATTTTCAAATGCCCGAAATATGAAGGGCAAAACGTTGAAAGCTAAGTGCAAACTTTGTTCAATGTCAGCGTCAAATGAATGAATTATTTTATCAGTGCGAATGAAAACAACATGAGGAAAATTTTCAACAATTGTAAGGTCACTTGATCTATTATCAGTCTGCCGTCTCAACTCAGAGGGACTCCAAACGCTTAAACTTTGTATATACTAAAGCTTTAAATCTAGTAAAATGAAAAACAATCACAAAAGCCACACAAAACATACCACCCAATAACACAACTGCTGTCCCTCTGCACTTTAGATAGATAATGAAGCTGTTTAACAGCGACAGTATTGTCTGACTTTTGGCGATGATTCCAAAGGTGGGCGGATGAAGGAAGCAGGTGTAGGCAGCTATTTTTGTTTTCTTTTTTTTGAATGATCTCATTGCATTTTAAGCCTGAACAAGTTTTTAGACCAACAGGCTTACTGAGCATATATCTACACAGCTGCGACATTCAAAATAAAATATAATTGCAGTTTTACAAAGCGTCGCCGTCGTAAACATAGACATTAGGGACCTTACCTTCTGTTGGATTGATTGTGGTGGTGCTCTTGTCGCTCAAAGCTGAACGGTATTGTGACTCAAAATTCAGCTTATTTGCGCTACACAAGCATCTTCAATGGAAGAATAATGACAAACGTGTTACGAAGTCGAAATTAGAAAGTACGTTTGTCAGTTAGTAATTTAAGAGATAAAGCTTTTGCTCAAAGTTGTTTTGTTCTTTTTAAAACTTGAAATACAAGTTTAAAAAGCTAATGTTTTATGAATTCAGTAAATATTCTTGTCTTCAGTGCAGCAAAAATCTGTAATTTCAAGCGTTAAGACTCACTTTTATGGCACCTTTTGATTATAACCTCTCAAGATCTGGACTTTGACACTGGCATCATCCATCAGCAACCCAGAAAGAAATAAACGAATATAATAAAACAGTTGTAGTAGCTGACTTGCAACCTACTTCATATGGCTAAACAAAACTGGTCCACTAAACAGCGCCAACCTTTCGGTCTGCCAGAAAAAAGGAAAACATGAATTTAATATTCATAGACCCACATTGACAAAGCCACTAACAAATTTAATAGGCAACCAGTCGAGGCTCTTTTGTAATTATTACGCTACCTGTGATAATTACTGTCATCACGTCTATTCTACAACACTGGTCATTATTGATGATGAATATTGCAATCTAACAAAGACAGGCACTGCAAGTCAAAGTGCAGCTAATTCTTGGTTGTCAACCGAAATAAAAAAAAATTGTCTAACATTTGCTTAAAATTTGACTGCTCCATAAGATTCTTTAAAAACACCGACTATATAGGGAAAAGACGCAACATTAAATAGGAAGCTTTATCAAGCCACGACGCCAACGGGAACCGATCAATAAACAAACGATTTTAGCCCTGTCTACACAATGTATCAAATTTTTGCCGTCCACACTACTATGATCATTTTGGATTTTTCTTTGAGGAAACTCAAGCAGAGAAACCACATGAACATGGTGATATCATCGTTTTTAAGATATTTTCCGTCCGGCGCCTAAACGAATAGCCGGCGTTTTCAAATACATCCGATTGGAAAAGCGCTTTCGAAAAGCTGCGTTTTCGTGACGGATTAATGTGACGGTAGGCCTTACAGTAGAATTGAAGCTGCGTATTCATATTTTTCCGGCGTTGTGTTAACGGATATTGATGAACAGAATAACAGTTCTGCACGTCGCCCGCACAACAGCAAATGACCATGTTCTATGTAGTTTGGGGAACGTAAGCCGCAATGGCTATTTTTTTTTTTTTGAATGATCTCATTGCATTTTAAGCCTGAACAAGTTTTTAGACCAACAGGCTTACTGAGCATATATCTACACAGCTGCGACATCCAAAATAAAATATAATTGCAGTTTTACAAGGCGTCGCCGTCGTAAACATAGACATTAGGGACCTTACGATCCGACAACGGCAACGTTGACGTGGGACTTTTTTATATCCGGTTGCATACTGCGCATGAGTAGATTTCTGAGACGGCGGTTTCCCTTCACGCGCGGACGTCAACAAGCCTTGTTTGACGTTGTGCGAAAACGCGGGACTTCTCTAGCTAACTGGGCCTTACAATGGCAAACGAATTGCGGTAAATACGAAACTTTGCGACTAAATTTAAAGAAAACTCGTTTTGTTGTTAGATTCTTTATGAAATGCAAACGAACAGAACGTGGAGTGTCTTGTAAACGACCACAGACTGAATGGAGAGAGATTTGATTTAGACTTACTTTGTTTTGTTTGTGATTGCACCTCACTCAGTTGCTCACAGACGTGACGGCTGTAAGACGCGGTCGGAAGTAAATTTTTTGAGATGTGACATATTGCGCATGCTCACGCCGTCGTTCTGATGGCATCACGTCGCGTCGAAAACGTGGGTTTGGCAATTTTTGACGTTCTGTACAAAACGTGAGTATATTCCTTTCATTGCTTAAATTCAATTATGACATATTCCTCTAAACGTGAAAAATTAGCAATCTAGGATCACTGGACGTGTCTTTTGTGTCTTTCAAGTGTGCGAAGCTTATGAAATAGCAGCACCTTCGAGCATGTCAAGCAAGGCTTGCAAGCAAGTCACGAGCTACAACTTCAAATAGTGAATGTGGAGTCTTCGCATACTTTTCTCGTCTCCTTTACCGTTACATTTCTCGATTTATTGCGTTCATCTAAACTAGCCCATTTAAGATTGAATTATTTAATTCAGTTTTATTAAATTTTGTGTGTCATCCTTCCATTGGGTCAGTAATGTTTTGGACATGTGACCATGAAACCATCCCTTGCATGCAGATAAGTCGTCAAAAATCCCTACACAACAAGAAAGGTTCCACACAAAGAGGCAGCATGTGGGAAAAAATAGCACACACCTTGAACAAATGCACTGTGCCGAAATTCATACCCGAGTGAGGAAAAGGAAGATTACTCGGCCTGTATGCCTCTTAAAGCAGAACAAAGTCTTCTTCGTCAATGATCTCTTCTATTAGACACAAACAAAGCATTTCTTGGACTTTCTTAAATGATGCCATAGCCATTTCTTTTAACGAATTGCCGAAGAATCACACTGATTAAGAGCATTTCGCAGCCGCGTCGTACTGCATCGCGACGGGGATCGTAACTTTACTTTTCCCGCGTAAACGACGGCGTTCGAGTCCCAGTCCTTTATCGGCCACTGCGTTGTAGAAGCCGTCGCGTCTCGGATCTTAAAGTCCCTATTATGGACCTCAAGACCTAGGACAACGGAAACCGGAAGCAAATTCGAAAGTTCTTCAATTTAACACTTTACATAAATGCCACGCCACTGGACGGCCTCCGCCATAGTTGTGGCGGCGCCGAAGTTCATTTTGGCGGCCTCTCAGAAATATGAGATGTTTTCCGACTTTTCCCCCCCTTTTTCCCCAAGCTTATAGAGCATCAAGTCCTCAGAAAGGAATCCGAAAAGCAGGTAAATCTGGGGAAATTTACTCGCACAGAGTATTGCTTTATTTTTTATTTCACCTTGATTTTTACTGTGTGGAACTAATCTGTGGCAGGTTAGGACCACTCTAGAAAATGATATTGCACTACTTGTAAAAGCATTGTGAGGATTTTAAATAGAGATCATCATCTTTTTTTTACGATTGTTTTAGCAAAAATGGCGCCAACAGACGGTTTGATTGAAATTCTTCTCTATTTTCCTTTAGTATGCCAATGGAGGAACGCGTGGCAAGCCTAAGAACGTCTGCGTGGGAGGCTACGTCCAGTATCTTAAGGTCCCTGCTGGGACCTTGAGATCGTCTACGATGGCTGGTGCAAGTTGAAAATATTTGCTTGCACATTTCCGGTAGCCGTTGCCCGAGGTTTCCCGGCGTAGCTGTGTTGTCTACGACGTCAAAACAAAGCGTTTGCCGTTTTGTCTAAAAAGGCCATTCAAACTAATGTTTCGAACATTTTCAATACATAATGAAGTGACAACATTTGTCCTAGTTTGTGACAAATGTAAATTGGTTGTAGAACTCATTTAAAGGCGAAAATTGAATGAAGTTTCTTCCTCCTTTTAAACAGCTTCGAAAGTTTGTGTCTGCAAATAATCTTCAATGGAAAAGAGTTAAAAAAAATAGTCCAGTAAGTTGTTCTCGATTTATTTTTCCTTCTTAATGAATGGTAAACCAGAAATTTAATTAAATAATTTATCCAAGGTTGTTTGAGGAAAATGTTAAAGCTAGATATCATGATGATTTTTCGAGATCGAACATGGAGTGGGCGAAGAAACATGACAACTGCTTGTGTCAAGAACTTTTAGTACATGTACTTAACCCTTCAAGTGCAAAAACAGAGTATTTCTAAAGGCCAAATACGGAAAAACATTGCAAACAAACGGTCTTAAGCTTCCCGATACAAAGTCAGTAAGCGTGCTGTTAAAGAGAGATACACACTGTCGAGCGAGAAATTTTAGGCAAAGATGAATGACGACGAAGAGAAGGAAAATGGATGTGATTTGAGTGAGGTGGCAAATGGTCTGGAAGAAATAGCTGAGGAGCTGAATTACAATGAAGACAATAACCACCATACTTGAGGCTAAAATCTGCCGTCCTAAAATGTTTCAATAAGTTTGAAATTAAGATTACGTCGAATATGGATTTATCACATGGGGGTAAAGTTTTTTCTTTCCTTTTTAAATTAACTTCCTGTCCAATTTTGATTGTATGGTCAAGTGTTTGTTTGTTTTTTTTTTAACAATATAACGCCCCTCACTAATTGATGCTCCACCTCTGAAAATCAAACGGGCAATCATGTTCACTCGAGATAATTAGATTAATAAGAGTCAATTAAGATTTAAGATGCAATTGCCATTTAGCCAAGCCATAATTTGCAATACCATTTTAAAACAACTTTGATTTTTTGCTGTGTTTTGACATCTTGAAACTTCACCCGCCATTTTAGACCAGTATATCAGTGTGGGAGGCGCGGTGGCCTCATGGTTAGTGCGCTCGACTCCGGATCGTGGCCGAACACAATTTTCGCGCGCGCTTTTGCTGATGCGATTCAGCGCGCGCACAAGGACTGCAAAAACAAATATGTCGTCAATAAAGCGATCATTTTATTTGTTCAAAACTAGCATTATTTGCGTTATTTTTCTCTATTATTGAACTCAGTATATTGATGGCTTTAGTCTGTTAGGAAAGGTAACGACGCAAAAAAACCCAGCAATTCTTAGCTTTTCTTTTTTACCGAAAGAACCATTTAAATGCAGCGCATGCGCAGTTGCTAGAAAAATTGAGACCGATTGCTTTTGCAGAAACCTGCCGATTTCTAACGATCCAGTCGTTAGAATTTCAAGAAATTTGGCAAAACAATAGATCTATCGCAAAAAATTTGAATTTTGACATAGAGAATTTTTAACATTATAGATTTTTAACATTAAGACGCAGTGAGAACGATTTACGAAGAATTACGAAAATCGCCTATGTCAAAATTTTATTAGAACAGTGTCGACAGAAGGGACTTAATGCCAATTCGTAGTGGGCAAATGATGAAAAAAATCTAACGACTGGATTGAGTTAAATAAACAAAAACTATTTTTTAAGCCTTGTTTTTAACCGGTCCCGTTGCCATGGCAACAGCACACATCTTGGCCAAAATGCGAGAATAAAGTCTTCTGTGGTTAACCGTTACTCATGCAAAAAACGGGTACCAAAGCGTAAATGGCTTAAAAGCAATGGTGAATTAAGCATAGGCAGTTGAAAACTGTGTTCGGCCACCTTTACTCTCAGAGTGCCTCTCTCCATCCAGGTGCATAAATGGGTACCGGCGAATTTAATGCTGGGGGTAACCCTGCGATGGACTAGCATCCCATCCAGTGGGGAGTAGAAATATTCCTAGTCGCAACAGAAACCGGGATAAGCTCCGACCTGGTGAGCCACTTGGCTCATATGCAGACTTAAGCTTTTACTTTTATGCCAGTTCATAGATACCTTACCTTAATGGTAATACCTTAATGGTAAGACATTCGGTCTTATGTACAATGGTTCAACGAGGTCATAACGTTGCCATGGTAACTTAGATCTTAGTGAAACGTATGCCATTTGAACTTTTGCTTTTCTCTAACGTACCAGCAACGTTCGTTTTCCTGTTCGATTAAGAATGGTCGATATTGGATTGATAATTTGATCGAGAAATCTGACCATCAACATTTTTTCGTTACACATTTATACATATACTTACAATGGCCGCAGGCGTGTTACGAGGTAAAAAGTATCTTT
>Ga0126337_10002848_pt1 | contig 11121 bp, 6 predicted proteins | sample DipCmetagenome_FD_92527 | JGI IMG/M metagenome (GOLD analysis project Ga0126337, IMG submission 92527) | Coral microbial communities from La Bocana,Puerto Morelos, Mexico - Diploria C A metagenome | ecosystem: Host-associated > Invertebrates > Cnidaria > Coral | place: La Bocana,Puerto Morelos... | reverse complement strand
CCGGGTAGACATAAATATTCGATTTTGAACTCATATTGAGTTCAATTATTTTAAAATTGAACGAGAAAAAATGAAACAGACGCTTTGTTCAATGAAAAATATCTTCAAAACTCTATAAAAACGTGCAAATTCTCCCAAATCGCTTGTTACACGAAAGCTGTTTATCCTAAAACGCCTTGTTTTCATGACTAGGTACCAGTTTCTTACCGTGCGTCCGCCATTTATGAAATCGGTGTATAAGGGTGTCAAATTTTTTGTTTAATCTTGTCCTTGCTTCAAGAGTCTTTCTCTGGGCAAAGAGCCTCCTCCCCGGCTGGGATGTGCCACTGCCAATTCCTGTTTATTGCGTTCAGAGAATGCACTTGGTAATTTTGACCAATGGCTCTCCTGAGTTGGTTAACCTGTGCATGGTTATATGCAAAAAAACCTCTACATTCCTGTAAGTGAGACTATTATGAGGAAATTTTTGGGAACATCAACTTGGAAAAAAATCCGAGCTCCAGATGGGATTTGAATCCACGACCCTCTGTGATCTAGTCGGATGCTCTAACCACTGAGCTACTGGAGACTCTATGGTGAGCAAGGGTGAAATGAGGGTCTTTGACTGGAACCGCATCACGTGGTCACACAGCCAAATGATGTCTTGGCCCATATGAACTCATCGTGCTAGGGTGTAGACAGTTCTCAAGCCTTATCTCCCCATCTGTATGAGCTGACTCTGCCGGCACATGCTGGATGGGACAAGAAGAGGCATGAAAAAGCATTAAATAGCGTGACTAAATTAGCGAAAACAAAGCTTAGGGAAGTCGCTAATTTATAGCGTGTTACGAGAGGTGAACCACAGTTTGTTATTTATATTAATGAACAACAACAATAAACCTCCAAAGGGAGAGAAGGGTGGGAGTTACAATTTCAAGGGCTAACTGAAAGTTACAGTAGTGATATAAAGAGCAAATGATACTAAAGTCCAAGCTAAGACTCTTTTATAGGTAGACAAATGTCTGGGTTTAAACCAATATAAAATCGTGTACCATGAAAAGTACAGAGTCTGTGTGGCCTTGAACGAAAAGAATAAGGGCTATTTTAAAGACAGCCATACAAAACGCATGATATAGTTAAACCAGACGTTGTTACAACATGCATGGGTGAAACTTAGGCTATTGTGAATATTGTTTTAACTAGACAAGAAAGACTTACTGGTATACAGTGTTCTAATACGTAACACGTAACAGTTCTATTGTGTTACGTTTAGCAATAGTAGGCTAGTGAATGTACAATAATAGCATCACGCTCCATTGACTGCACTTTTAATTAATGATTTAATTAATCTGAGGGAATTGTCCTTGTGTATATCTGTCTTTAAAACCTTGGTTGTTGATGAAAAAAAGTTGATTTTAGTAATTAGCCTGGTTGTGGAACAAAAAGGTGCCTTTTATGAAGACATGACTGATCATCACAGTTATAATTATATTATGATATTTCATATCACTTGCAAAGTGACTCTTCTCTTTTGCATGCCCATGCCATGCTAACAAGTCTGGTGTGAATACTGCTGTGGATGTCTTCTTCTCTGATGAGTCAAGGGTTTTATTTACAAGTATTTGCATTGAATAGACACTGATAATTTCTGTGAGCACATAACCCAAGCTTGATCATATTATCTAATATGGATGGTATCAGTGGAAGAAAGAAAGGCATTAACCCATTTTCATAGACAAATTATCACCATGATCACAAATTGTCTGGACAAAACTGTAGACTAATGTCAGAGGTTCATTTTGTATCATAAGAGTGTAGAGCTCTCTTACATGTAAGCAGCTCTCTCTCAAGTGGCCAAGTAGAGAGGCATGCATCCAAGAAACAGACAAACTAAATGTACGTCAACAGTGACACCACTCACATTACACCTTTCTTAAGCCAGCTACCATCATCATCATCAGCAGCATCATCATCTTCGTCATTGTCATCGTCTTTATCATTTTCATCATCATCATCATCATCAACATTGTCATCATCACTGCTCTTTGTGCCAGTAGAGCATAAAGCAAGCCAACTATTTAGGGAAGATTATTTAGTATGTATCATTCACATTATTTTTTTCTTTCAGTTTATGGAAGAACATGGTAATGACAAGGGAAATGCCATTTGGGCTAAGAATGTTCCGAGTTGCTATCGGCGACCAAAGCCTACAGATGCACAGTAAGCAACAGTTGTTCATTCTTAAGAATTATTAACTTTAAAACCTGTTTGAGGCAGTTTACACCCTCTCAGTTGAGCAGAACATTTTAAAACCAGTGAGGTCCTATTAAGACAATACTTGTAAATTTTCTGTGTCCCCTGGGGTGGGCCAGTACTCCTGCATGTTTGATGCTGCAAAAACCAGAGATGAGCACATTATTACCTGCCACAAGTGAGCCTACTGGTTCATCTGCTCCTTAGTTGTGGAATATACTTGGATGACCTTTATTTTATTATAAACTCGAAATGAAGTGGTGATATTATAGCATGTTGTTTCCCACTTGCTGGGTTATTTTTTTTTGTAAAAAAATACCTCTTAGTTGGTGTGCTGGACTATGCATTCCTTCCATGGGTGGACGGGCGATGGATGGAAACTACTATGAACAAGCAATCCAATTGTCACTTGCAACGATATTTGCTCAGTTTGTGAATGCAAGTTACAATTAAGTAGTGCTTTTCACGGAGTAATACTGTCTTCTTGTTGAAATGTTTCTTGGAATCGATACTGAGATCCTCATATGAAGTAGTTTTCTCTGTGAAAACCAAAAAATTCGGACAGCTAGTTGTGAATGAAAGAATGGCTCAGTTTTGAAATTTGTTTTTGTTGCAGGGAAGTGTAACAAGATATTTTTATTTGTTAGTTTCAGTGGTAACTTGACACATTTCTTTTCCACACACAAGTGCTTACAATCAAAACTGACTCTTGTTCACACAGTCAGAGTAAACAAAGTCCTTTAGCTCCATTTTAATATCTGGCATTAATGGCAATTCTTAAAATTCTTGAAAGCATAGACCAGGGCAATATGCTTTTTCTTCATTGTTGGAGTTAAATGTTATAAAGTTAATCATTTTTTTCAAAATGCTTATTATCATTCCATGGATAAACAAAACTAATCCAATTACCAGATTGTCACTTCTGACATGTTGAGTCACAGAATAGAGCATTGTTATTCTGTACCCACCTTTGCCGTTAACAATAAAAACACATCAACTCTGGAAAGCTGGTGCACTAACGTGCCTCTTAACAGATGTCAACAACTACTGGCACCTTACAAAAATTTGATGACTTTATCCACGATCTAAACGAAACCAGCCAATGGCCCTCCAACAGACCAACTTAATTTGACTAACAATAAACGGACCTTTAACAGACTTGACTAATAATAGAATCTTAATTGAAAGCAACCAATGACCAGAGACCCTAGGCAACGTAATGTCTAAGTAGGTTATGATATGTAAGTGACGTTTGTAAGTTAGTAAAATGATTTTAAAAAAGCAGTGACTCACGACAAACGTAACACAAGTCTTACAGCCAATTCCCTCATCAGCTAAACTGACCAACAACTTTCAATGGACCAGATTTATAACACCATCCACTCTGGCACAAACACTCTTCTTTTGACTCTGTAGATAATTTCTGTTCAGGTTGTCGAAATGTCAGTCACCAACAACAGTTTTTTTTTTCTGAACTACCCTCGTATGAAGGATCAACAATCACAGAATACAAACTAATGAATGTTTCATTGGCTACACCTACGGTGAAACAATTTTTTTAGGTGCAGTATATTGTAATTAAACAATCTTGTAGGATTCATTGTTATAACTGTTAAGAGTCCAGTGAGTGTTGCTACCTCAGAGACTTATAGTTCACAAAAAAAAAATAATAATAACTCATCTAAGTCAATTAATCTCTGATTATTGATGGCTAATTTCTCTTCCTTTTTTTACTTCCTTCTGCCTGTCCTAACCTCTATTTTCAGTCCATCTTTCCTTCTAGCTCCTTTCTTCTTTCTGTCTGTCCAGGTTACACATGTTTATCTGTCCTTCCCCCTTCCCTCCTTCCCTCCTTCTCTCCTTTCTCCTTCCCTCCTTCTCTCCTTCCCCCCTTCAGTCCTTTCCCCCTTTCCCCCTTTCCCCCTTTCCCCCCTTCCCCCCACCCCCTGCCCCCTGCCCCCTATCCCCTTCTCCCTTCCCTCCTTCCGCATCCATTTTATAAATATTTTTTTCAATTTTATTACAAATATGTAGCGTACTCAGGGAACAGTGGATAAGAGCAAAGTATGAAAGAAAAGAGTTTATTGATGGTGCACCAGAACCAAAATATTTAACTGGTAAGATGAAGAACTAACTAAATTAAAAACAGTTTCTGAACCGATCCATCCATTGTCAATCAGGTATTCAGCCGCTGGTAAGACATTCAGTCAGCTTGTTTGTTTCTCTGTCAGTCAGTCACTCAATCAGTCATTCAGTCATTCAGTAAACAATTTAGTCTTTCAGTCAGCAATTCAGTTGTTCAGTCATTCTGTTAGTCAGTCAGTCAGAGGAGAACAGTCTCTTCACATTAAAATTTACCTGCTTTTTGTGGGGGGAGTAAAACAGTTTTTAATAAGGGTTCTCATTTTTAAATTTTAGCCAGCTGTGTCAGAACTCCTCTCTTGTCTCATAAAACCTCTCTTAGAATAAAGAATTGTAATACCGGTAGTTAATAAATAAAAAACTTTACTTGGATATTTAAATATTATTAGCTGGTTATAATTAAATTATGTTTAATTTATCAAATTTTTAGGTTCTCTGCGAGGATATTTGAGGAAAAAAGGAAAAGAGGATAACAGTTGGAATCTGCGACTGTTCGTCCTGTCTGCAAGAGACAATTCTCTTGCTTACTTTATTAAGGATCAGGTAGGTGCATTTTTATAAGTAACTTAACTATAAGACGTGACTGTACCGTAGTTCAATTTACCTGAATCCTAAAGATTTAAGAAAATAGGCCATTTCCAGATTCCTTTAAAGGCTTTTTCCCAAAGTCTGTCAAAGTCTGTCATATGAAAATTAGATTTTATTCACATGCACTTTCATGTGAATGTTTGCCGACCAGGCCTCTCTTAGGTCAACTCAGAAATGAGCTATTGAGGTTTGAACATGTATCAGTAGATCTAAAATATTTTTCTGTGATAATAGTTACTATCATTGGTTATTCTGACATAGTTTGTTGAGAAGTACACTTGATATTTTACATTTTCTAGGATAGAGAACCAAAATGTACATTTAATGTCAAAGAAATCAATGTCACATTTGCTGAGGAAAGAACAAACAAAGAAAACAGTTTGCAGATAACTTATGTCAGGAATGGCTTGACAAGAAACTACTTTGTCTATTCAGACTCTGGAGCGGTATGTTTCCTTTCTGTATGAAATACTGTCAGTAGTGAAACTGCACCACCTTGACTTCTCTTTTACTATTAAAATAGTAAAAGGTATACAGTCTGTAACTTGCTTTTATTAATTACTTTCTACTAAAAATAAATAACAAATTCATTTTAAAGAATTAAGAATGAGTTAGTCAATATGACACCATGCAGCTTAAAGCTTGAGATTTTGGAAAATTTCCAACTGCTTTTCAATTTTTTAGATCTTGCCCCATTTTTTGCTTGAGCAAAACATGGAAAATCCTGTACCTTGCTCCCCAACCCCACGGAAATGCTTTTTATGTAGGCTAGACTCCCGTGTCAAAAGGCCAGTGATGCTCTTTAGATAACTTCAATGAAATCCTTTAGAGGAACCATTGTGGGTGTGGCTCCAGTTTTATCCATCTCATCAATGATACCAAAATGAACAGACACCTATTTTAATTATTTCTCCAAGAGCAACCCCAATTTAATTGCCCAGTTTAATTTAATTGCTAGAGAGTAGCATTGTTTCTTCCTGGACACTGTTGCACCCCTAAATGAGATGAGGAGCATCCATGACAACGTTCATATGAGAGGCCTTGCCCAGTGATTTGTAACATACATGTATGTTTCGATTTCACAGGAGATTGTTGAGTGGTATATGGCCATTAGAAAAGCCAAGCTCAATTTACTAGGATACAATGAATCAGAAATTAGCCCTGAAAAGGTAAAAAATATTTTATTGACTAGACACAGCATGGCCAAGTTGAAACCTGGCATGTGTATGGTTGTTTTGACAATGTACTCTTGCAGCACCTCTCTCTTCAAAGGTGTAGTGAATTACATATAAATTATAATTATAACAGGATTCTGCTAATTAGTCCTCTTTATGTTATTTCTTTTGTCCTTAAGCTGGACGGAGAACTCACCCGAGACTTCATCATGGAAGGATTTCTAGAAAAGACGGGGCCAAAGGTGAAAAATTATGACTGAGAAAATACTGTAGACCTTGCATGTATTTATAAATTTATAAATAAATAAATAAATTATGCAGGTTTTTGAAAAATTATTTTATGATAACTGAAAGAAGGAAGTCAGGAGTGAGTCCATTTTAAACACTAATTTTAATTGTTAGTTTATGTTCCTGCACTCAGTCAAAGAAAGCAATAACAAATTCAGTTGGCCTCAGGTTCTAAAGCCATGATTAACCAGTTCTTCTCGTAGCACCCCTCTCTAATCAGGCACACAATAAGGTTCCATCCAGCAAACTATTGGTCAACTGAAACAAACTGACAAATGCTGGGAGCTCACTGCAAAGAACAAATCACCAACAGTGGGGGAAAATGAGTAGTTCAAGACGTTGAAACCAGTGACCCTTGACGAGTATTGTTCAAGATATTTACCATTTTTGAAGTACCATTTGCCACCCTTCCTGATCATTGAATTGTTAAGTGTGATCTACATTTTGCATATGCTTCTCTTAGGATGAGCCATGGCAAAAGAGATGGTTTACACTTGACAGAAGAAGACTTCTCTATTTCAAAGAACCAATGGTGAGTAATTGTTTGTTAAAGTGCAATTTGCTATAATTAGTTTATCATATTTGTACGGTGTCCTTTTAATTAATGTATTTATAATCCTGGTGTTAATCCTCATCCAATAACCAGGTCCACAACTATAATTTTTGTCTTTGTTTTTCAGGATCCTCATGCAAAAGGCGAGTTAATTATTGGTTCCCATACTGAAGGCTACTCGATTCAAGAAGGAGTAAAATCAGGAAAACATCAGGATGAAGACTATTGTTTCACTTTGGCAACTCCTGAAAGGGATTTTGTTTTGAAGGCAAATACTGAGAATGAAAGGAGAATGTGGATGGATTGTTTGTCTAAAGTCGTAGCACAAAGGATGACAGATGAAGACAAACAAGGTTGATATTCAGTTTCTTCCCAGTTATAGTGAACCTGCCATCCATGATCAAAACCAGCAAAAGTATATTTCTTTTTGACTCTCATTTTGCCCTGCTCCCCATCTTCCTCTCAAGAACACATACAAAGCATAAACATGAACTAAAACTGCAAATGAATATATGAAATAAATCCCGTTCAGGCCTGAATTTTTTTTCAGGCTTTAATTTCATAACTGCTTAAGTTGTGTGTGTAACTGCGATGATCAGTCATAAATTTATGAACTAAAACTGCAGCCAAAAGGTTCGAACAATTTTGTTATGTCCAAATGAAAAATTATACTTGCAATCACACACCTTTCATGGTGTGAGACATCACAGAAAGCTTTATTGAGTTGTTCAATATAAAGCCAAATTGAATGCTTTTCAACCCCTAAGCATCTAATTAAAAAAAAAACTTACATCCTGCTCACATTTTCAAAACATATCTTCTCATTTTTCCTTGCCAAACCATTTCCCCAACACTTGATAATGAACGCACAGTGACGAAGGTTAACTTGTGATGACAACTATGAACTAAGACATGTGCCACAGGTAAAGGCTTGCATTAAACACATCCTGCTTTTCATTTCAGAAATGAAGGTAACACATGATGCAATGAAAAAGTTGAAGAAACAGAAGAGCTTTAGAGCTTTCATTGGTCGTAAAGCATCATTTTCCAGAGATGAAGACTCACCTTAAAGGGACCAGTTGTCATGAATAAATTTGTGCAATAATTACCAGGCCTTAAGGACTTGACAGCTTGTAGAAACAGTAAGAACATACAACTTTCTGTATTTTCAAACCAATCTGGTTCTCAAACCCCTCATGTTGCTGGCCAGTTAAAAGTGGGGCTCTGGGAATGAAATTGGTGTGACACAAATAGGATTTTGAAATAAATGAAGAACCTTAAGTCTTAAGATTTAAATTATCATTGATAGACTCAATTTTTGATCTATAGGACCCTACATATTTGAAGCATATTATATTTTTTTTCAGTTTTGGCAGGTTCCAAAAATTACCCTACATTTTAGAAATAGGTTTTAATAGAGCAGTTTTCGGAAAATTGTCATGAATCCAAACCCACAGTAACTGAATCGCACCTGGCCAATCACAGCCAATAGAAATGTCACAGTCAGCCAATCAAAACCCAAACCAGACATGTAACTGGAGTCAAGCTTAAGTGTATACAAACTGTGCAGTAGGATTTTGATTGGCTCCCTGTTTAAACATTTTAATTATCACCATTATCATCCTGGCTGGAAAAAGAAAAATTGTATCGAGGCCCCGTTGGGGACATGGGATATCTAGGTAAAATATTGACAGGATGCAGGATATTTGGGAGTAAATGAATGGGATATAGCATTATTATTTAAAACACATATGCCAGTCTTGAGTAAGAAAATGTTCAGGAAAATACTGTAAATAACGTCTCTATTAACAGGCCTATTAAGCAGTCGCAGCAACCTTCTGCTCTTCCCAATGAGGGTTTTCCTATTGACCTTACCCCTATATTAAGCAAACTTTAAAACACATAAATTGGCTTTTTTTGGAAAATGGAATGACAGATAAGAGTCTGAAATACAAATAGACTGATAAAAATGTTCAAACATTTAGAATGGTTGTCTTGACATGATGCTTGTTTACTGGCAGCTAACCTGATGGCCAAAAAATATCCAAAGAACATGAACCCATATTTCGCGCAAGGGTGGTGGCTTAATAAGGGTTTGACTGGGGTGTATGAAATATGGTATACTCCGACCCACATGCCCCCACCCCTCACTGGTGTAGCAACATGTACATCTTACAGTTATTTGATAACCGCTTTAACCTGTCAGGATAATCTCACAATTATGTCAAGCTAAGAGAATGTGACAATAGTGGTATACATTCAGTGAAGTTGTTTCAAGCCACATTTCCGTGGGTTATATTGGGCCCATATTGAGCACATTAAAACTTTTGTTTGTTTCAGCCTTTGAGATCAACTAGAGCCTCTCGCACCCAATCTGCACCATTTTGTCAAAAAACTGTAAATATCTCTACCTGCAGAAAGGAAAAAAAATTAATAATAGTGCCTTGGTCAAAATTATCTTTAAATGGAAACTATAAAAATAACTTGATGGAGAGATTGCTACAATCACTAAACATTTTTGCAGTTATCATTGCGATCATAAAGAAACCTGTCTTCTGAATGACAGCTGGTGTCCTGCAATTTTGTCCTATTTCTCCATCCCCTTGTTCACATGCTATTTGAGTCTCACTTAATGCAAGAGAAGCACGAAAACATAGGATCTGAACAATTTTATTGTCAGTTATATTGCAAAAAAAGCAGTACAATTTCATCCTAAAATAGTATTTGTAAAACTGGAGATTGTTTATATATAGTTTAAGAATTAGAGCCAAATACTATAGGAATGATGTAATTGCAGTGTAGATAATAACAGGTACTTTTACTATAATCAAAAAACCCTAGTGAAAGCTTGGCTTTTATCAGTAATTGCATTTTCTATGACTGTCGTCTGGAAAAATATAGTAGTTATCCTATTGTATGAGATATAATATTGTAATGGAATAGTAAACTTAGAGATGGGTAATAACACTGAGTATTGTATGCTTTCTTTAATCTAGAATGTTAATTTTTTACATTTACATGTAATATAACAAATATCAAATATTGATAGTTTCTTTTCTAGTTTGTCTGTAATAGGACAAGACGTTAAGAAGTCAACATAAATTAAATAAAATTATATCAAACAATTTTGCAATATATCATAAACAATGTGCTCCATTTAGATTTGGTGCAAAACTATGCTGGGACATTTGGTGCGAAAATTTGCCCGATCTTTGAAGTGAACAGTTTCCAAAAGCAAAGCTACTTGTAGAGGAAAACTATGAGCTTTGAGGAACAGATATTCATAGGGCACTTAGATTTGAGTACGAGATTGAATACAACTTTTCAATTCTAATTTGCAGGCTTCGCATTATTATGTCACATATACCCATCTCATTCCATGAACTACCCTCTCTACCTCAAAGCAACATTAACCGGATGGCTCTGGAAACCTCACTGGTTTGAAAATCAAAAGTCATAATCCTACTCAATCTCATACACGTAGTCAAATCTGAGGCTCTGTAATGTCCAAGGACAAAAATTTAATACTGTGATCTGAGCACACAGAGGCTATCATGTTTATTATCCTTCAAATGTCTCATAGCTTGTGGGATCTTTTCCAAATAAGGAAAATCACTCACTACAGAAGTTCCCAGTTTTAGCTAAGGTATATTCAGTGACGTGATTTACCAAGACCTGAATATTTGTATGCAAGAATAAATATTTGATAGATTATAATCAAAGTTATATTGAATATTCGGTTGTATCTTTTATGTTGCTTGGCATGTATTTTTCATGAACTTAACTCGGTTCATTACAATAAACTATGAAGACTTATGATGTGGATATCATCATTCATTTATTGTTGTTACAAGCCCAAGATAAACATACTTGATCACAACCTTGTGCCCAAAACCTTTGCAACATTGCTAACTGAGAAGACGTGCCCTGGGAGCTTGTGCCGCCACCGTTGAAAGAAATACTGAGGAAACCAAGCAGAACAGGCTGACATGATCACTCTCACTCTCTATTGATGATCATCTCACTGTGAGGACTGTGATAGCTACTACAACAAACCTTCCGCCCATTTGAACAGTTTTTCTTCCCCCTCTTATTCTCAGGCACTGACCTATTGATTGCATTTTGTCAGGATGATGTGTCCAT
>Ga0126337_10002846_pt1 | contig 11124 bp, 6 predicted proteins | sample DipCmetagenome_FD_92527 | JGI IMG/M metagenome (GOLD analysis project Ga0126337, IMG submission 92527) | Coral microbial communities from La Bocana,Puerto Morelos, Mexico - Diploria C A metagenome | ecosystem: Host-associated > Invertebrates > Cnidaria > Coral | place: La Bocana,Puerto Morelos... | reverse complement strand
TGCTCGAACAGCCGACAACAACCCATAAAACCATCCCTACTTTCCCACATAAAGTCTTCTTTGGATACGGTTTGTTTACCCTTGAGGGACACCAAGATGGCGGATAGTAACCGTTGCTAAGCTGTTAGTCACGTGGGTGAAACCCAGCAATAAGGAGCGAGAAGTCATTTGGCCGTGCGTTTAGTCAAAAAAAAAAAAAAACAGAAAAGCTGTCTTGATTTCGTCAGCAAGTTATTTCATATACACTATATTTTTATTTTTTTTTATTTTTCACTTTATTTAATATATTTTTTAAGTTACCCTCGACTTTCGACATTTTACTCTCGACTCTCGACTCTCGACAATTAGATACACTCAATGGTCGAGGAAGCTAATTTCTGTGCGTGGAGATAAGAGATAAAGAGGGCCAAAGAATCGGGAATTACGGAATGAAAAACCTGTTAAGTAAACGCAGTAAAAGTAGTCCAAGCTTTCTGGTAACGTTTTTGTGTGCCCGACAGCAGTGCGGAATTTAACAAACCCTTCAGCGTAGGGATCAATTCTCTGGCAGAAGGTATGGGTGGGAACTGGAGTCGGCAGCTCCTCCGCCCTGCGCGAGAGTTGCTTGAACTGCTCGACCTGAAAGCGTGAAAGGTAAACCGCACCAGTATTATGCACGCCTGGAATGTGGCGCACTCGAAACAAAATATTATATGTAAGTGATGTTAAAACCAGATCGCGAGCTAAAATCGTAACTAATGGATGTTTAGAGCCCGAGTCTGGTGGTTAATGATGTCGACAATAGCAGTATTATCCGTGTAAAAAGCCACGTATTTGTTGGCCTTAACTGGCCCCCAAATGTGCAACGAAAGGACTATCGGGAACAGTTCTAGAAAGGCAATACTCAAGGAGGTCCACAAAGTAGGCCACGCGCCGCAAAACCAATGCTTACCAAAGATGGCACCATAGCCCTTGCAACCGGCAGCATTCCGGTAAACAGCTCGAGAGAGGATAACGTCTCCCATCCCATCATCCAAGAAAAACATTTTGCCATTAAATTGATCTTAAAATGTAAGCCATTAGCCATGTCAGACTTGGCTTCCTTACTTAGGCGAATGCGGTGGTACGGGCGCTTTTAAGATCAATCATGCGGTGAAGAAAGGCGCGGCCTGGGACAATAACTGAACAAGTAAAATTTAATAAAGACTAAGAGTAACTTTACGTAGTTTATCAAAGATACGTAGCAACATACGACATCTTTTAAGCTTATCGACCGGCAGCCCGGCTTCCTGCTTTACCGACTCGGGCGTGATTCCCGCAACTGTAAAGTCGTGTTTGGACCCACAGTTTTCTCCTGTGCAATGGGCACGCCGATGTACTCGCACAAGCTAAGAAAATTAGATAAGTCGCCATGTCATTTCTCTCGGCTATCAGCCATAAACGAAAAATCGTCTAAATGTGGAGGACCCCCAAAGCTCCCAAACGCTTCATGGCAAGCCATTCTAGTGCCGTAATAAAAGCTTAAAAAATAGCGCATGAAGAGGAGCAGCCAAAGGGGAGGCAGCGATCAAAGTAGCATAGGTTTTGCCATTTCATGCCTAAGAAAGCAAAGTCATGGGCATGAATCGGGATGATTCTAAAAGCGGACTTCACATCTTTTCGCCATCAAACAGCCAGCCCCCTTTCGGTCCCTTTCGTTTGATGACAATGTCACGAGGAAAAACGGAACTACTAATTTACCGTAAGCACACGAACAGTCGAACTTAAATATGACTACTTTTGCTTGCCGATTCATAGTTCACTATTTTTCGCATAACCATTGTGTGTTCATCGTTGCCTGTAGCCTCTAGTAAGAATCGCTTCTCTAGTCGTTTTATGATAATATCATTCAAGGCATGATTTCGTAGTTTGCATTATCAGTTTAGCTTTGAACATTCGCTCAAAGCTAGGATGTTACTTACTACTTGTTGATTGTAAGCTATTTTTGGGAATCGCTTTCTTTTGATGAAATTTTACTTATTACAATTACAGTGGTCGTATTTGGCATGTTAGTTATTTTAAGACACTTGAAAAGCCAACAGCAGTTAATTAACCGAAAAACTATCTATTAACTAAAGTATTGTTCTTGTCGTTCGTTTTGCCCCCTGCAGGGTTTTGGCCCAGAGGCCAAAACCCGAGGGGGCACCCTAGGAGTCCCCAGGTGTATACATACAAGGACAAAGAATATTTGTTCAAAAAGTAAGTAATGTGTTTGTAATGTTCGAAGCATTCTCGATTTCACGAAACTAGGCGCGCACGGTCCTCTTGGGTAATATTTTAGCAAGCGCGCACGGTGGTGTCGGGTACTTGCATCCACGAGGTCGCGTTTCATCACCTTCGTCTTCTAGCAGCATCTTGCAGCATTTGAAGGTTTTGCATCTGCGAGTTCGCGTTTGTTTCGTCGCCTTCGAGCTGAGCCATCTTCTAGCAGTGCTTCTCAGCAGTTGTATACACATTTGTATTCAATACACATCCAATAACCAGGATATCAAAAGCGGGGGCAGCTATTGTGAACACTATTTCTAGTTTACTTTTTCGATTATGTTGTTAAATAAGTTCCGCGCCGAACTCACGTCCGCTGTTTACTTCAGTAGGAGTAATTAACAACCTGTTGGTTGCTGACTCATCGCTTTTTAGGTATGAATACAGTTGCTTACGCGTCTAGTTCTTTAATTAATGTTTAGTTACTTAATTTGTAAAAAGTGTGATCGAGCGGCAGAAAAGCGCTAGTTAATACTTCAGAATTTATTACCTATTCACTAGTTTAATTGCGTTCGGTACTTTTCAATTTAGTGTAATTTTAGTTGTAACTTTCTCCGCCAAGCAAAGAACACTGTTAACAATGAACTCAGTAACTTAAATTTGAATTTTTATGTGGTTGCGCTATCCTCAAAGGACTTTGTATTCTGTTATAATTACTTTTCACATCATAGTGTGGCACACGTAGTATACTTTTATAACAATAGGCTGGTGTCCGAATCATATATAAGTAACCACATTTGTAGAGGTTCTTTTTTTTCGGGGGGGGAAGGGGGGATTACGTTTTACCTACGAATAAACTGCTGTTGGAACCAAGCTGACTTTGTTGCTGTTGCTGTCCGTCCAGTTCGTGGTTAGATCCGGGTACCCAAGAGTGTAACGACTCTTCTTTGCCAGCGAGTGCCCCGTTTGAGTCTAATTTCCCCCGCACTGGGTATGGTCGCATTTGTCGCATTCAGTGATTAACCGTTCCCCGTACGCTCACACAAGAAAAAGCCAGCGTTCCAGTTAGCAGAAGAAAAACCTACCGTTACAACAGATATGGCATCGTTGATTGACGCATAGTGAACGGACGAAAATCCTAAGGAATGAAATCATTAACAAATGAGCCGAGGGCAAAGGATAAATGATGTATAAGACGAAATTCCGAGGGAACCTTCTTAGTAACTATGCCTAGTGGGAACAACGAAAATTTTGAAAAAGCGGTTCAGAAAAGGGGCCCAGGATGCGACCGGGCTCACGTTCCTTGTTTAATTTGGAAACAACGATATGTAGCTGCTCGAGAGCGCTTTTCAGATTGGGAGATTGATTCGAAAACCACAAGAAAAACCAGAAACTAAATACTCTTTATAAGGGAAGCAGAGCAGCCTTGTAGAAGATATTCAAGCCTGTCCACCTTTACGAGCGTGACCGGCCGGCTGAGGAAGACTTGATCCATTCTTGGGTAGAGCGTCACGTTGTTGATTGAGGGCGGAGCACTGGCTAGCTGGGTGCTTTTCACCTCATTTGAAACAATGATGCTCGAATTTGTAAAAAAATTGCAAACAAAGATATTAAAGGCTGAGAGCCATTGCAGAAAGGTGTGAATTTTTTTGAAGGGTTGGCATGGCTAAAGGATCAGACGAGGTTGAGTTGGTGATTTAGGCGAAGGCGTTAAACATACAGAAAATTTGTCCTGATTAGGGGATGATGTGAGAAGGGATTCAAACTCAAAGAATTCTTTAGCCTAAATTTTAGCCCTAAGCTTGGGGCTCATCCTACTACCTAGAGCCAATGAGATACTGGCGAAAGGTTTCCTATTTGATGGCAACGCAAGCGGCTGTGCGGTGGCTGTACCTTTGGTGAGTACGGAAACTTCCTCCTGTATCGACGCCTCTACCATCTCATTCACTGTAGAGACCGGAGTCGGGAGGTGCTTTGTTGAACTGCCCCAGTGCCTGTTGGACAGCTTGGGTGACAGGGAGAGATATCATTGCGGACAGAGCTTGCACATCCAATATTATTAGGTTCGGTGGAGGCGTTGTAGTAACCGATTCTGCTGTTTATTCCTTGAGCTCTGAAGCCCACGGCCTTTTAGATTTCGAGCGGGTGGTGGGTGCGGAACGCTTCTTGGGCGGCATAGGTTATCGATAAGAACATGTCAGTTAAGGCTTCCTGAGACTAAATTGACTGACTAAATTAAGATTGCTTCGAGGGGCGGTATCGGAAAAACGCGATGGAAGTGTCAGCAAAACTATCTAGACAAGATAAAGGGAAGAGTATAAACATAGAGCCAGCACAGGATACCAAGTGAATAGGGCACACCCTGATTAAGAAATTAGGGAGGCCGGATAAGGATTGTACACTCGCATGGCATCTAGCACCGAAAAAATGAATAAGTAGTGCTCAAGCCACAATAAAAATAAAATCATAATATTCCGGTTCCTAACCGAACCAAAAGACTTAAAACAATGCACAGCCAGTGTCGTGCGCAGATAAAGGGCAACGGCTAAACAGTAAAATTAAAGGCTGACAGGCAGCCAGATCAGAGTCCTGCGCAGATGAACCGCAACGACTACAAAGGCTGACACGCAGCCAGTACTGATGTCGTGTGCAGATAAGCCTCAAAGGCTGACACAAACAGGATTAGGCTTGGTTCAGAATTTAAGATCACTGTACATCATTTAAACGAAATGAAAAGTAACAAACGAAAATTACTGGTTGCCATCATTAGTAAAAACTCGAAGAGTCAGAGATTTGAGTACCGCTCTTCGGAGACTGCGATATAACTTATATTATCCCCTACTATTTAGGTGAATGCCTTCCGCAGAAAAGAAACTATAGCGGGCAACCAAAAAGCCCTATGGCCTCAATTTATGGCGCAAGGGATGATAGGTTTCAAAACCACCCAAAGGTACCGTGTTAAAATATCGACTCTTGAGTTGAAAACTACAGCTGAGCGTCGACGGATAGTCTGGCACATGCATACACCCTTTATACCGTGCGAATCATGCAGCAAGTTTACGAAATCCTCCATGGCAGAGACCACTTGCAAAGGAGGACAAGATGTTAAATCATTAGTGGCAAGTTGCCGAATAACTATATCTGTGTGAAACGAGTGAAGGATGTGTAGGTCGAACTTCGACCGTTTTAACGACTGTGCGCCCCCCTACTGCATGCTAAGTTATGTGAGCGGAAGCCGTCAAATGGAATCCTCGGTCCAAACTCCTGGAGTCACTTCAGCACTTGCAATGAAATTATGTAAGCGGGGAATAAATGAATGGCCCAGAATTAAAACACGAGGTGTACCCTTAGTAGACTATACCCGTCGGAACAGCTCCGCTATTAAGCATAAAAGGAATCAAAGTAAAATGAACTCTAGAAATACTGCAAGACAAAATAACTAACGGGCACTTGCCTGGAACAACAAATACGTCCGAACGCTAAAAATCAGAAAGGGGCCGCGTGTACGTGTACTTAAGTTTGACACGCGCCTAATTTTCATTGGACAGGAGACATCCAATGTTACCAGATTATAGCACAAACCGCAGCCTAAAAAAGAAAAAAAAAAGGAAATGCCTCGCGATAAAATAACATTATGCATTCAGTTATTGGCATGATATTTGTTTTTGAATCATCTTAATTCACTTGAAATGATGTATGACTATGTTAAGCTGTTTCTGTTTCCCCTTGTAATATTTTAAGGTGAGGATCAGAAAAAATCTTTCAGGCCCAATTTTGTTTACAATCCCGCCTCGGAAAACACTGTTATTTTCTGCTCAATACAAAGATTCTATTGTCTCAATTGTGCGTATTTGTTTTCTTTAAAACACTCACAAGCTGGTACCTCTAACTTTTTTTTGCCTGTTGGAATAATGACCCTGGTAGGAACAGATGCTCACTAAGGCTACAAGGGTTATTGGCTTGGTATAAATAATAAACAATTATTGGATGAGGTTTTTGTGATATCCAAAATAATTAAGGTAGGAGTTGTCAGCCGAAGCCAAAGAGTGAGGTTTAAAATCCTTACCGAGACCCCAAACATTCTGGATATCGCAAAACCGAATTTAATGATTGTTTTATTATATAGTGAACGAAAAAAACGGCAGTTATCTTTTTGCTTCTTCACTGATGGCTAGCACAGCACACACAAAGTGCACAAACTTGACATGATTATTTTTGAAATCATGCACCGCAGTCATACATTAGCGGAGCAGGGATGGGGCAGTGTTGAGAGTGCATGCTCGCCTCCCACCAATGTGGGCCGGGTTCGATTTCGGCCTGGTGCTATGTGGGTTGAGTTTGTTGTTTGTTCTCGCCTTGCTCCGAGTGTTTTTCTCCGGGTTCTGGGATTCTGCTCCTTCCACAAAACCAATTCCAATTCGACCAGGATAGAGTACCCGTATGAAACCAACATGCGCTAAGGCTGATGTGGCTTTCTTTATTTTAACTTTAACATGGTGATTACCCGTCACCTTGAGTGGCCTTGACATACTTTTTGTATAATCTGCACTAGATGACATCACAGTAGCTGATTTCGAAAACAAAAAATCAACGTTTCTCATAACACCTTTTCATCACTGAAATTTTACCGTCTTCTATCAAACAGCCTTAAATTTATCCGGCAACCGTCAACAACTGTAAAAAAACAAAATAAGTTCTTTCTAATAAATCTCAAATCAAAATTAATCAGTTGCCAACGTACAAGGATATTCATGTATAAGGGGAACAAATGTAATTGCATAAATTCAACAACTGAAGCTAGCTCCGAGGGTGCAGTCATCATTAAAATGATTGAGTTTGATCTTAATCAAAGCAACTATGAACGTGAGAGTAATAGATTTTGAGCAGCTTGTCTATAAAGTGCTTTAGGTGCGTTGAAAACCTGAGTGCAGTCAATCGAGATAAAACACCTCCACCTCATCAGGTGTGAATCTGTAAGTCCCAGCCAGAATTGTGCTCTGGTCTTGTACTTTACTTGGAACAGAGTAAGATTTGCCAAAGTCGGTGTAGGAGTTAGCGGAGCTACTCTTGGCATTGTTATCAATGCGGATGTCATACCCTTCACCAAATGTTGGACCTTTACTTGAGGCCCTGTAAATTGCATATGATGGTATCGTCACGTTGCTCTTAAATGGTCCCAGACCTTCTTTGTTTCGAAGTGAAAATATGAACGCATTGGAGGTGGAACCATAACTTTCACTGGTATCTGAATAACAAGAACATTGAATCAGAAATATTGATAACAGAAAAATAAATAAATAAATAAACTCGAAACCCCTTCAATAAAGGGGAGGCGCGGCGGCCTCTTGGTTAGTACTCCGGATCGAGCGGTCCGGGTTCGAGCCCTGGCCCGGGACATTGCGTTGTGTTCTTGGGCAAGATATAGCCACTTGACTCTTACAGTGGCTCTCTCCACCCAGGTGTATAAATGGGTACCGCCGAATTTAATGCTTGGGGTAATCCTGCGATAGACTAGATCCCATCCTGTGGGAGAGAGGAGGAGTAGAAGTATTCCTAGTCGCTTCATGCTACAAAAACCTTCATAAGCTCCGGCACTGATAAATCACTTGGTTTGTATCCAGACAGACTTAACCATAATTAAAAAAGTGTGATCTGTAGAGGCGGCTAGATCATGATCAGTACTATGGATCTTTGACTTTCAGATCATTGTTAATCCCGGGTTTGCTTGGAGGGAGGGGATAGTTAATAGAGGACTCGTAATCAGAGTATAACAGGCTTTCTCTAGTCTATCCAGAGCTAGTGGTATTAGCTTAAATAAACACCTTATATCAATCATGTACAGGTTAGTTTATGGTGTTTTCAATGTATAGTGACAATTAACCTAGAGTTACTTGTAATGATCTATTGAGACGACAAATTTATCATACCCCAGGGAATGTCAGTGTATCCTCCAAATACGTACTGTCCACTTTTAATGATGGTAACCGTGTGATTTTTCCCATCACACCTGCTGTGAAAAGTACTGGAAGCCCATCCGTGAGTGGAGGCGCGGTAACACAGCACCCACTCAGGGTTCAATCCAACAGCAGGCGTTAGGAACTGAGAAAGAGGACTTTGGTAGGATGCATTCTCACCTACTATAGTCGAATAGTACCACAAACCTACAACGGAGAAACTAGGAGTTAGCTCATGATGTAGTTTCTAAGCTAGTGATAAAGCAACACTTGCACAGCAGTAATACAGTGCTCAACAGTAACTTATAAGAAAACTACTGATAGAGGTTTCCACAAAAATTAATGCGTTAGGTAACTTCAAGATTCTACTTCAAGCACTCCACTGAAATAACGAAAATTTGTATATTTTTGTATATTCTCTATAACTCAGCCTTTATTACCTGCTTATGCTAACTACTGAAGGACCATCGCCCCTACGCAACGATAAACCTATCCTCGTTGCAAAAAATAATGTGTAGGTGTGTGTTTGTATGAAACTCAGGAGTGCATTTTTGTTATAAATGTTTCGATGTTCTAATGTTGATAAGCGTTGGCTTTCTGGGATACGAGGAACGACTTCAAATTTCTGAAGCACGTTGAAAGCAAAACGAGTCAATTTGAAATCGTTTTTGAGTCGTTTTAATAGAAAAGTTAGAGTAAAAGAAAGTTTTAAACTTGATATAAAGTTAAGAACACTTGACGATAAATCACGAAACAGTTTGGCAAAAAATGAAAAGCAAGCTGAAATTTTAGCGGATCGTACAGGAGAGCACGGCGCGATAAATTGACTAATCACTGCGGGCGTACTAACTGAGAGGTATAATAAACAACAGTATTTTCTGGAGCCGTGCAATTTTAGTTCTGACTTAGTTCAGCCATGGTTCTATTTACATATATATTCATCAGGCCTCCTACAAGCTGATATGTTTTACATTAATCTGTATACATTCGATAGCCAAGAAAAACATAACAACAATAACAACCAGATAACCAAACTAACAAACAATCCGCACGATTTCAACGCACAGATAAACAAAAAACTTAAGCCCCGGCCAAACGATCGCAACATGCCAACGCAACATATCGCAACATTGTTGGGCCCAATATGTTGCCCGCGTTTGGCCACCATGTTGCGTCGTGTTGCGACATGTTGGGTGTTGTTGGCTCAAATTTGACCATCTTCAAACTTGAGCCAACAACACCCAACATGTCGCAACACGTCGCAACAAGGCGGACAAACGCGCGCAACATGTTGCGCCCAACAATGTTGCGATATGTTGCGTTGACATGTTGCGATCGTTTGGCCGGGGCTTTAGAAATTCCTGCCTGTAAGTCCAATTCTATTACAGTAATGATACATATATTTGGATCTCTACTCCTCAAGAGTGATCAGTGCTACAGGCAATCTATTTTTTTTTTCAATATACTTTTTTCTAGACGATTAATGGTAAAATTCACAGAAAAACTTAAGTAGGACACCTTTCAAATTCTCACAGTTTCTGCCGATGTAGTTTTTTGTGCAAGCACATCTGTAGTCGTCAGTCTCGTAAAGCGCTTGGCAGGCTCCACCGTACTGACAGGGAAAACGTTCACAAGGGCTCTAGTAGGAGAAGCAGATTCGGAACAAATAGGATCATTAAGGTAATCTGTGTTACTTTTACAACAAGGAGTTGCTAGTGAGAGCTCAGTAATCTTGAACTGAAGGGCGGGGATAAAATTACAGTAAACCACGATATAAATTACTCACGAAAAGGCTTGTTCGTCGTCAGAAAATTCGCAATGTTTTCAGCCGGAAAACGTAAATTTGGGTTAGCGAGGTAAATATTATTCGAACAGCTTCGTGAAACTTTAGATGATCTTCGAAAATCTTTAGATGTCCTCCGAACACTTCAGGAAATTTTCTTATCACTTTTGTTTGTGTCACTTCGAAAGACTTAAGTTCTTGCCAAACGGACACGAAAGTTGCAAGTAGCTGAAAATTGAACTTGCGCAGAGAATGGCGTTAGGTGGCAAAATCGACTCGTAAGTTAATTTACTCGTAGTACACATAAGTCACAAAAAATAAATAAATAAACAGAAACAAATAAACAAAGCAATAAAAGTATATAATTCAAAAGATAAATAAATGCATAAACAAGAAATAACCATTTCAAAACCACGGCCTTAGTCCTCTGCGGCCAAAATATAATCATCTTGATTGGTTAATAGGTTGCTATATGATTGGACGTCACTCACCTTAGGTTGATGGAAAAAGGTGAAAAACTTGCTTCGACTTGCATGGCAATTTCATCTCCACCAAAGTGTACGCAAGTCAACACAAGTGCATTAAACAGAGTCGCAAATAGACTCAATTGTAAGTTTTCAATTTTCGACTCCTTTTGAGTTACGGTTTGGCCTGAGTTTTAAGGCTATTTTCGACAACTCGTCAAATTCTTGGGAGAAGTTTATTCTATTTCTCCGCGCTTTTTAAATACAATATAAATAAATAAAGCATAAATTCTTAAATCCCCGCTTTGCTATTAAAGCGGGTATGGATATGTTTTCCATCTTCCACTGCAACTTTCGGAACGATTACATGTCAAACCAGCTTTTAAGCTCTCTTCTTTACAGACTAATAGGCGAAAATTACCAAGAACTCTCTGAATAAAGCATACAATTTAAAAGAACGCATCTTGCACTGTGGCGCATGCGCATTACTTATTAGAAGAAGGTGGTTATATCAAAAACGTCTCTCTCGCGAGTCAAGAGACCTTGGTAGAGTATATTAAAATTTCAATCAAATCGTACCAAATCATCGACCTATACTGGCAAAGAAAGAGACCGTTTTTTTTTTTTTTTTTTTTTTTTGAACTATATAACTAAATATTTACATTATAAGTAATCCTCACCATAATTCTGTAGTGATGGAACG
>Ga0126337_10002845_pt1 | contig 11125 bp, 9 predicted proteins | sample DipCmetagenome_FD_92527 | JGI IMG/M metagenome (GOLD analysis project Ga0126337, IMG submission 92527) | Coral microbial communities from La Bocana,Puerto Morelos, Mexico - Diploria C A metagenome | ecosystem: Host-associated > Invertebrates > Cnidaria > Coral | place: La Bocana,Puerto Morelos... | reverse complement strand
CCTCACGCTTGGTTAATAAGAGACATATCTATTTCCTTCGCCTGGTTCTAGAATGGCATTCATTATGTCACAACTCAATGTAATCAGTACACAATCACATCCTAAGAGCTTGTATGAACTCCAGATGGAGTAGCAACTGGCCAGTATATGGGTTAGTAATATGGGGAGACAATTACCTGCTGTACATAGTTGAGTATAAGAGACTCTATCAGGGCCAAAATAGTTGCGTCTGCCTTTCTGTACGATGGAGCCATCATGGAAAGAGCTTCTTGGACTGATAAACGGGTGTCAGATTCTTCCTGAAACAATTTAAGAGATGCGGCACAAAGTTAAGTGTAAAGCCTAGACTGACATCGGCCTTTTGGTGTTTAGATAACTTTACTCCTCTTCCATGAAGCAACTATGACCAGCAGGGCTGGAAAAAAGTGCTATAGGATGGTCCAGGACGAGTAGATATTCACGTCGGGCAAATAACTTTTCATTCTCACTTGACCGATGGGCAAGGGATTAACCTAGTTGTCTGCCAGCTGAATTGAAATTAGTAAACTAAGACTTGACCAAAATAGCAAAATTTAAGAGCTGCTTGTGCAAAGGGAAAGCCGAAATTTTGATTTTTTCGAGCCCTGTGATCATTGCCACTCGCAACCCAGTGGGATGTTCGTCTATCTAACCAGTTATGAAGACTCAATTGCCAACACTAAATTGATGAAGAGTTTTCTTTTCTACAAATCATACTTGGACATGGAGGAAGTCCTATGACTGGTATAGGTTTTTTCCCAGAACTCCAGAGCATGAACTAGTCCAACTACTTATATGAGAATCATCAGGAAACCATGCGTCTCCCTCTAGTGAACAACCAGAAAGAGGTATGTGTGTGAATTGAAGACCATCAGCATGACCCAGGAAGAGTCCCCAAGTTCCAGAAGGAATGACAAGCAATAAGAGGATACACCTCCCAATCCAGACTTCTCAGGGGGGTGTGTGTATCTACATCTCTTTGACAGGAAATTGTGTGCTTCTCTCAAAAATCCGGACTTTGCTGGGGGGGGGGGGTTGTGTATTTTTTACTTCTCTTTGACAAAATGAAAACTTATCAAGGTGTATAAGGCATTTCAAGATGAACATTTATTTCAAATACAAAATAATGGTGAAATTAACCCCATCCCTGCAGGTCGACTAGTTTCTTAGATAAATAAAAGAAGCTTGGGTCCCTGTTGAGGATCAATCATAATTATTTATATAAACTGGTCTAGTCACGCAGTGCTGCTTGCTGTTTCCCACCTGACAGAGAGCTTGGAATAGTCTTTGAATTAGTGCAACGTCTTTGGTGAATAGTTGAGGAAGTCGCCTAAAGATTCAAAAAATGTAAATTTATACAGGTACCACCACGACATGAAATACAATAAAATATACAGTCACGTAGTTTTGATTACTAAAAAAGTGATTTGTCCTTGAATGATTTCAATTGAGTTTCATAAAATACATGTAAGCCAACCAAATAGACTACTAGGCCAATCTCTAAATCATTGTACTTAAAAATTAAAACCATGATAGCGATTGCCTGATTACTTTCAACACCGATTGAAAACGGCTCTAATGAGACACTTTATTGTGTTAAACTCAATCGTGGAATTCAACTTACTTTGCCAGTTTCCCAATTGCTGTATATGCCAACCGCCTCAGTTTAGGATCCTGTAATTACAAATTAATGAAATTTATCATCTATGACAGGACAAAGTGAATCAATTTGGTCTGGTCAGGAAGGTTCAATCCAGCACAGCTGATCAACCTGTTGGGCTGCTTGACCTTGGCTAGCAAGGAAGAAATCTTTAACTAGCAGGGAATTTTAAAATTTTTTATTTTCATAAATTTTACTGTAACAGGATACATTACAATACATTTTCAACAGGGAGGCGACTTGTTTCCACAGGCAGGCAAAACCTTATGAGCTAAACGTCTTTATGAGAAAAAAACTTTCCTCTTGATGGTCACACCAGGTTGATATCACACCAAATTCTCAGATCTCATGTTTCACAATCATGTAACGTCATCAACAAATGAATGCAAACCTGTTTGTCTTCATTGATTAGTTTCGTCATTCCACTGAGAAGCACAGGGCCCATCATGTTTATAACTTTATCAGAACTCCACAGACAGATATGGTGAACAAATTGGACAGCATACACACGCAACTTGCCATTCAGGTCCTTGCCAAACAAGCTATCAAAAATTATCTGTGTATGACAACAACAACAATGTTCTAATATTCTAGTCTAAAATAACACTAGTAAAATAATATGTTGGGAAGGAAATGTTTTGAAGTCTACAGGTGACCCTCTAGGATATTTTATGGGGGAAGAATATGTTTGATGTGTCAAATTGTCATCAGAACACAGTTTCACATTCCTCATCAAAAATCAGAACAGGTCTGTGAAATATCTCATCACATGACATGTGACACAACTCCAAATTCCCCACTACATGTAACATGAACAGCTATAAGTGCTAACAAAACCAGAAACTTGCATAAATTGAGAAATGAAAGGTAAGACCCAGTCACATCAACACAGTCATTATAGCCAGTGCTTCAATTAAGTCTCGCCAGAACCTTCAATACCGGCTGACAGCAGTGTTTTAGCTAACACCTTACACTCAGGAGTAAATGTGTTTATCTTGACATATACCTGAAGACAAGCAGGAAACTGATCTGCAGCTCGTCTGGATCTCAGGAGGTAAGGATATAATCTCTGTTTCAACCTAACCCCTGCTGGAGACCTCTTCTGGTCTGCAGGGATTTGTGCTGCCTGGAAGGCAGAAAATGCAAAGCTAAGTCAACAGTCACTCAATATCAGCCCTGACTAGCAATGTCCATCCAGAGCAGAGAATACTACTTTTTTCCTCCCTTTTTTATAATTCATTCATTGAGTGGCCAAAACAACCAACCATGGAATTGCTGACATTGTTAGCGGCTGACATTACATAATATTCTTTATTACAAGTTTTTAAATATTTATGCCACAGAACCAAGGCAGTGTGGACAAGACTTAACCATGAACATATTATTATACCTATCCCATCTAGTTGAACAGTCAGGACTGTTAAATATTTTAAACTCACTCCTACCATGTGTGTAGAACATTATAATAATTATTAATAATGATTAATAAATATTATTAACTACTAATAATTATTAATAATTATTAATAATTAAATATTAGTAATATTTAATGTACTGGTAGGTTATTTACTGTACCTGCTGTGCTGACCCAGCAATAGGTGTTGTTCCTTGGAACATGCCAAACATCTTATTAACAACCTTAGGATTTTCAAAGTCTGTAGAGCTGAAATGTACATTGCATATGATAAGTATGCAAATGACTTATTATATTGATCAAGATGTAGCAGTTACCGGTAACAGAGAAAACTCAGACATGTTAAAATTGACATAGGCATGATCAATTTTATGAAGAGTATTAAAAATAAAACTACATGTAAAAGGGGACAAAAAAAAATATAAAATATTTTTAAGCCCAACATCTAGAATTGAAAAGATTGAAGTACATGTATTTGTGGTTTGTATTTCATTATTGTTTTTGCTAAGGGAAGGCAGTGTCACAACATAACTTCATAGTTCCCAGTCTTTTTTACCTACATACCCAATCTTACCTTGAAATTCTTTTCAATTCATGATCCCCTGTGTCCAGTACACTGTTTTAAAAGAGCAAACAAAACAAAATTACATTTTCATTTATTTTGCGTTTTGTTTGACATTCCTCAAACCAGGTTTAATGTTTAATTTAACATCTACAAATTGAAGGAAACAAGGAAAATTAAACAGTTAACAAAAATAAGCTCAAAATTCAAACTTCAAGGATCAAAGATGTTCATGTTTTGTGCTGTTCTCCTTTCTACATCTTGCTTTGGCTTTCTTGTGAGGCATAGATAATCTCAGGCTCTCAAATTTGTAGAGTGTTTGGCAATTGCTGGCTTGTTTCATGGCTTTACTGCTCATGATCACAGTCCTTAAAAGAAAAACACCTATCCACAAGCTACTACTCATGCAAAACCTCGATTAAGAGAGCCTGCGAGCTGGCTAATCTGGTTTCTGTAGAATGAAGTGATGAGGATTTTTACCTGTGTCTTGTATCTCCAGTAGCAGCCAGGAAATGACAAATCACATCACTGGGCTCAAACAAATCACGTGCCAAGAATTTAAGGGCTCCAAGCTTCATCTAAAAGAAAAAAAAACATTAAAGAAAAGATATCAAGATTAATAGCAAAGGTTTGTTCCTATCAACACTTTGAACATGGATTAGCAATGTAGTTCCCATACTTTCTAGAAGTATTAAATTTGAAATCATATAAATAGTAAATGCATTTATGAAAAATTAATTTTAAAATGATAATTCCATATCTATGCACTATCGAGTTGAAGGGCTAGCCCTGGATGCAAATGTAACACCTCGCAAGACAGAGGGGATTGCATGACTTTGGCAGTGACCTATGCTCCATGGTGATGAAGACAGGCTATAGATCAGATCCTGATGGTCAACTCTTTGTCAGTCTGTAATAGGTAATATATTAAATAAAATCTAATATATTAAGCACAAAAGACTGTGTTAGACCACATTTTGAAACACAGAGAAGAGAGTTGAATATGTGACACGTAGTGGAGTACTCTTGACAAACTATGAGATGTTTGGAAATGAGTTCAAACACTATCTTGAGTATTTGATATAATCTTCTCAATTGAAACTAAAAAGAAAATGGAGAAATAAAATAGTCCAAGCAGCAATACAGCCTGCAAACAAAGGTATGCATCTACAAGAGAAATGTCAAGTCTGTACTGTTGTATGGTTTGGAATGTTAGAGGGTGTTGGAAAGTGACATGAAGAAGTTGAATGTCTTCCACAACCGATGTCTAAGAAGAATCTGCAGCATGTTTTGGCCTGAAGTTATTTCCAACAGAGAGCCCAGCCTACAAAAAGACCAGTAGCAGCAGTGTGGTTGATCAAATCAAGTATTGACACATGAGATGGCTAGGACATGTCCTCTGGATGGGCCAGCAGTGAATACCTAAGGTTGCTCTACGATGGATACCACCTGGAAGGCGTAAACCTTGTATACTACTTGGCAGAGAACCACCATCTCCAGGTTAAACCACTAGATCTCACTGGGGGCAAAGCACAACACCTTGCACACAACCGACAATAGTGGAGGCAATTGATACTGGCCTTCTGTCCCACCGAGGATGAAGAGGCTTAAGTAAGAAATCCAAACATGATCAACTTTGTTTCAACTTCATGCAATATTTATGAGTTTGAAAATGTTGCTGGTTTAACTTGTGTCCTCTTCTTGGACATTAGTATTTTTGATGTGTACCTGTTCTAGCTTTTTTGGCTCCAAAGGAGAATCAGCAGTAACACGTTTCACTGCAGCCACACTCATCCCAGGTGGAGCCAAGGAGTCTGGAGAGGAAGCCGAGGATTGCTCTGATTCTGCTGTATCTGATTCAGTTGACTGAGATGAAACAGAACCTGGTGTATCCACACTTGGTTGCTGTGATGTAGTGCTGAAATTGATAACAGGATGTCTACTAGTACCAGTTAAAATATAAAATCATTTTTAGTTGGTGTTGCCATGATTGTTACTCAAACTCCCTAAAAGATTGTAATCATAATTGTAACTTTAAGGTTAAGCATCAGGGACATACATTGAAGAGTAAACAGGCTTCCATTAAACATACCTTCTTTTCTAACTGTTTTGCAATAAACTAAAGAAAGTTTCTAATGCTCAACTTCAAAGTAACTCTCAGTAATATTTTACAGTACGTAAATGATGCAATTGCCCAGTAAGTAAGGTACAAAAAGAGGATTTGCTGATTTCAAGGGAGAATAAATTAAATGATTTAAATTACTTCAGTCTATTTTTAATAAATTATAGGTAACATGAATGCTGTAGAGTAAGATTGAGCCTGTTCCTAAGGGTTTTTTTCCTGATCTCTGTATTTCTAAAAGATAATTCACAAACCTGTATGGCATCAACAGAACATCAAGAAGAAAGTCCAACAATATCCCAGCCACTACTGGCTTTTCTTTGAATTCAAACATCTTCTGTCTTTCATCAATGGAATCTGGAATCTTCATTTGGCCCAAGACTGGTAAAACCAGTTGAAGAAGGCTGAGAGATGAAAAGTTGTTATTAATAACTTATTAATTTACAGATTGCATCCTTGACAGGTAAATTATCAAATGACATTTATTTAATCTTATTATCAGGATAATATTTATTTAATCTTTAACAACTCAATATTAAAGCATTCCTCTGACTTTTGGAAAATTATGTGCATGTTCCACTGTTCTTTGCAATGTGCTGATCACGCATGAGAAAACATGTAATATTCTTTACTTTTCATTTTGAAGTAGTTGTAATTCTCCTGATTCCTGGTGATTTCAATGTCCAGGAAAAAATCTGCCATTCTCTTCAAACAGTGCTTATTGAAGTTGTCAACACTGTCAGGCTTACATGTACATGTATGTGTGACAGGTCAAATTAAATTCAGGTCAAAATTATTTTAACCTAGTTTGATTCTCAACTTCCCCTGTCTTCTAACCCTAATTATTCATAATCAATGAATAAGTAGGGTTAAGAGAGACTGAATTTAATTTTGACCTGTAGCATATGCTACAGTTTTACAAACTAAGATCACTAAAAATTAGACGAGATCTCTGAAATAAAAAATGACATAAACTACTGATGGAAGACTGAGTGGCTGACACAGTCTGTCATCATCCTTGAAGTATTCACAATAAAATTGAAAGGCCACAGGCAAGAATGTACCCTATCATAGTTTTGGTCATTTTTTTTAGAAATGCTCAAAAGAAGCCGACTTTTGGCATATGAACTTTTGTTTACTTAAGAAACATTGTACATTTTCTTGTTCTGGTTGGCATTTCATTTTTGAGAAATAAAGTATGCAAAACACTTCACCACAAAACTGCTCCTCTCACCAATCTTGTTGAGGCTGTGGCTTATCTTGGATACATTTAATTAGCAGTGGTGCCAATTCCACTTGCATTTCTGGTGGCAATCTTGGGAAACCCATTCTTAGGTACAAAATATCAAAGTTCTATAACACAGCAAAGAGAAAAAATGTACAGGTCACAAATGCTACACATTCAAACATCTTTGAGAACACCAATCCACTACATGAATATTTGTTTAATGAGTGAAAGCACCAGAAGCTGGACTCACAACACTGCTTTGGCACATTAATCCAAAATCCATTTGATTTGTATTACATTTTTTTTTTTCGATCTGAAAACAAGTATTATAAATGAAAAGGAGAATTTTGAGAGAAGTTTCCAAAAGTCTCCTTAGAATGATGGGCTGAGGGTCTTTTCACTTCCCCTGGATGAAATGCTAGATTATTGCAGGGACATCCCTAGCATTAAATTTGACAGTGCCTATTTGTACACCCGGACAAGGAGTTTTAGAGAGGTAGTCTAAGAGTAGGGCATCTTGGCCAATAACACAATTTAGAAAATAACCCAAAGCAAATACGTGCACTGATTAGTATAAGACCGTGTTTCTATAACTTGATAGAAACACAGAACTACTGCAAGCTGTTAACGTAATGATGGCGTGAGCAAAGAGAATTTACATTTTGATTGTCGAAGTAAACAAGTTTATTTCCTTTTTTGCATCACGGTATTTTCTAAAAGAAATAGAAAACATGTTCTTCGTGTTTGTATTGAGTTATAGAAACACTCGTGAAAGTTTGGGAGAACTCAAAAAAGCTGTGGAAACACTTGCCTTAGCTTGTGTTCCCACAGCATTTCTCATTCTCCCAAACTTTCACTTGTGTTTCTATAACTCGTCTGAGCATTTAATCCAGGGTGTACATAGTCTCCTTAGGGTCGTCACGCAACGCTCCTCCCCAATAACGTTAGTGGGGAGGAACATTGCATGACGACCCTAATAACGGCTGCAAAGGAGACTAGGGTGTACATTGTAGAACACTATAATCGCTCAGTCAACTTTAAAAGATCTCGGATGAAAAATCAAGTTAAAGTCTTAGAGCATATTAACTTTTTCCCTGTGGTATGCTACAGTTTCTTCTGTTTCATTCCCCTAGCTGGGTAGTATCACAGTCTACAGCATAATGGATAAGAATTATCAATAATTTCAGTCTATACTTACAGTTACAAAGGCTGGAATTGAAACATCCTAAAAAGAACAGTGATGAATAATGAAATTAAATTCAAAACACATAAACACATGTACTTCACAGTGTAAAGTACATGTACTTGTAAGCAACAAATAATTTTCTGTACGAAAAAAACCTTTCCCATCCCCCATCTTTGGTACTTAATTTTGTCTTTAATCTGCATGCAGCAAATGATTGAAACTTTACCACAAACATTTTTTTTTAATTAACTTACTTGATACTGCAAGAGCAGTGAGTCCACTGGGAGTTGAATCTTTGGCCGGCTCTTTAAACGCTTGTTGAGATGAGTCAACAAGGTCATCACCTGTGTTTATTTACAGACACAAGTTAAAATAATGAAGTCAAAAGATATTACAAAGTCTGTTTTGTTAACTGGATCTTGTATCTCTTGGAGATGTGCTAATATAATGTTTAGGAATTAGTGTGGTAGAGTCTGGATTAAACAGTCTGGTTTCAAGCCCTATCCAGGGTTGCTGCATTTCCCTCAATCTCACAGTGCCACTCCCCAACCAGGTTTATAAAGATTTACCAGTATAAAACATGCTATGCTGGAGGTTGACCCTGAAAAGGGGTGGGTGGTTTAGAACACTCTTTATCACCTATTAGAAAACAACCCAAAGCAAATACGCACGCTGATTGGTTTAAAACTGTGTCTCTCTAACTTAACAGAAACACAGAACTAGCGCAAGCTGTTGACATAATGATGGCGTGGGCAAAGAAAATTTACATTTTGATGATCAAAGTAAAATCAAAGTTGATTTTATCGAATTATAGAAACACGAGTGAAAGTTTGGGAGAACTTGAAATGCCTGCGGCTCATGTTCCCACAGCATTTCTCATTCCCCCAACTTCCACTCGTGTTTCTATAACTCGATACATGTTTTCTATTTCTTAAATACTATGCTACAGAAACTCTCATAAGGCTCACAGTTTAGTCTTATGCCAATGCAGCCTTTACGTCATCTACCGACTAAACGGACTAAAATAACAAAGTTACAGCTTAGTAGACATTTGTGTACTGTGCAGCAAAAGCTTGCCCCCCTTTCCCCCAGCGAGTCTTTTTACACAATCACAGATCCTTCTATGTTGCAGGAAAGTTTGCTGACCTCCTCCGTCCCCTACCCCAAACACGCACACTGTACCGTCGGTAAAATCTACCGGTTCGGCTTTGTGGAACCATAATTTCGCCATATTACAAGGAAAGACTCCCAAACTTGACCATCTTACTATTTCAAGGTGATATCTCCAGTCCTGACAGAAGAATTTTATAGTTTAGCCCATATCTAAAGTTGAAAAAAGCAAACCGGCCCGTGACAATGACGCGACCGGCGTCTTCTAGTAATAATTACCGAGTCAACTTAATTAGCTGAAGTTGGGAAAGAGAAATTATAAAAGGAAAAACTACTAAATGTGGGAGGAAATCACTCTAAATAGTAAACATAAAATTACTTCGCTTTCGTTTACCTTATTTTTGACTTCTTGGTGTGGACTAGCAACTTTTAAAAGAAGAGGACACAGAAAGGTTTTAACTGTTTTCTCAAGTTGATCGTCTGTTTCGGCTGAAGCAACTCGGAGAAATACTCTTTCAAGCAGTTCTAGAAAAACGAAAATGTTACTGATACATTCTTTGTTTGGTTCCTTATTTTTTAGCCCAAGATCAATGATAAACTACGTAGTAAGAACACTAATTTTTAGGTTACCGAGTTCATCTTTCGCGCTGGCCGCCATCTTGTGTTCGGTGAAAGCGTGACTTTCAAGAGCGAAACAGCTGACTCAGTATGATTGCGTGAGATGAATACCCGTGAAATTCTTCGCCGTTAGAGCGCAGTTTTCCGCAGATTTTTCCCCGCAAGTTGCCTTTGCTCGCGCGGGTGTTGTTTTTTCGTTCAGAAATCGAAGTAGTGATACGTCTACGGTCTTTCATAACAAAAAGTGATTTTAAAACAGATCTAAAGAGAATTTCGATTCAACATCTTTAGGGTGAAACTGAGGGTTTGTTTTTTACTCCAGTCCGGGTTTGATGCCTAAATGAAAAAACGTTTTTATTCGTTAATTAAAACAACTTTGATACAGACATCTTGCCAGAATCGAACCAAATCAGGATTTACTACTGATACTAGATACTAGTACAACTCCCCTTGGGAACGCAATCTCGACGTTTCGATTGCTGCCGTGCCTGAGTTGAGTAGCATGGCAGAACTTTTCGAAGTTAATTGCTTGCCGAACTTTCAGTGGACGTTCGCGCCAATTGTTTCTGCGCATCCTTACTGCGCACGAAATTCACATGCCACGTCATGCAAATGGCCATTGCTATAACTTTGCGTGGATTTAACAATATTGGACGTTCGGTGACCCCTATTTTTCTTTCGATGGGTCATTTTCTGTACCGATTTTCTACATTTTGCGAAAAAATGAAGAAAATCTATCGAGTACAATTTTTAATTTTTTGCAAAACGCTCCATCGAATTCCGTCCATTTAAAGTGTATGTGACATGAAATTTTTTTTCTGCTTATTTGAAAGACCTTTTGAAATACAGAAGAATGGCATTTTTCTTTTTGAAATATCTTTTTTCATTTCAGAAATATTGACATTTTTCTATTATGCAAATTAGTTCAGTGAAGACGTCATTTGGTGTGCAATTATTAAAGCAGTGAGTTTGACACTTGGTACCACAAATGTGCATCACAAAAGGAACAAAATGACACCCTTAGTTTTATTGCCATAGCAACTCTTTCAGCTCCAGTCTCTCTCTGTCATAAAAAAAAACAAATGTGAGACAAAGGGTCGTGCTTGGAACAAACATAGTTCCCATATTGTCTTAATTCCAATCATCGTATTGGCTGTGGTAGATGGTGCAGGTTTAAGACAAAAACTGGGAATTTCAGTTTTTATTG
>Ga0126337_10002843_pt1:10000-11129 | contig 11129 bp, 6 predicted proteins | sample DipCmetagenome_FD_92527 | JGI IMG/M metagenome (GOLD analysis project Ga0126337, IMG submission 92527) | Coral microbial communities from La Bocana,Puerto Morelos, Mexico - Diploria C A metagenome | ecosystem: Host-associated > Invertebrates > Cnidaria > Coral | place: La... | reverse complement strand
TCAATACTGAGCTTGCAATGCATTATAGGGCAATTATCAAATATGGCTGTTTTCGGCTGATTTGTGAGAAGAGAGAGACTTTGTTGCCGTGTCTTGGCCCATATTTCTCGTGATAAAAGCAAAGAATGCATCTCTTTGTGAAAAGGGAAATTCAGGGTGGAATCTCAATGGTGAAAGGAAGAGATATGAGAAAGCAAACAACCTGTTGGTGCCAGCCTATGAGCCCAGAAAACTGAACAGTTACATCATGTATGTCAACGTGAACAACCTTTATGGCTGGGCAATGAGCCAGCCACTCCTGACAGGGATTTTGGATGGAAACATGTTATTCCCATGGAGGAAGTAAACCTTAAGAAAAATGAAAATGCGAAGAATGAATAGATTCTTGAGGTTGATCTTGAATATCCAGCAGAACTGCATGAAGAACAGAACAGCTATCCACTGGCACTGGAGAAAAAGGTTGTGAAAGAGGAATGTATCGGACTACCACTAAAGAGTTTGATGAATGTCCTGCATATGAAACAGCCAGACAGCGATCAGCTGCTGCTGACACTTGAGGACATAAACACCTAGAACAAGAACAAGAAAGCTGGATGGAGCCATACATGGGATGAATACAGAATTCAGGAAAAAGCAGCTATTTTGAAGAGCTACCTTGAAAAGAACTTTTACAAGCTCATGAATAACTCTGTTTTCGGCAAAACCATGGAAAACATGTGCAACTGTGTTGTCATAAAAATTGTTTCTATCACCATTTTTACTAGTTTTTAGGGTTGCGCCTTGCATGGGTAAATTTATTTTACCTTTCGCGCAATTCCTATTGGTCCTTTTTCTTCTTTTAATTATATTGTAATTTTGTGACCAATAAAGTTGATAGAAGAAGAATAGAAGAATTGACATGCACAAAAGCATGCAGATTCTCAACAAACCTGTCTATATTGGAATGATGATCCTTGACAACAGCAAAATCCTGATGTATGACAATACAGCCCAAGGTGTGAGCTGTTGTACACAGACACAGACAGCCTTCTGCTTGAGATCAAAATGGATGACGTCTACAAAGCCATCAAATCAAACAAAGTTCTGTTTTCCTTGTTTGATTCAAAGTGATGGATAGCAGATGATAGAG
>Ga0126337_10002843_pt1:0-5000 | contig 11129 bp, 6 predicted proteins | sample DipCmetagenome_FD_92527 | JGI IMG/M metagenome (GOLD analysis project Ga0126337, IMG submission 92527) | Coral microbial communities from La Bocana,Puerto Morelos, Mexico - Diploria C A metagenome | ecosystem: Host-associated > Invertebrates > Cnidaria > Coral | place: La Bocana,Puerto... | reverse complement strand
GATTTTTCATGGTAAAAACAGGAGGCTAAAAATGACTTTACACATTTTTTGTAAACAAATTTTTGTAATGAATGGTTCGCAAGCCAACAGAAATTCTCTCTTCCTATTGAAGAACAGTCTAAAGAAGAGCTTAACAGATGCTTGCAGGTTTTTATGCCTCTGTACGGCAAAAAAATGGAAGCAAATTCAAAGTTTCTTCGCTGCGAGCGATACGCGGTGCCATTGACCGGGATTTGAAGCAGCTGCCTAACAACAAGCCCTGGTCAATTATTGGAGATTCTGAATTTGCAAAGGCCAACCAAATGCTAAATGCTATTTGCAAAAACATGATGAAAGAAGGGAAAGTAGGCCCTGTCGTGCATTAACACCTGATAGCCAGAGAACAAATGCAAGAGTTGTTCAGAAGTGGTCAACTTGGCGACTCCAACACCAAAGATCCCACACAACTACTGCGAATGGCCTGGTTTACTTAACCCTTTACTTTAGAAAATGAGGGCAGGAAAATCAAAGAAAACTCACCAAAGAAATGCTGGTTCTGCAAACTACCCCCAAGGAAGATGGTAGTATGAGCTTCGAAGGGATACTCTAATTTCCACCAAAAACCACCAAGGCGGGCTTAACGATCCCTCAGATGAATCTGATAGAAAGATGTTTGAAGTAATTAATTCCAGCTGCTCCCCCGTCAAATCAAAACAATTGAGAATTTCCTCAGGCATCTTGATCCCAAACTGGATTGCCTGTTCCAGTGACCAAGGGAACTTTCAGCAAAATTCAACCCAGAGAAAGAAAGCAACTGGTATTGTAATTCAGTAGTTGGAGAATCAACGCTCTCCAATATGATGACAGCGATGTGTACGGCAGCTGGTATCACTCTGCATCTTATAAACCACTGTGTGAGAGCCATGGCAGTGATGGTTTTATCTGATCATAATGTAGAGGCAAAACACATCAAAGCAGCTACAGGCCACAAGTCAGACAGTGCCATTGAATCCTACAACGCTAGAGCATCTTTCCCACAGAAGGAGAACATGTCAAATATCACTCCAACCGCAAGCTATCCAGAATCGCTCCGATGTTGAGATTCAAATACAGAACAAGAATTATCCATCCAGCTCTTCTGCTGCCATCACATCACAAGTTTATCAGCAGTCAAACAACCATCTTCCACAGTTGTTCACCTTCCATGGTTGCACGGTCTCCATTGTGAACAACAACAACAACTTCTTCCATTAAACTGTGTAGTACTTTTTAACTTAAATATTTTCTTGTCATTGATGTTTTCTAAATTGAGAAACCAGCACGATATATATGTCAATTATCCTCGCGTGGCGTGACCTGTTTTTATCATCGTTTTTTAATAAAAACATGAAACTGTCTTGCTTTTTTAAGTTTTGAACGACTAGTAGATTTATACTAAGACAGTTAGATTATTCGCTCTTGATTTCTATGCGTGATAGTTGACTCAGGCTGCGCCCTCATCCACTATCACACGATAGAAATCTTGAGCTCATAATCTAATTGTTTAATAGAAACAGGAGTAGAAGTTTGGGAGAATGAGAAATGCTGTGGGAACACAAGCCGCAGGCAAGTGTTTGCACAGCTTTTTCGAGTTTCTATAACTTGATAGAAACATGGAGAACATGACGTGATTGTTTACTATGTCTTTTAGAAGACACCGCGATGCAAAAAAGAAACAACTTCACAACTTTGATTATCAACTTATAAATTATCTGTGCTTGAGCCATCATTATGCTAACAGCTCATGCCAGTTCTGTGTTTCTATTGAGTTATGGAAGCACAATTTTTAACCAATCAGTGCGCATATTTTCTTATGACTGTTTTCTAAATACATGTAATCATTTGAATTATGTTTTTTTCTCTTTGTAGATTCTGGTGTGAAAAGTCATTTCAGCCAATGGGGAATACAGACGTCATTAAACGGATGTTTTGCATTGTACTCTTTTGGTTTGCCTGTGTTAACACAAGCAGTGGCAGTTATCCAGAGTTAAAAGTCCGAGAATTGCTTGTCAACTTGGTTTATGATAATATAACAAATAACATTTTTATTGGAGGTGAAAATGTACTGTTGAAGGCTTCAGCAAGTTTGGTGGAACTTAAGAAAAATGTAACTGGTCCCAAACTAGATTACATTGATTGCATAAATGACAAGGACTGCCCTGGCAAAGTTGCAAACAATAGAAACAAAGTATTGCTGATAGACAACAAGAAAAGACATCTAATAACATGTGGCAGTCTCAAACATGGCACCTGTAATATGAGAAGTCTAGACACCTTAGAAGCTCTAACAAATAGTGATAAACCTGTTGTGTCAAATGCTGCCTTACCAGCCGTAGCATTGATTACACCATGGGGAAACACTCCAGAAACCTTTGCCATGTATGTTGCAACATCATGGGATGCAAAGTATCTGTCACCAGATTTGAAATTTCTTGGAATCAGACCTGCTGTATCAACTCGTATTATCGATGGTCCTGAAATCTTTGCCTTTGCTGAAGAAAGTGTTAAGCAGAGTTTTTTACAGTTTCAAGATCTCAAGTATAAAGCAAAGTATATTTATGGATTTTCATCTGGTGGTTTTACCTACTTTGTGTCTGTTCAAGAGACTACCACATCTTATGAAAACCAAGTCCCCAAAGTGCTGAGAACATTTTTAATACGTCTGTGCCAAAAGGATACAGCATATTTGTCATACATAGAGCTACCACTAGAATGCCAAGGAGCCAACAGAACAAATTTCAACATTGCAAATTCATCTTATCTGACAAAAGCTGGAGATGGCTTTGGGTCTCATGCATCAGATGATGTACTGGTTATTACATTTTTTCAGTCTACCAAAGGTTCGGATGAACCCTCTGAATATTCTGCCATATGTATGTATCCAGTGAAACAAATCAATGAAGCTATGATGTCTAACCTCAGGAATTGTACTAATCGTGTTAATGCTGGTGAGAAATTTGGGCTTCCCTGGGTATTTGGTAAAGATGAAGACAAAAAATGTGCTGACCAGGTAAAAAAAATGTATAACTACTTAATAACTATGTATTGAACTTTTGAATGATTGCTTTATTTTCTCTTGTAGTGAGGCATGGAAAATATTTTTTTTTAGGATTATGCTACATTTGGGAATATACTGTAAATTATATTTCCTCTGAGGAAAAGCACTTACTTTGTGGGGAGACTGGGTTCTCTGAAATGACCTGGTTACCACTGACAGTATAAAAAATGGAAGTGAATGTGCCCTTCCTCTGAGTACTGGAGAGTGAGGTTGTATTGATTGGGAGTGCAAGGTGGTGAGGAGGAGATGTACCCACTTCAATGGGTTGGTTTCCAGAGATTCTGAGAATCATATCTCCCTGTCAGGTGATTGCTTATTCTCCTGGGAAATAGCATTTCTTCTTCACCCCTCTTTGACTGATATTAGTAGTACTCGCATGGAATTATGAAGCAATATGAAAGGGACGACAATAATAACTAGAACATTTGTTAGCCCAATAAAGGCTAGACATGAGGTATATAATGAATCGTCTAAAACAAAGCCTAAGCCTCATAAAAATGTCATTTTCTGCAGGAAAATTGATATTTATGGGTAATACTTGCCTAAAATCTAAAATGAATAATACTAATTTGCCGGCAAACAATATGCACCAGGACAATAGGGAATAAAAAATTCCCGGATGTGAGTAAGCCATGCCAGGTGACCTGGCCTTCCTTCCTCACTTTTGATGTAACACGAAGAAGCTTCCCAACTCAGGCTGTGTAGACCAGCGGGGAGGTGGAAACATGCCAGAAGGCATGTGAGTGGGCAAAATCTTTTAGATTTTAGGTAAGTATTACCCATAAATATCAATTTTCCTGCGGAAAATGACATATTTATTTCGTAAACTTAGCCTAAAATCTAAAATGAATAGAAGAATATCAAGCCTGGAGGAGGGATAGTTACTGCCTGAGTACCAAAGACGTCAGCACCCAGAAGAGATGTGGAAGACTGCAAGGCTTGTAGTAGATACCCTGCATATCCATACACATGAGTGGCCAGAACAGATGAAAGCAACGTGGCCAAAGCTGAAAATCCATCCAAGCATGTGAAAGTACAAACACTCCAGAAAAAATAGAAGGGATCTTTCAGAGCACATAAACAACAAGGACATGTACATAAACAAACTCTAAAGCTAATTATGTAATAATAAAGCTATTTACAACCCCAGAAAAGTCTGGGGGCAAACAATATGCACAATTCCAAAAGCCCCAAAATCAGCGGACCACTGTCGTTTGGGCACTGAAAGGGGACCAAGGCGATGGATCTGCTCAGAAAAACCTGACATATCACGTAGGTAGAAATTGGTAAAAGTGGTTTCACTGTTCCAATAGGCAGCTTTAAGTATGTCTTCAACTGGAGCAGAGTTGAAGGCCGCCCAAGAGGTGGCTATAGCTCTTACCTCGTGGGCAGAAATCCCCACGAGGCCTCTGACAAACTCCAAATTACCTGCAGAGGTATAGGCCAGCCTAACAGCTGACTTGATCCATCTTGATATTGAATCTGGCTGGAGTTTGTTATCTCCCAGACCAAGCTTGTAAGGCAAGAACAAGCAAAAGCAATTACCCCGCTGAGCTTGTGTGTGCTTCAAATAATAAAGAAGTGCATGCACTGGGCACAGCTTATTATCAGACTCCTCCTGGCTTGCGATAAAAGAGCGCAAAGACTTTATCACCACTGGAGGATTTGATCCCAGCCTCTGATTCTTGGCAATGAAGGCTGGATTGGTGAAGATTGTCACATCTGTCTTGTGATGACCAAACCTGAGAGACCTAGGCAAGTCAGGCTGTTGTGGGTCTGGCTCGAGCGATAGAGCATGCAGGCAGCTAACACGTCTTGCAGACGCAAGTGCCACTAGAAATACTGTCTTCCAAGTGAGAAACTTCATAGCACAACAATCCATAGGTTCAAAGGGTTCCTCCAGGAAGGCTTGAAGGACCAGAGC
>Ga0126337_10002842_pt1 | contig 11132 bp, 8 predicted proteins | sample DipCmetagenome_FD_92527 | JGI IMG/M metagenome (GOLD analysis project Ga0126337, IMG submission 92527) | Coral microbial communities from La Bocana,Puerto Morelos, Mexico - Diploria C A metagenome | ecosystem: Host-associated > Invertebrates > Cnidaria > Coral | place: La Bocana,Puerto Morelos... | reverse complement strand
GTCAGCTTTATAACTCATTACGGTGGCCAATTTACATTTTCAACTTAGTTGATATAACGAAATTACCTTGTTACCCCCACCGACGCAGCACCACAGTTTCTTTAGAAACTTTCACCCTTTAATTATATGGTGGCTTGACAATATGAATCTGCTTTTTTGTGTGTTAAAAACCACTTGAAATAAATTAAAATCATTGTGGCACCATTTAATATTGCAGTTTGTACTTACTTAAGTTCTCCAGAGGTGGATCAGCTTTTTGCTCGTCAACTCTCTGTGATGAAGCTGGACGAGATGAGCCCCTTGACGACACAGAATACTGTCTGGTTGATCTCTATAACAACAGAAACAGACAAAAAATTAATACAGGATGTGATATGCAGAATGCTACTTGTTTCACACCTTACCCAGTTCACATCCACCCAATTCACACCCCTGAACTCATTATAAACTTTCTATTTCGAGTTCGTCTTCACCTTTAATGGATTAAAGAATGAGAAATAAAAACGTTTTGTGTGCTCAGTAAGAGATAGATACATTTTAAGTACTTGATCACTGTTGAGTTGATGTGGGTACCAATTCTCTTGTGTGCAAAACCTCCAGCTATCCAATAAACTACAAGATCTACTCTCTACCAACCCAAAGAGTTCAGTCCTAGATTCAGCTAAGACCTGGACTGAATGCACTCAAACACACAGTCATGTACACATTTACAACAGTGACCAACTTACGTCAATATAAAACACCACCAACAGAACCACAGGAATACCAATGGTGGCAATAATAGTATACAACAGACGCTGATGAATCTTCAACATTTCAAACATTTCCTGCTGCTGGCGTCTGTCTTCTTCCCTTGTACTTGGCTTGTCAATTCTCTTGGGCATCAGCTTCATGCCTTGCAGATGGTGATGATGCATGTACAGCGGCATCAGCTTGTCGGGAATGTGTGTAATATGCAATTGAGGACTGGCAACCAGTGGAACTTGATGGTGTCCAAGAAGCAAGGCTGCTTTGGGTTCCAGTACTTTGGGCTGCTGGACAGGTCGTCGCACTGGAGGGGAACTATTTACAGAGGGGTCTCTGACCACATCCTTTGATTGGGATGGTGCGGGAACTACTGGTTTTGGACCTTCAATCAGTAACACTTTTGCCTAAAAAAGAGAAGTAACGTTTTAGTGGCTCAGTAGGTCGGTATCACACTAGAAAAAGATAAAAATGTATTCTATCATTGCTATCCTCAATGGGATGCTAAAATCCATTGCCTCCCCCACCCCTCCCTGCAAAAGAGGAAGTAATTAATTAGACGGTCATTACAACCCTTACGGTCCCTTATGGCTGCAGAATTTGAGGAATCATCTCATCTCATCTTTTTTTAGCCCTGGCCAGGTACATTGTGTTGTGTTCTTGGGCAAGATACTTACCTTTAACAGTGTCTCTTTCCACCCAAGTGTATAAATGGGTTCTGGCAAATATAATGCTGTGATGAAACCCTGCAATGGACTAGCATCCCACCCGGGGGGGGAGGGGGGGGGGGGAGTAGAAATGCTCCTAGCCACTTCATGCTACAGAAACCCAAGATAAACGCTGCCCTTATGGGCCATTTGGTTTGTATGCAAACTTCACCTTTTTAACAAATACCTTATGGTCCTTACCTCAACCAATGGTGAGCCTTCTTCTACCAGTGATGGTAGTGCATAGAGTCCACCAGCATGTTCTCCTATGTACAGTGTTGGTCTAAAATATATCAATAAAACAGCAAATATGCAATCAACAATTCTGTAGCCTTGAAGGAGGCTGCATGGCCAAGTAGATGGGGTACCAGACATGAAATCTGGAGCTCATGGTTTTAAGTCCAACTGCGATCAGATTGTTTTGCTACATTTTGAAATAGCCAACTAATTTGCCTCCTGTCTTGCACTGTTGGTTTCTGAAATTTTATTTTTTGGCCCAAAAGCCCCACTAGGAGAAATAAGGGTTACTTAATTAATAATAAAATTACTTTTAGAATTAATATTTGATTATTTAACAATTAAATATTAATAATAATTTTAAAATTTACTATATAATTAGTTAGTTTTAAAATTACTTAGTTTTAATACCAGACAGGTATAATTAATTATTAATCTAATTAGTTTTTGGCTATTATGGCCTTAAAATGTAGAGGACAAGTGTCTAGCCAGCATCACTGTTAGAAAGCTATTGCAAGATTCACTGCATGTTGCATGAGAAAGAAACACCACAAAAACAGTCACCTGGGCTAAATGCATAATTTTATGGAAACCCAAGCTTGAATAATCTACAACAGACAAAATGACTGTTTTTGCAAGTCATAAAACTCAAGAAATGTAATTTATAAAAATTCTAAATTAACTACTGGCTTGTACTGTACTTACTGTAAAACAATCTCTCCACCATCTCCGAGGAAAGTGTTTTCATCTGAGGAGCTTGACGTGTTGGCACCAATAAGATGTGTCAGTGTTTCTTTAGCTATGTGATTGACTTTGACTTTCAACAAGGCCTCGTTGTCCATCTTATAAATTCCTACCACAGGTGATCCATAATTCTTGGTCCACAAAATCTCTCCTGATAAATGAAAACCATTGTAAGTTAGATAAGGAATGCTCATTTCGTCTTTCAAATTACTAGCAATCAAACCAGGAAGTGCTGGAATTGATAAACAAACTGGCTTGTGCAACTCAATCAACTAAAATGTTTAGAAAGTGCAGAGCTGCCAACCTAGAAAGATCAAAACTCCAGAGATCACCTTCTTGCATTGTGTAATATTTTAGGATAAATGTCAAGACTTTTACCTGTTAATGCATCCATTGTGACCATGAAACCATCAGAACTGGAACAAAAATGATGAAGGTCTAAGAAAAAAGATTCTTAGTATTAGTAAAGTAAGTTCTGCCAAGTAGGTCGTTTATAAAACAGACAACAGACGATGAGCAGTAAACAATAATTACTGTATTCCACATCTTGGGCAAGATGAGAGGAATAGTCATGAAATGTTGCATTCCATCTGAAATAAAGGAACATACATGGATTATATTAAAATAATTTGCTACTAATAATAGAGATGCAAAAATATCAAGGGAAATATCAAGGTTACAAAGATGTAAAAAGTAAAAAATGTAAAGACACATAATATGGGGTTTATGTACGGTGTAAAACGGTCAATACATGTGCATTGTGTCGTTCTTTTGTCTCAAGTTCAATTGTCTCAGGTGGGATCATTGTTTTTCTTTGTTTTAGTCTTTATGATGCAACTGGTGACCGTTTTAAACTGAACATGAGCCTAATATGGTCTGGATTCCACATAATATGGTCAATAATAGTTATTTCCCCCACATGTCAATTGTCACAATTCCCCCAATGTCCCCACATGTCAGATATCACATCGGTTGGTGTGATATCTGTAGATTTTTACCGACCAAATTAACTGTAGATGTAGATGTCTAATTCACCTGGCCACAGGTGCACATTTTTTTTTTCTTGGCATACAGACAAAAGTAAAGCAAAAAATTCTAGATGCAGTCCAAAATCCATACTATACACACCTCTTTTCTCTAGTTTTGCTATCGTACATGGTTATCGTATATTCTGTTGAGATAATAAAAGATGTTATTGAATATCATGATATTGTGATATTTTACACTGCATGTGCACTGTATTTGCAAATAATTTAAGATACTCTTTAGTACAGCCAAATCAAAATCAGTTTAGTGATAAATTTTCTTGCTTATGATTATTCTCCTTCTAACAAACTTGAAACCAATAATTGATTCTCTTTATTGAGAATGCCAATAAAGAATTGTTCCTTGTATTCATTGCCTTTTGGCTTGACAGTGTAGTCACTGTGATGCTAACAGGAAAAGCTTATATGTAGCTTTACGTACCTGTTCTTCCAAGAAATACAGGAGCCTTTTTGTTAGACATCATTGGGCAAACAGTCTCTGTTCCATCTAACTTTAGAGTTTGTTGTTTTATCCCAGTGTCCAAGTCAATGGCATACCAAACATCTGTTTTACGGCCTGGAATAAAGGTTTGCCTCAATAATTAATGGTGATAAACAGCAAATAAAAAGTAGATCAAGTAAGTGAAGGTAGGAAGGAAGGAAGTAAGGCTACATGCATGCATGAATAAATGAATAAATAAAAGAATGAAAACATGTGTGCATGACTGTCTGACTGTCTGTCTGTCTGACTGACTGACTGACTTACATATACAGTCACTGACTGAAAGACTGACTGACTGAGTCTGTGGATGAAGGAACAAAGGAATGAACTTCAAGGAACAAAGGAAGAAAGGCAAAATGGAATGATTAAGACCATGAACAAATAAAAATCCAAGACAATGATTTTAACCTGTGTACAGGATTCCATCTGAACTTCGACAGGGAGATGCTCGAACAAGTTCAGGTATTGAGAAGGGCAGTTTCTGCAAAATATGATCATAATTGAAAATATTTGAGGTGGCCTGAGTAATGGCTGATTTTAAATCAAGACATTGTCCAAACAGCAAAATTTTACTGCAAGATCCAAGGCAACTTTATTTTGAAACAATGTATCTGTTGTAGTTAAAAATTAAATTCACAGGTGAAAATAATTTTAACCTAGTTTGAATCTCAATTTCCTTTGTCTTCTAATCTCAATAAGGGTTAAGAGACAAAGGAATTTAATTTTTACCTGAATTTAATTTTTAACAACAACATATCCAATATCTAAAAACGTCAATACCTTAAGACCATCGTGTGCACTCCCAAAGGCATACAAGCTTCCATCTTTGGGATCAGGAATGAATATTGCACTGAGGAGAAAAAAAAATACCATAGATAAACATTGCAGCAAAAATCTTGGTAATATATTACAAGAAACCTTTTATGGTGGTCACAATGTACACAAGATTGCCCTTACCCTGGACGAAGGTAAACTGGTGTCTGTATAACAGCGTCTGTTGAAGGTAAAAAATAGAATAGGTATCATCTGCAAGAGGCCAGCTAATCATACTTTAGATACTTGTATGGGATATCACACGGGCAGTGAGAATATGTTATTAATAAACATTTTGTCCACAATAATTTATTATCTGCCCTAAAGACCTATCCCTGAGGTGTTAAAGAACCTAATGCATGACAATAAAATAGCTCACTGAAAATGTGCTTTGTGATGAGTTGATTGACATCAATATTGTCTGCTACTGTCACCAATCAGACTATATTTATGAATGAATCACCAAATTAATATTTCATAATATGAGAAAAAAGTTGAAAGACTGCTTTTACTTGCTTTTATTGTCTTCTACAATGTAGCTGGTTGTAGCTTTCCATTAAATAAAAAGTTGTAATAGATACAATGTAATCTACTATCATTTTGAAGGAACATTCTATCTAAATAAGACATTTTCTAGGTCAGGTACAAAAACTGGACCGGATCAACTTGGATCGCTCACCTCGGATCGAACAAAAAAGGGTTTTTTAAGCCAAAACTATTCAACATTTGCGCCGATTTCACTAAGGTTAGCTTAGAGATTAGGGCTAGGGTGATTTCTAGAGGCCTTATAGTTTTTTTACGTTGATCCAAGGTGAGCAATCCGAGTTGATCCGGTCCAACTTTTGTACCTGCCTCATTTTCTACATTGTTTGAACTTCCCAAGTGCATTGAAACTCAGTATGTTAAATGGTAGGAAAGTTGTTTCTGGCAGACAGGATTTTGATAAACAGGTATCCGTATATGAGTCAGATTTATGAGAAAAACAGTCCTATATACCCATAATTTCTTTTTGACAGCCTTTATCTACATTCCTAAATCACTCTTCTTTCACTTAGAAATACAACAATGCAACTACTCCTAAATTATGGATGGACAAAGAGCTTGCTTTCATACTGGAAAGTGAAATAAATATTAAATATCTTTTAGTTAATATATACTTTTTTGACACCTAAGGAGTGATTACTTATACTAAGGAGTCCCACGAACAAGGGATGCCTAATGGGTGAAAATGAGCCTGTGGGTTTTTTATGCAAAATGAATTAACAACAAGAAAGCGAATTTAGACCTGGAACCTTACTCATCCTCTATCATACATTGTAAAAATAATTACTACTTAACATTTTAATTTTCATTGCGTTTTCTAGAATCAGTTCATAAACCTGGTTTGTTTGAAGGCTGGATAACACTATCTACCAGATAACTCACTATTCAGTGGATGACTGTTAACGAAACAAAGCATGCCATACACTGGTTAGTGATTTATCCAGTGGATAGCATTATCCACTTTTTGAACAAACCGGGAGAGAAGATATAGGGTCTTGCCTAAGTACACAACACAAAGACTCTGATAGCCAGTACTCAAACCTGGATCAGTCCATTTCAAATACAATACTGTATTACATTTAACAATATAACTGTTAAAATACCATAAAATATATAATGTACCACCAAAACTTAATTCATCAGTTCCCCTCCAAAACAAGTTTGAAAATAACTTATCACTAATTCTAAGTCCCAAAAATCCCTAGAAGGTGGCAGTGAATTAATCGTCAAGTAGCTTAAGCTTTCAATATATATATGAGGAGAGGACCCAAAGGAAGCTTTTAGAGTCTCTGAAGAGTTGACTCTTTTGTCAAATAAAACCATAGTAAAATATCTATTTTGTAAATTATTGAAAAATACACTTGTCCACATTGTGAGCTGGTGTGCCTGGAAAAAGGTGTTAGAAGAATTCTATTATTTGTGACAACAGCTCTATCTTTTATCTCTCTGCTGTGTGCATAATATAGGCGCTTTGTTTCTAAACATATTAAAAAACATGCTCCTTTCAAACAAGATCATGATTTTGTGTAAATAGCTGTCTGGAAGACAAACAAACCCCACAAAAGTGGCATTATATCCCATGGGAAGATATTCTTAAAAGACAGCCTTCACGATAAATACATAATTTAAACCTTAAGTTTCTTTCTTCCAGACTAATCAATGAATAAATGATTATGCAAATATCTTATATTTCACGAATATATTGGAAAACAATTACGAAAGGACATTTGATCATAAATTCATATTGCATCACACCTCGCTTAACAAATTTAAGATAAGATATCGGGTATTAGAGAACTGAACTCATTTATCACTCTTCCATGTATGAGTTGTTAAAAACGTAAATTTCCACGATGAGGTTTACCTGCAGCTTTCATAAATATCCAGGATATTTAAAAGCGGAGATCGAGAATTTCTTTACTTGAAAGCTAATTAAACCAAACGATAACGCCAGCTTTAAACAGATATGAATAGAAACCACTAAAAATAAGGAAGTGAAATAAGATACTTTACTTGCAGGCATAAAGCTCAAGGCTTCAGTAAAACAAAGTTTGTGATCAAGTCATCGGCCGCTGAAGTTTATCGAAAAATACCCCAGAATGAATTCAAGCTTAAATTAATTGAAATCAGATTTAAAACACCCAGAATGGCTTCTAAATATGCTCTAACTTTTTTTTAAGATCTACAATGGCAAAAATAAGCTTATACAACGACTTCCGGACCATAGTAAATTAAGACTAGTATTCACTGACACATACAATTAGTACGGGGAAATATTCTCACCTTCTTTAAGCGACCACCTTATTTCTCCAGTCTGTTTCTTCACGGCATGCATTGTACCATCCAAGGTGGAGACAAACAGGAAAGATTCTGGGACACTCAATGTTCTAGACTGTAATGAGAGAAAAATCTTCGTGACTGTCGATTCTCTCGTAGAGAAACATGGCTGGATCCACCGTGGGATGTAAAAACTCGAGATAAAATACGGATTTTTAGGTTTACCTCTACGGTTCTTACAACCGAAGGCAACGCCAGAAATACAATAAAACTAGAAAGCAATCCTACGATTGTATAACCACTCATGCTGCCTGACTTGGATTATTTGATTGAAATAACAAAATCAGGTTTGTAGTTGCTCTCTTTCATGTAAATATCCGTGTTCCTTTCTTGTTTTTCGTTCGACGATGATGACGTCCTTAAATCTGATTGGTTAAAATAATCTTCGCCATATTGGATTGCTCGTGCTGAAAAGGCCTGGAATGAGGAATCTGCTCGACCGGAAATGAGGCTTTGTATGATTTTTTTCACAAACTCTTCCTGCAAAGAAGTGCAAGGATTCCAATGAATTAATGCTTTTTGCTATTTCTCTGTTTCTCTCTATGTATCTGCTTTATAATCCATCAACAGCATCCATTTGGTGCGAAAATATCCTTGGACATCAGAACAGATAATGTCCGCGGACAAATATCCAAGCATATTTTCGCGCCAAATGAAGGCTATTGTTTATCTATCCCCTCTGCCCTCCTTTCGTAAAATTTCCTCTTGCACGCCCACAGAGCATTCCATGGACACAGAGGTGCTGATATTTGCAGCACAAATTTATCTTCTTGTACGTTCAAGCAAAGTGGCGATCTTGTTACACATCTGGTCAAGCTGTTGAAATTCTATTCGCAAGACGAAAGCCACATGTATTCAGCATTGAGTCTTGTGGGAAGGGGAGAGGGACGAAGAGGCCGAGAAGAGGATAGGGTCAACTTTCCTCTGAGAAGAGAAGAGGGGAGAGGGGTCGAAGTGGAAATCCGTTGTCACATCTGATAGTCTGGGAACGAATGTTTATGCCGCTGACTGCGTGCTGTCTGCATTTCGTATTCGATTCTCAGAAGTGAAAGTTATGCCTTCATGCCGAGGGAATTATCGCTTTTGCGATAGATATTTATCTCCTCGTGGTGGGTAAAGAGTCAATTAGTCAAAGCACAGATGTGCTACGAAGCAGGGAACAGCAATGAGCGCAAAAAAGCCGCCACCCCGACCACCGTTACCGCGATCACTGACCACGAGAAGTGGCCAGCCAACCGGAGTAGCTCCTGAGAAATCTCTCCGAAATCCGTTTTCGTCCATCTCTATTCGCTACAGTTCAAGCAATAAGGAGTCAGATTCTGACGAAGAAATTTCTATAGTACGTAAAGAAAATAGTAAGGTTCCCGATCCCAATGAATTCCGCCACGAAATCGAGGGAGAAGATGAAGAAGATGGGTTTTATAAAGTGACGAAGCGAGTCTCCGAACAGGTTGGAAGCGCGAAAACTTCTCAACCGGAAAAACATAAATATGCTGAAGGAACTTCTAATACGAAACAGAACTCTTCTGAAAAAGGGTTAAATTTTGCAAGTAAAAGTCATTCTACTCAGGAACTGAGGGAAACGCCAGACAGGAGATCGGCAGTTACAAAACAGAGTACTTGGCCGAGTTATTCGCGAAATGAAGAATCCGATTCTGTGATAATGAAGTTTCTGCGTGGTCGAGAAAGAGAGCGCGACCAGGGGAACGAAGTAAAAGCTGACTCTTCAAAAGAAGGTCTTTCGCTTTCAGAGAAGGAGGAAAGCGACGCTGGTTCGATTCCTTGCAAGAGTCATATTGACGATGGTTCGGATAGCAAGTTGAAAGCACACGAACAAAGGTCCAGATCACCTTCACCATTTCGCATTTTGAATCGTGATCGACAAGTTGAAAGTGCAGGTGATCAGGAAAAACCAAAAACCTCAGCTGGCATTTCCTTATCATCTCTTTTAGCCAGCCTAGCGAAAGACGAACATACACATGGTGACACTGAAGAGAAAATTTCTGATACAGAAGAAATCGAAAGCAGCGCCGACATAATCTCTGAAATTCCATCTCCAGACTTGTCATTCAATTTTGGCCACTATAATGAGGAAATCAAGGAGTCCGGAGCGAGACTTTTGTCACGCCCCGTAGTGGACAAATCACCTCAGTTTGCAAATTTCTGCCTTTGCTCTCTGCTAGTGTACATTTATTTCATGACAAGTACTCCGCCGTTCATCTCTGGCTTAGTCCTTGGAAGTTTGTTGGTGTATTTAGGAGGTTGCGCGTTTCTGTGGCTGTTTTGCCCAGAGGACACTCTTGCGGAGCGGTATGAAAAAGAACTGTGGGAATACGAAGAGAGACTAGCGAGAACACCAAAACCTGAGTACAAATATGTCGATCCAGGATTGCTTTTGAAACGAGACATGCTAGAGGCAAGTATGCAATTTGTGAATTATAAATCAAAATACTGTTTACGTGACATCAAATAATTAGAACAAAAATCCCCTTGAAGCGATTCTGTCAGTCATCACTTGCCAACTTGCCCTGTGACAACTTTCAATTGATGTAGAGCATTTTAAAACTTGAAATGCACAGTCATATGTAGAGTCTGTGACTGACATAATCGTTTTTCATTCTTGGGTAGAATAACATTTGCTAAGCATCATGTAGTGAATTTTTAATGAATTTCTTAGTTAAAATTGGGATTGGAGTGGATCCAATTACAGTGGACAATGAAATTGAGGAAGCTGAAAACTGGGCAATTAAAGCAATAACGTCTTTTTTGGTATTAAAAAAAGTCTGACTTATCATTGTTTTCTCGTCATCATGCGATTTGCATTATAGGCCAGTTGGTTCCTTACATCTTACACATACCTACAGTGGAAGTATTGCTTATATGAAAAGTATTTTAGTTTTTTATTCATTTTTTTAGTGCCTGCTTGTAGATACTATCCAACTTACACAGTATAGTAAATGGTTTGACAAACAGACTGAGTTATTGGGCTAACAACAGACAGATTGAAACGTGCTAGAACAGACCAATGACTGCTAACAAACTTTCCACAGCCAATACAATAATCTGAAGATGACTTCCACTCTGGTTGCCAATATGTCAGTCACCAACAACAGTTCTTTTCAAAACTTCCCTCACCCAGATGATCAAAACTATAAGCAGTGTTCTCACCAGGATTTTGCCTTGGGGAGTCCCAGGGCCCCCTCTACTTAGGAATAGGGGCCCTCTAAGAACATTAGGGGGACAAAGTTACTCCAAATGGTCTGTTACATGAAGTACCTACCTGATCCAATATGGCAGACAAGGTGTTTACGATTCAATAATGATGCATACACCAATCTTAACCACATACGTGGGAACAACAAAATTAAGGGCAATAACACTGAATCTTTTGATAACATGTGTTTTATTCATTTGAACAAGCAAACTGAAGGTGTATTAGGTTGACCATTAAAACTACCCCAAAGTCCCTACTCCAAAGTC
>Ga0126337_10002841_pt1 | contig 11134 bp, 7 predicted proteins | sample DipCmetagenome_FD_92527 | JGI IMG/M metagenome (GOLD analysis project Ga0126337, IMG submission 92527) | Coral microbial communities from La Bocana,Puerto Morelos, Mexico - Diploria C A metagenome | ecosystem: Host-associated > Invertebrates > Cnidaria > Coral | place: La Bocana,Puerto Morelos... | reverse complement strand
ACAGACATACACACATACATACATATACATACATATACATACATGCTTTAGTGACTTTCCCCAAGGGGGCTTTTCAAAGACAATATTCCTATTTACAATTTACAATTTAAAATAAGGTTTAAAAATTATAAAAATGTATAAAAATCACGATTCTTTAAGTAATTTAGTCCTCGGGCGATTTTTAAAAACAGTGACTGAATCACACAGTTTAAGAGAACAATCCAAAGAATTCCACAACTTAACTGTTCTATAATAAAAGGTTCTTTGGCCGCTAGCAGTTTTAAAAAAAAAGGATGTTCAAATAATTCGAATTGTTATTTGAAGGAAGGTTTAGTTAGAATTATACTTAAACAATTACATTATTCTCTCTCCGTTTCTATGAGGCCTTTTTCAGCCTCATCAGCTATCTCCCCATAGAATTGAAAGTCCACCAAGCAAAAAGGTAACATCAGGAGAATAGGTTCATCTCTTGTTCAACAGGAGAGGATCCTTTCTAGAGTTTAATTGTTCATGACCTCATTAGAGCTTAGCTACGAAAATACACTCAGTTACATAACTTATCACAATATCTCCTTTCCCTTATACGCTAAGATTGATTTGTCATATTCTTATTCCGCTTATTTTGGGGCGCTTTAGCAAGTTGGATATGATTGGAGAAGATTTTCACGGTAATCAAATCCTGCACTTCAACAAACGTTGCTGCTTAAAGGAACTTCGTCTAACTGATTCGGCGGTTTTTTGAATACGTACGATCGTAAAACGTTTCTAAAGTCCTCCTTAAACAAAGTGTACAAGAGCGGATTGAAAAGGGATGTGCTATACCTCAGGAAAAGTAGAGTGACATTCACGGCAGGTGGAAGATGCATCAGTAAATTCTCGTCTAAGAGAATCGAGCTCAGAAAGTACGAGCACCAACCCAAAATAAAGGCGAGTATCATGGACCCGAGAATAGTCACGGCACGCTTTTGGCCCCGTTTTTGCCTGGCTCCCCTTGAGGCTCTAATATGAGTTGCTTGCCGACGTATCCGCTTCAGCTGAGCTCGCAAAATTAGGAATATGCGACTGTAGGCGACTGCAAGGAGCATTAAAGGAAGCACCACGAGCACTGCAAAGCAGCTGTAACTGTAGATCAAGTCATTGTATTGTTCGTTGGCAGTTTCAGTGGAACCAAAACTGATCCAAATCAGCTGTATAAGCGAGACGGCCAGAGAGAAGGTCCAGATAAATGCCATTGAGGCCGCCATTCTGTTTTTGGTTACAATCCGGTAGTAATACATAGGGTAAATGATCATTACATAGCGTTCGAATGTGACAATTAGAAGATGCAATATGGTCGAGATGGCGATAAACCGTGATACAAGATCCATGGCGATACAGGAAGCAATTCCATCTGGCATGGGCAAAAGATTGCAGGCAAATATCAAAGGAATGGCAACAAGGCCTGATAAAAGATCGGACAGCGCTAGGCATGCCAAACATAAGTTAGTTATTGTTCGCAGCTGCGTATTTTTGTACACCAATGCAATTACTAGTGAGTTGGCGGACACGATGAGGCAGGAGACAACACCCAGGAGCACGAGAGGAAGATGGTTCCCTTGTCCAAATGGGATCGCTTGAGTATTGTTGATTCTATTTCCAGTTTTGTTAGAGATGTTGAAAAATGCACTTGTAGTGTTCATTGTTACTGTTATATATCGCTCTTTGTCGGTAGAATGTTATCAAGCTTTTCGAAAGGGCTTTCAGTCGGCAGTATGTCTCAAAACATAGCCAATACCGACCAAACTAGCATACTTTGAACTCAACCTTCTGAAATTGAAGAAGACGATCCGCGATGACGGACAGCTTGTAACATATCTGTCAACTAAAGTGATATTATTTCATTATACACGGCTGTCCAGGAGTGCTTTTTTATTTGATGGAAAGATTATGTCCTATTTCGTTTGACGCTATATTAACTGTTGTAACTGATACGTCCAAGTGGTTTCCGCCGGCCGGTCAATGCGTTTCGTAAATAAACAGAATGAGATTTGAAATTCAATCCAAAAAGATCGAAAAAGGCGATTAAATAAACAGAACTCAAACTGCACTTTCATCGACTGTGCAGAGAAATATAGAAAATGTAAACAAGGTTATGGATGTTGATGACAACCCTTTATGAGAAATCATTTAAATAAACTATGCTTTTTGTTGTGATTTTTTTCTATGAAACTGAGAATATCAAATATGCATAAGGAGAGTAGAATTTCTGTTCTATATTTCCACAGTACAAATCAGAGAGAAACAAGTGGTTATATTTGATATCGATTCTGTCATCATCAGTCGTCATCACGCCAACGGATGCATAAGGCCTTATTCTGCAGGCAGTATAAAACCGAAGGTTATCACAGCTTGGTTTATGGTTTTGGGAAAAAAAATCCAAATAGTCTTCGCTCACAGATAATAAGAAACTTAAGACAAAGAGAGCCAAGAAAGACATGTTTTTTTTTCTTTTTTTTTTACATTTTGCCTGTTTGCGATGGAGGTCATCACGACCTGAACAGTTATTATTCTATTAATCAAAATGTGCAAATTTTGAAAATGTGCGCAACAATTGAAAAACACTACATTGGTTGCAAACTGTTTTGGTAAATGCCGCTCAGTTTGAACTGGAATTTTGACGTTTGTTTCCTCTCTAAAAGAAAATAATTTCATTTTGGGAGCAAAATGAACCAATGTCAAGGATTCCTTAATTTTGATTTTTGCTGTAATTTATCGCAAGAAGATAAAATTTTCCAACTAGTCAAAGATTAGAACAGAGCAAAAGAAATGACCCGAAATTGAATGATAAAGAAAGCACCTTTTCACCTCAGTTTCACCCCCTGGCCAAATTTCGTGAGTTTCGGAGAATACGCATCAATCAGTTTTTCTACCAAACTCAAGGAAATGATAGTTACCTTAAAGGGTCGACCTTACTTGTCCTGCCGGTTTTTACCACAACAGAACGCAACTATAGTGTTTCGAACTGTATTTAGAACATGTCAATGATATCCTTGTTGTTAATTCTTCTTAAGTGAAAAAGATCTGAAAGATAAACATTGACATTATTGAGATGGAAAGTTTCATGAAATGGTGTTTTACCGCAAATCACTATCGATAAAAATTCAACTATAAATTTCGCTTATTTCGTTTCGTTTGTAACAAGACGGTTTACTGTCGCCTCGCGGGAGGCAGATTTAAAAGTACTAGCTACGAAACTAGCTACGAACGAAACGAGATTTTAATTTAGTCATTCAATCTAAACAGTCTAAACAGAGAACGAAACAGATAGGAGTCCGATATATACTGAATATGCAAACACCTTTCAACACAAGTTCAGCAGCAATTGTCACTGGATCCATTTGTTTTAAAAATCCCTTTTAAGCTTACCTTTTCCTGTTCTGTTTGGAATTAGTCTGATCAATAAAGATTGACCATAAATCTATTAATTCTCGATTCCAAGCGGTTCTTCGGCAAATTTCTTCTTCGATACCGGTCGTTTGCGCGGCTTTAAACACGACTGGGATAAAGACAAACGTCTTTACCAACCTATAATAACTAGCTTCTCACATCTGTGTTAGGCAATAATTTTAGTTCAGTGAAAACAGAACAGTCTGTTAATCGAAACCGAACTTTCGCATAACTCTGTTCTTCCAAACGATTCTGGATTTAAAAAAGTAAAACAAAGGCCCGTATTTTTAGTGAAGCGTTGTCAATAAAATGAGCATTTCCCATTGGATAACAACCAAACAGATAAGCCATGACTCCTGGTAACCTATTGAATTGAAAACAAAACAGTGCTTTACTAGCTTGATCAATAAAATGAGCTGAGGTACATAAACACTATATTTCGTTTGAAGCTGGTTGACTTAACCTTAAATAAACTGGAAATCGTTTCTAGCTACTAACCCAACAAACACCAGATGTATGCCTTTTCTATTTACAATTTCTGCTAAGTACGCTTTAAGAAATGACAAAGCTGTCAAGAAACAAAGGAGGCAAGCTGTTTAATTTTTCCTTCATTATGTTCCTTGCTATTGCTTCAGACCTCATAAGGACGAGAAAAAACTCATGAAAATCAAGATGTTAGTGCAAACCATAGTAATTGATCCTTAAACCTTGGTGTAATGTTAAGAAAAAAGACCATTGAAACCGTCTTCGCAGCCTTTTTCTATAAAAATGTATTTACATTAATAAGCGAAACACGTATCTCGTAAAGATACAACAAAGGAAGTGAAAGAAACATGGCGGCCTTGAGTCAAATGTAAGTTCAAATGAACTATTCGTTTGGGATTTTTTTACCCCTGTAGAGCTTGACAGTACCTTCACAATTGCATATGAATAAGGCAGAAAATAGAAACTCTCTCTTGAGGAGATATTAAATTTCTATTTTCTCGCTGCACGAAAAAGTGCACTTTTCGTTTTGTGCGCCTGTGTAAGTGTTACGTCGCTTGGTAAATAAAAACATTTTATCTATGTACGTACGAACAAAACTTGTCCTGCTTTACGAAAATCACTTTCTCTTGCACTTACGACATGTTAAGAGTATTTCTATAAAGCTTTTATTGGGGTTTGTACAGATGTTTCCAACCCGTGGTGTAAAATGATTTGCATGTTAGCTCCGACGGATGAATAGAAAGCAAAAAAACACCGCAAGAGATTGACTCGATTAGAATGTTTTAAGTGAATGCTATTGATAAGATAGGTGCAGATTTTTGAGAAGACACAAAAGGTTTGATTTTGAATAATTTACAACCCTGTAAAAGCAGAAGTTGAGAGACCAGGACGATGGATTTCCCAAGATTTGCGTTACAAAACAAAAAGGCTGCGTATCGTTTTGACATTTTCAATAAGGCGCAGCCCTTTCCCGGCGCCGAAAAAGTTGTGTTGAGTCTGACTACAACAGTTTCTCGGCAAAATCCTCGGTTCAAACCATTTTTTTGAGTCGCATGAGTATTTCTGGCAACTAATAAGAGTCCCCCCTGGAATGCAGGTAAAATAAAAGACTCCCTTGCAAAGCGAAGATTATTTCCTTAAAGATTTTCAGCGCAATTTAGTTTCAAACATACCAAGATACGCGAAACATACGCAAATTCCGCGAAACATGTCACGCACGGCTATCAGAGAATTCCCGGCCAAAATCGGTTTCGTGATTATTTGATGAAAAATAAAAATGGGTACCGGAGAAGTGAATGGTTTCCTTTTTGGGGGGACAATGATAAAGTTCATTATTATTATAATATAATTATGCATTGTATTTTATTCATTAAGGTGAAATATAGATTATTATTATTATTATTATTATTATTATTAATAAAAAAATTTATCATCATCATCATCATCATCATTATTATTATTATATTACTAAATAGCAGTTGGAGGAATCCTTGCAATAGACAAGTAGCTCAAACAGAAAAAGCAGCATAGCTCTATGCCAGTTAATCTCGCTTCGAAGTAATTTTCAGTTCATTTTTTTTAATATTTATTTAACAAAAAGCTTTCTTAGTTAGTTACAGTGAAATATCACATTACCGGAGAGATAAGAAGTCCAATCACTTATCACCTACACTGCTAATAAATGTACACCGTTTAGCTCAAATACTAAATATAAAAACCTTTGCTTGTGTGGGCGGATCTGGATGGGCTTAAAGTGCCATTATAATCAAATTCTCGTTATTCATCTTTTTTTACATTTTCGTACAAAATAAGTCTTCCCTAAAGGTCTTGCCAAATTTCAATCTATTACAAACATTAGAACTCACGTTTTTTGGACCTATATTTTTAGGAACTTACGGCCGCCATTAATTTTCCTTCTTCCAAGTCTTGGTCGAGAATTTGAGTAAATGACGTCATTCTCTCAAAAATACCACACGGGTTGAAATTAATTACAATTAGTGCGGAAAATTGCACGAATACAAGAGCTAAAGTTTTTTTATTCTTTTTAAGAATTTCAGTGCTAATTTAGTATTGTAGATTGAAATTTGGCGAGATCCTTAGGAAAGACTTATTGAGTACGACAATGCAAGAAAAATGAACATCGAGAATTTGAACATAGTGGCACTTCAGCTGATACATGGGAACCATTTTTTAACTGATTAAAAGATGTTAGCAGCCCCTGCCAGATCCTCCTAGGTGGCTCCTTCTAACGTTTTATAGCTGAAAGGTGATCGGAAAAGATCTTCGTAAGATCTAAAATATACAAACTTAACTTACAGCTGTAAAATTGGCTGAAATTTTAAATGATGTCTGATCATCACCAAAAAATCATGACAGAGAGAGGAAATAAAAGAGAGAAATAAAAGAAACGAGGTTTTTAAAATTTACTTATCGTAAGAGCCCAGATAAGCCCCGAAGGTTTTTTCCGGTATGTTTCATTACGCTTAAGAACAACCCAAATATTGATTGACTGACTGAATTATTTTTTCTTCACGTTCTCTTCGCCCTTTCATTTTTGTAAGGATGAGTTTTGTTATTCCAAGTGTTGTTACTCTTCTGGGTCTGCTATACACCCGGTGCATTTGATCAGAATTTGCCAGTGCTCTTGATCTTCTTAAAAGTGAAAAACGGAAAGGCGTAATCAAAATGTATTTCGAAGGGTATAATAGCAAAAGTCAATTCTAATGTCTTTTGCTACAAACGACTCTGGAATTTCTCCATGGAATGAATTTTTGTTTTCGCGGTCTTCACAATCCCAGAATAGCCACTCCTCCGTAATACGCATGCCCAGTACTGCCTGGCAACTGCTTGTATGTTTCAAAAGGAAGAATGGTTCACGCATGGGAAGTTCGATTGGTGTTTCCGCTGATCCATCTGACCGACAACAGAAATGTATAACAGTGTCCTTGCTGTAAGTACCGTCTGGAAGGGCACCGCTGGCAAAGTTATCATTTTTCGTGTCCTCGTCGTCCCACTTGATCCAGCCTTCATGAAATCCTGTCAGCAAAAAATATTGTTCATTCTAAAATGTTTTTCAAATCGATAGCTAATTTTCCATTTGCTAGGTACTATTCCCTGGCCTGCGGGAATATAAGTGATCCCTCCGTGTCAGTACACTCGTCTCCGGATCGAATGGTCTGGGTTCGAGCCCTGGCCGAGGACATTGTGTTGGGTTCTTCGGTAAGAAACTTTTATCTCACAGTGCCTCTCTACATCCAGATGTATAAATGGGCACCGGCGAACTTAATGCTGGAGGTAACCCTGCGAGGAGTAGAAATAATCCTAGCCGCTTCATACTCCAGAAAGCGGAGAAAAGCGTCAGACTTAATTTAGAGTTGGTTGGAACCGTAAAATTATGGATGGGGCGCTGGATTCTGGACCGTGCGGTCCAACTTCATACACGTGCCGAAGTCTTATGCAGGATACTAGACTCGCAGTGTTGTTCGTTTTCTCCATGTGAGAGAACAGACAGATCTGGACAATTAACCAACACTTTACCCAAGGGCGGATTTAGAGAGAGGTCGACTGAGTGGCTACCTACCCCCTCTCCTTTTAGAGAAGAAAGACCTTAAAAAACGTCAAAAGATCGTGAATACTGTGGCAGAAATAACGTCAAACATTATAGAAATATACATCATTGTAATTACCGAAGTGATTCTTTTTCTAGCTAAAATAAAGTTGCATTGCTGGTCTCTGCTGCAACAGTTTTCAGTAAGGTTCTAATTCTCATATGGTAAAATTGATTCGTGAACCCCAAGGTACCAGCCACCCCCCCTTCCCCCAAACCTGGATTTCCCCACATCATCATGCTCAATTGCAATACAGTTCTAGTGTGGAGTGAATGGTTGAGGTGGAATTAGCACACGGTCCCTTGTCTCCAAAATTTCCTGCAGGATAGTGTAACGAAGAGAGTAGCAATCGTTAACGGAACTATTTTCATTCACTCCATGCCCTTGGGTAAATTAAGCCACAGGGACACGTGTAGAAATGGCGGAAAATTTTTCAGTTCCTTACCAAATGGACACTTTCCTTTTTTGTAAATACAGTATTTTCCCGCTGGCCATTGCGTCTTCCCTGTCTTGTTTGTCTTTACACAGAAATGCTGTGAAATTTTACTGTCTCCCTTTTCTCCTTTCAAATGAAAGGAGCTGGACCAGTTGTTCAATGGCCTCGAGTCTTCTGTGTCTTGTCGAAGGAGACCCTCTGACCAAGGGAAATCCGTTGACACTGGACATCCACTAAGCGGCATTGGAATAGCGTATGTTCCACTCGGCCACTGGACTGAATTTGTTAAAAGACAAAAAAAAAAAAAGAAAAAAGAATCAATCAGGTACTTTGTATGATCACATAAAACTACCAAGTTAAAAGCTTTCCCCGGGTCACAAGTGATGAGGTTTCTTTAGTATGATTGACAATAGACATCAGTGGAGGTACCCCACGGCTGAAACTTGCATTGAACTGGTACTCAGTCCTGGAGGAGTAAAAACAGTCAGTGCTTAATGATGCATGTCGAGGAAAACCGAGATTACGCGCTTAAGCCGCTAGTCTCCAAAAGTTAATCATTAACGAAAACGCAAAAAAAGAAACAACATATTGGTCTCTAGAATAAGAACGGCGCATTATCGAGGTCGCTGAAAACGTTTGCTTACCACTCTCGTATAACTTAAAGTCAATGATAGCTTCTGCAACGTCTGGTTTACCAAAGTTAGCGACATATGCCATACACGTGTATTTACCAACATCTTTTTCTGAAGCATTTGTAATTTGTAAAGAAAAATTTCCTCGTCTTCTTGGCAGAAACATGTCAGTAACTTTCTTGTTGGTATTTTCTTGTACTTCCTTTCCATTAAACTTCCATGACACCATGGTATCGATGCGGTTTACCTTACGACCAAGACACGTTAAGGTCGCATTGGAACCTTCGCTGGTTAACACGTTGCGATGGACTGGGCGGAGCACAGGAATGACACCATCGACACCTGCACGAAGAGACCAAATGAATACATAGTTCATCAAGTCAGTAATGGAATACTTACATTTCAATTATCACCGAACTCTACTGAAGCGGCCGGCAACGCTTGTGTTTCACGTGTTAGTAACCTTTGCTATTAGGTAAACTGACATGTCCTCCCCAGTCCCTCTCGGCTTTAGGGCCTTGAAATTAACCCTACACCAAAGGACTGGCTACAATGATGCTGCTGGACACAGTGGTTGAGGGCAATACTAAAAAAACCATTGTTTTTCATTTAAGAGATATAAGCTTATTATAATGGACCTCATTGATGGCCATGTGGGATGGTCGACCATTGGGATGCTCTTTGGCTTCACTGAAAGTGCACCAGTAGCAAATTACGAAAAAAGTCCTAAAAATACGGCTTTTCGACATTTCATTTCCTCAAGTAAATTATTTCTTCAGTCAAATGGCTCTAGTAGATTAATTTATGTGACAGAGTAGATTTTGAGGTCCATTTGGAATGTAGTGAGGAAGACGCTTGTGTAGTCTTGTACACTTGCGCTTCCTTTCAGTAAACTTGATCAGATTCATACCTCCACTGTCGGGAGGTAGGCATTCTTGGATTCAAAAGACTTGACAACTTTAAGATTCTGTCCCAAGACGGGAAAGGCGAAATGTGATGATCAATTTAGTCCTTCACGTAATTAAGGAAAATGGGAGGGGCACGTTTGTTGTAACTTGATTCTTTTTCAGAAAGGACTCACCTGAAATAAGGTGGCTGTGGCCTAAAATGTAGATGACAAATGAAAGACCTCTAAAGCTCATTCTGACACCTCTTTCAGTCTAGTTTCCCCCAAAACAAGTAAAGAAGCATTTATAGGTAAAGTGCTTTTATCGCTTTTCTTTTTCGAAAGGAAAAGCATGGTTCGAAACATAAAATGAATGGTTTCATTTAAGGGTTTAGCAGGGTTTAGGGGTTAGCTTTGTCTGTTTAGTAGGATTTAGCAGGGTTAAGGGTTCAGCAAACACATTTTTCACCATATAGGTGAGGTTATTTCCAAATTCTTTCCAATCTATTTGAGTTTATTTTGCATGCGATTTTCGTGGTGTTAGGTTCTTTGAACGTGCCGCTCGAAACAGCTCGAAACGTCATTTACATTTACATCTATTTTTTCTTTCCTTTGTCTGACACATTCTGAAACCCTGAAACATGCATTTGTTTTGACAGGGTACAATCCTTCGTATTAGGCTTGCGAGATGGCGTTCTTTCACTTTTCTGTCATCTTTACACGTCAGGGAACGAGAGCCTTCGTCAAAAGAGCATCAGACTTCCATTTACGTATATAGACTAAAACAACCCCTTAGGTGAGCTCTAGTGCACGGCCTGGTCTCAAAGAGTATGGCTTTTTAGCCGTTTTGGCCAGAAAAACGGTATCGACTTTGGCCGTTTTGTTCTCAAATAGGGTGTGGCTTTCGCACTCTAGTGTTAAATTGGGTAGGTTTTTTACAAGAAGCTACTTATCTAGTCATAATCAATAAGACCATCAACAAAAGAAAGCTCTTCACAATGCTTTTAATATCACTGCCTGAACTAGGGAACAAATTATAAGGCAATTTGGTTATATCAACTAAGTTGAAAATGTAAATTGGCCACCGTAACGTCAGAGCTCTGACGAAGGGCTAACGCTCGAAACGTCAGCTTTATGACTCGTTACGGTGGCCAATTTACATTTTGAACTTAGTTGATATAACCAAATTACCTTGTTACCCCCACCGACGCAGCACCACAGTTTCTTTAGAAACTTTCACCCTTTAATTAAATGGCAGGTCTGAAAGAGCGTATTAATTTAAGAGTTAGGTCTAAAATAGAGTATGGAATTTTTGGTCAGGTCAAAGAAAGGTAAGGAAAGTTATTGCCGAGTTTTGTCCTAAATAGCATAAGGGCTTTGGGAAGCGACACGCACACCCCGACTCAATTTTTCTGGGAGTATCCCCCCAGAAAAGGATACATAACACTTGTTGTTTATACGAGAAATTTTACTTTTATTCTTAACCGGCACTAGCGGTGAAGATTCCGCGTGATGTTTCGTTGCAATTAGATAACCAGATGACATCAAACCTCGAACGCCAATAGTTCAATGTGCGTCGCTTTTTGTATAACGTTCAAATCTCTAAGGCGAACACGTGTAGTTTTGCAAACTCCTTTGTTTATAAAACAATCAATCATTT
>Ga0126337_10002840_pt1 | contig 11134 bp, 5 predicted proteins | sample DipCmetagenome_FD_92527 | JGI IMG/M metagenome (GOLD analysis project Ga0126337, IMG submission 92527) | Coral microbial communities from La Bocana,Puerto Morelos, Mexico - Diploria C A metagenome | ecosystem: Host-associated > Invertebrates > Cnidaria > Coral | place: La Bocana,Puerto Morelos... | reverse complement strand
GGGGTAACCCTGAGATGGACTAGCATCCCATCCACTGTGGAGTAGAAATACTCCTAGCTGCTTCATGCTACTGAAACTGAAGATTACCGTTGGCCTGATAGGCCGCTTGGCTCGTATGCCAGTAGTCATCTGCTAGGTGACAATACATATAGATTTTAATTTAGCTATTTCCATGTACTGTGTCCATACATGTAAATCAGTAATTATAGTGAGATTTATCAAAAAAGTTTATGTCAAACCAACAATCTTGATAATTTATTCAATACGACCTGTTTAAAATGGCCCTAAAATGCCATCTGTCTCATGTCAAACAAGGGACAATTCAATTCAACTCTAACTGTTCAATTCACAATACAATATGAAATCTTCAATTTGTTTTGTGCTCTGGTTGGCAGTTGTGGGATACAAGAAAACGAGGATGTGCTCAAACATTCCAGAACATTTATCAAGTGAGTGGTGTGCCTTTAGTTAGTTTCTGATTAATTACGTCATTCAGTCAGTGTCACAACCATGTATTTATATGCATATTAATTAGATTATTACCTGGTATGTGCTAAGTGTTCTGCATGAGCATGTATCAGTCTTAATCAGATGTGAAGTGATCTGATTTGAATAAGGGAAATTTCTCTAACTAAAGGTTGTTTGATAGTCTGGTATGCTTTCCATTATTAAATGTGACTGTACATATTAAACATGCAGTTTTTTGTATTTATATTAAAAACATGTTCCTTTTTCTGTTTGTTCATGTGTATCCATCTACAGGTAACTGCAGTTTCATTTAATGACACTAGTGATCAAGTTCTTTCTGGTGGAATAGACAATGAAATAAAGGTGCAAGTGGCTCATAATTTGAACTTTAGGGAGACAAGTCCAACAACTTAAAATTCTACAGTAACTACCGGTAGTCTGTTCTAGATATCCTCAGGTTCAGATAGAAAATCAAACCTGTCTAACTTAATGAAGTAGGAAATTGGATGTGTACTTACTGAGTAGTTCAGCTTTCAAGGATCTCAGTTACGGTATTTCGAGTTATTCTGGCTACTGCATACAAAATTACTTTAAATTGAAGGAAACCTGAAAATGGTAGTTTATGGACTGAAGATAGTATAACATGAGAGAGATAATATTAAACCAGAAAATAAAAGTGAACAAGAATAGAACCTAATGGATGGAGAAGCTTAAGATCAACATGGACTGCAAACAATGAAGTTGAAAAATATAGGATAAACCATGACATACATGTATAACTCCTGTAAGCTATATCAATATGCACACACAGTTGTATAAACATCCATATAGATGCTGATGACTAGTTTTAAATTACACTAATGATCACACTTCATTCACATGTTTTTGAATTTATTTATCATTTGAAATGAATGTGTTCCCAGGTATGGGATCTTAGGAAAAATGATGTGTTATACAAGATGTCTGGGCACACAGACACTGTCACTGGACTTCGACTAAGTCCTGATGGTTCTTTTATTCTCTCCAATGCTATGGATAACACAGGTTGGTAACAGTGAACACCAGTCATGAAAACTCACCTTCATGTACATGACTGTACAATCATATATCACATAGTTGCACATATAATCATATAATCATGTACTTTATGTTTTACATATGTTTGTCTCACCATTTCCCTTTTATTTTTTGTTTTCATGCAGTCGGTATGTTGAATGACTTTGACAAAAGATTTTGTAATTGTAGGCAATGGAGCCCTTGTGAATAAAAAATCCTTTGATTTTTGTTGTTCTGTTTAGTTCGCATGTGGGACATTCGTCCATTTGCTCCTCTGGAAAGATGTCTGAAAGTCTTCACTGGAGCTCAGCATAACTTTGAAAAGGTACTTAAAATGAATTAATAGTTGGCAAGATTACTGATTACAAATGCAGATTTAAATGTATTGCAAGGGGTGGGGATGGTGGAGTTACAGGTGATTGGGAAGTGCAAAGAACCTCACATTAAATGAAAAGCACCTGACATGACTAAACTTATAGCTACCAGGCACCAATGTGACTTTTGACTCAGATGCTCTTTTGTCATCATGCAATCTTCCTCCCCACAAAGGGGGAGGAGGATTGTGTGATGAGCTCATGTGGGGAAGGTTGATTGCATGACAAGCCTAAAGGGACGTCTGTGTAGTAGGCTGATGTCAGTATGGATAGCTCTTGGGATCACAAGACCCACACTTGCAATGGCTACACCCTGGCTACTATTAAGTACACCTACACTGTAGACATCAGCTTTTGAGTGTGACTAAGTGAGTAAATATATCAAAATTTTTCTTTTAATTCACATTCTAGAATTTAATCAAGTGTTCTTGGTCTCCTGATGGGCTCATGATATCATCTGGATCAGCTGACAGGTAAACTACATTTGTTAACTGTATAAACTGAACTGGAAAAACTTTATGTAGTACAGCTTCTTGAACTGAGGGAGTGCACACCATCACTTGCAGTTTTTCCTCCGAAAAGCATTCTTTTTTATCCCATTCTCAACCAGTTAAACATGTCATGTTTTTTTTTTCAATTTTCTTGTTTTGTTTTTAGATTTGTGTATGTATGGGATACAAATTCTAGAAGAATTCTGTATAAGCTTCCTGGACATGATGGATCAGTAAATGATGTTGACTTTCATCCCAACGAATTAATTTGTAAGTAAAATCTAATGTGCCTTTTGGTTTGTTTGTTAACTATTGTTGTGTTTTATCATAATGTTCAGTAAATATAAGAGTCATTTCCTGGAAACTGGGGGCCTTTCTTTTGACTTGTCCCCAGACAATATATGTAACGTATTCAAGTTTTGTTGAAAATGTTGTTTTTTGATGAGTTCCTTTTGTTTTTAAGAAGAGGGGGACTATCATCAGAACGAGTCAAGGAAAACATTGAATTATAATTCAGTTGGAAGGGATTTTGCAAAAAGTCTCAGCACCTTATGAAACAGAACAACCTTATTGAACATTCCAGCCTCAGAACATACTCAAAGTACATGTAACAATCTTCAAACCCCACAATGAGAGTGACTCTTGATCTCATGTCAAATTCTCTTTGATATGTAAAGGGAAGTGGAAAGCAGTTTTTGGAAGAATCTTGCAGTGTATCATATGTAACTCGGGGTCTTTTCCACATATCCCTTCAATTGCAACCGCTTGCATCATAAAATGAAGAGTCATAACCAGTAAAGTTTTAATTAAATCCTCTTTTCTGTTGCAGTAATGTCATGTGGAAGTGACAAAAAAATCTACCTTGGAGAGTTACAGGCATGATTTGGAAATTAGTTGCATGTATAGTCACATGCCGAAGAATGTGGTGGACAGAGCCTCAACTGTACACATTTGTTTAAAGTGGTGTTCCTACTGCTTAGATACAATTTTTGTTTTCATTTCCAAACCCAGCTCTTAACACGCAAATTCTCCAAACTCTTTTTATAAATTTGCCATGCTGTGTATTTTAGCAACAAAAAAAGGTAACTCTGAAGATGAATTGTTTTAATTATTCACGATACCCATTTGCTGTACTCCTCTCTAAAATCTTGAGAAGTTAGTTGCTGATCACAATCAAAACAACATCTATACATTTTGTAACAACTACACTACAGACTAAAGAAAGAAACTCACTCTTTTTACTTGCAAACAAGTTTTATTTTAACCTTCTGTAATGCTATTATACATGTACAAGCGCTGTTGATGCAACATTGAAGCTTTGTTTTTCATGGCATGTGAATGTAAATAAAGTAGATGTCTATGTCTTGATTAATTCAATGTCCTTTTATTGAGCATGTACAATTTAGTCAAGTGAATGTTTTGTATTTCAAATGATTATTCTATCCTGAATTTCTTGTTATTATTACATTCTCTATTTTAAATATTCAGTGCTTAGCAGTGGATGGCAGTGCATGCATACATCCTGCTAACATATATAAAAAAAGTTGGAGAGTAAATAGAAAATCCAAATACACGTATTTTCTGCCTGTAGAAATAATTATCACTAATTATTGCAAAGTATTTTTTAATTAAGTACTCTGTTCATGACCTTGATTAAAAAATAACAATAATAAGTGTAAAAATTAAAATGAAAAAGCTCACAATGTAACTACATCTACATTATGATAGCCTGTATGAATAGGCATGTTAAGTCTGAATACAAACCAAGTGGCCCATAAAGCTGGTGCTTATTTACAATTTCTGTAGCATGAAGAGTATTTCTGCTCCCCCTTAGAGGGTTAAATTTGCCAGAACCGATTTATACTCCTGAGTGAAGTAAAACATCTTGCCCTACAACACAACACAATGTCCTTGCCCAGGGCTCAAACCCAGACTGCTTGATCCGGAGTTGAGCGCACTAACCATGAGGTGACTGTACCTCCCGGCCCATGTGAAAGACACAGATATCAAAGGAAAAACTTGGATACTTTGAGGATGTAATGGTAATATTACTGTAGTTTAAATTATCATAATTTTATTACAAGAAAAATGCTAGCAAGCCTATCTAATAGTTACATATAGCCAACACTCTGAGTATGCACCCATGGAAAAGAAACTACACAACATGCCTGTTGTCTAGCTTGAAACTGCGCATGTTATGAGCATGTAGATTTGTCACCGCTAGCCACATGATACCAGTAGTAAATCTGTTTGGATTTGAACCAGCTGTAAGAGTTATCAAACACCAGACAATATTCCCCTGCATCTGCTGCCAGTACCTGAGGAGAATTTAACAAACAACAACAACACTGTCAGGAGTAAGGAGCGTTACCATCTCTTACACTGATGGGCATCTTGCCAACTGAGCTAAAATAAGAATCATTTTTGATTGCAATGCCTTACAACAGTGAGAACAAGGCTACTTTGGTACTACATGTACTTCTCTTAAAAAAATCACCAATTTTTATGGAGTCCAGAAATAATGAATACTGGGGAATTTTTAGCTTGTGTGTACAGCTACCCAGTTAACTTGGTTCTATAGTAACCCAAAAGTTACAGTATTATAGTCTTGTAAAGTTAGTCCATGCCATTACTGTGTGTATACTGCTACACATGGTAGTTTTGCCTGCCAGTGTATAAGACTGATCATGTCTTTATGTATCAGTACCCACCATTCCATTTACTGGTGTAACATGGGCACTATATCGTTTACTTTTGCTCCACTCCCTTCCTGTTGATGAGCCTGACACATAACAGCTGAAACAAAACACACGAAAATATTTATTACAGTTGTATAATCCCAATGGCTGATTCCAAATTTCGATATAAAATACATAATCATGATAAATCTTACAATAAATAGGTTCAATTTATTCCTCTTATGTTTTCATACTCTTAAGCAAAGCTGGTACAATTAATTCCTCCTGCTTGTTTGAAAAAAGGTCAGTCTGAGAATATCTCCTGATATGAAACTCTGGCTGTTCACTCATATGGAACAGCTTGTACCTACCCAATATCATAATAATTGGAACAGAAGCCAAATGTTATCTGTGAGATGGGTTGTGTTACTTGCATGTGGATAGTGTGGGTTTGACCATGGGGTATCAATACTCCTCGCACTTCAGCTAAAATGGCAAAGAGAATATAAATAAATGTAAATCGACTCTGGTAGCAATGCACACTCCCAACAAACATAAGCTGCATACTGCAATATTAGTGAGGTCCTAAGTTACTGCACATTTCAGGACTAGATCACAAAGCTGTGTAATTGAGACACTGGGTATCAGGGCTATAACGACTTAATTCCAGCTTGCCCTTGGGACAAGTAGCTCTCACATTTTGCTAGTCCTAGTTGCTCTTTTAATGCTTTGGATGGCAGAAAACTTTCCCAATGTGAAAGAAAGCTACTTGCCCAAAAGGAGAATCTACTTGTCCTGGACGGCCAAACAGCAGGACCCCTGGTATGAAACTTAATAACATAAAAACCACCACAACTGTAAATGAGCCATGAAGTCTCTGTAGTTTAATTTGATGAAGAAAACATTTGACCAGTGACCACAACAGCAATGGAGGTGGTTACAATTGGCAATGGGAATACTAATTAATTTTCCTATCTTTCAGAGCATGATTTCTACTTGCTAACTACCCTGTAGGTCTTAAGTATGATGATAATTTATAAATAATAATGAATGATAATTTGTAAAAGTTGGTATTAATAGTAACTGATTTCACACTACCCAACTTATGATACTTAACAGTCTGATGGCTGTTTTTTTACTCTATGTACTGTGTTTCTATTGAGTTCTAGAAAGCTGGATTGCTTTGGGTTATTTTCTAAATTTATTTAGTTCTCTACTAGCCCAGCCCCCAGATATGACATTATGTACATCATGTATCTTGTCAAGCATACCACCATTTCTGTCATGATGTGCCATTCTTTGCTTGGCTTCTAGAGTTCCCTAAAAAGAAATACTTAATATTTAATACTAACTGTTTCATTAATCAATTAAATGATTAATATTTAATCAACTAGAAATTTGACACCATTAATCATGTGAGGGTTTGGTCCTGAAGGGATGCATTTTACTTAGGAAGGTAAGGAGGGGAATCGATGTATATTTATTTTATTGTTATCTACTGGCTCTGTCAGGCGTCTCCACAATATGCAATAAATTTTTACCTCTATGATCTTTCTTATCCGTGCAACGTTCAGTGCTTGCTGCCAAGCAAACATGTTGACAGCCCACTTAGGAATCCAGCCTTTAGGATCAGCTTGAATTACATAGATTACCTGGCAAAAAAAAACAAATTACCAGTAAAAAAATGGGAAAACGTTGCATTGTATTTTAAAGTTATTGGCCCTTGTTGGTGACAGCAAATTATGATCAATCAGTCCTTCAGACCTTTATTTGTCTCAGCTATATGTTAATTAACAACATCACCCAGGGAAAAAATTAAGTACATATCACATCAAAAAGCACCTTGACACTCTGCTGGGCTTTTCTGGGGTCTGCCCCATGACAATAATGCCAAATGAATAGAACTTGACTAGCAAAACATGAGGCATCAGAAAAGTAACCACTGAGAACTGATTGTAACTACCAGTAATTAAATCAATGTCCAGAGCTCGATGTTTTTCCCGAAAGTTGAGCCCTGATGTTAATGTTCACTACATTACAAGACAGTCTAAGCTATAAACACAATGATACTTAGTGATTTCAAAAAATATTCATATTAATATTAATATTTTTGCATGCAGACAACATTTTCAGCCTGGATAAGCCCTTACACTCAGTTGCACCTTGAAAGCAATATTTAATAATAGTTCATTGGTTATTATAACTGACTGGTTGAAATATTAGTCTCAAAATTAAATTCCTTAAATCAAAACCATCTAATGCCATACTGGTACTAACATCCATGTATCCTGGGTCATCAACACGATGCTTAAAAACATATCCAGTGTGCAACATTTCAGCTCTGATAAGTTTGTAATTCTCTAGAGTGGGACACTCTGGTCTGGTAATTGAAGATCCCTAACAGGAGACATATATAACACTTGATAAATGTTGCAGGTAGCCATAAAAGTAAATATAAAAAAATAAATCAAACCACATTGATATTATTAATTCGCAAATAACCCAAAGCAAACACGGCTGCACCTGCTGCTCATGTTCCCATGTGCAGCATTTCTTGTTCTCCCAAACTTTCACTTGTGTTACTATGACTCGATAGAAGCGCAGAACATGTTCTCTATTTCTTAAATATTAAATAATAATATAATATCATTTATACAGTCATGAAGGTAATTATTATCCCTAGGGCAAGATAATTTTTTCACTATGATAATACTAATTAAATATTAATTTGTTACTCTAGGTTGAAAATTGAGCTCTACATTATCAACTTACATGAAATTAAAAAGATATATAATTGTAAAACTTGAGAGTAAGCTAACTTTATCTCTAATTTTACATGTAACTTTGCAAATCCTAAAAATGCAGGGTCACTTGTTCTACATTACTGCTACTAGACAAGTTCCTTAAAGACTTGCATCTCAAAGGCTTATGAGATCGTTTTGAATAATAATTCTGAAGTACATGATTGTATTAAAACTTATTAATATATACCAACTAAAGGAATAAACAGCTCAAATTACCACTCCAAATCCAACTTCATTGCCTGCTTCATCAGTGAATATGTCTCCATATTCCAGCCAACACACATCTCTTTCCCAAACAGGTCCTGGTGACCCCATTACAGCCCATTTTATAGCATAGAAGGGAACCTCGGGGACTTTATAGCCGGCAGGAAACTGATGAAGTACTAGACCATCCTGAAAGTGGACATCTGGGGAACAAACAAATTATAACTATTTTATTTAATTGTTTAGAACAGAGCTAGAGTTGTACCATAGGTCCAATTCAAGGTATTCATGATTATAATAAATGACTCAACAGGAACTCTAATTCACTGAAGTTGCAGCTCCAGATGGGGGTAAAATGGTATATTTTCTTGCCCAAGCATATTTGTATTAGGATAACAATGTTCAATAGTGCAACAATCTGAAGCACTGACTAAAAGAGATTTTGATGAGATGAAAACAACTGTTTAGTAGTGTCAGTTTTAAGCTAGCTATACACTGTATCAGACTGCACGTTCCAGGCTTTTAAAGTATGTAGTTTCATGTGCACACTACTAACCTATCATATGGAAGAGACGACGGAAACTTTCCGTAGTAGGTGCTATCATGAGTGCTCTTGCCTCTTCATTAGATGATTTAATTCTAGTCTTGCCACGAATAAGATGAAGCTAAAGAGAGAAAATAAGTCCCTGTCATTAGTTTTCTTTCATTAAGAAGGAGGAATGGGGAGTGGTTCTGTAAGAAGAATTTTATTAATTTCGAGGAATAGAATATCCCAAAGACACCACCTGACTTGTAAGCCAGGCCCTTGAAGCCAACAGCCCTCTTTGACACATGATAACATGAACCTAAAAACCTTAAGTTTATATCATTACAGTCAAACTGACTGAAGTGTACCCCTCAAGATTACATTTATTTAATTGATTGGTTATTTGAATATTGAACCCACTAGTCACTCCAAGACTGAATATGGCTCAGTAAAACAATCAATTCATTAATTAAAAATGTTGCATTCTTGAAATGATTAGCAGGTTCAGCATTCAAAAAATCAATTCATTAAAATTAATGTCTTGTAATCCTGAGGGTTACGCTTCACTTGGTTTGACTGTAATCAAGTACTGTTAGTACCTGACTCCCAGGTCTTGTACCCTGGTAAATGTCAACGTCACTCTTGGTGCAGACATATTGAAAACCCTGAAGAAACATAAAGCTGAATGAAATTAGGTTAAAAGTGCATATGAAGTGCATTTTTTTAATAATTTTACCCTTCAATGGTGGCTATAGACCATATATTATTGTAAGTTTTGAATCAAATAATTTGAACACATAATACACGCAAAGGCTACAGTACTGGCAGCACGCTGGATGGAGCACTCTCATTGGTTATTTCAAGGGGAAGAGTTGAGAAAGAAGAAACATGATTTTCTCATTTCCTTGTATTTGGAAGTATTCACCAATCATTCAGGAATAATAATGTGGCAATAGAGTATAAACCAATCTTGCAATCCATCAAATATTTTCACTCGCTCTGCTTAGTATCTTTCATGAGTTTTGTTCCCCAAATTATTTTCAAAAGAGCCTTAGTTGTTAGAGCTGTAACAAATATTTGAATACATGGACATTATCATTCTGTTCCTCGAGGCTCAGGGTTTTCCTTGAGCTTTGCTCTTGAAAAGCTGGAAGAGGACAAAATATCTGTGCAAGGTTTTGCAACAAATGGAGGTTTTTGTTTATGTACAGCTATCATGAAATATTCAAAACAATCTTTTTATTAATTGATTACCTCATCAGAAGTGGATGCATCTAACAGTCCTTTGACCCATGACTGTGCTAGCTTTTTATAATGGTCTATTTCATCTTGTGTTAAAGGTGCTATTTCTCCAAAGAAATCATCAGGGACTGGATGCTGTGTAAATTAAAAGAAATGAATAGAATTAATTTTGATAGTAGAAAGAGTATAATTCAACAGTTATTCACCAGTAAGTAGAGGTGAATGGTAGTGGACATTTGCAGATCACTAAATATCTAAGTATATGTGTGATTTTCATCAACACTGACTAGAGATGAAGAATAATACAGTCAAACCCCTTCAACCCTAGGGGAAATAAGAACTGGCTGCTTAATTTGGGTTGGTAACTTAAAAGGGGTTTGTCGGGTATTAAAGAATAGACAAGTAGCATGAAATTGCAAAACCCCTCCTACAAGATGAATTATTAAATGTATACCACTTCTGAGATAACCAATTAGAAATGAAAAGCACTACTTCCTTAACATATGCATACTAACTAATTGAACCAATACTTTCAGAGTGAAAATTTTAAAAGGTGAAAAGCAAAAGAAGTGGAAAATGATTTTTGTACAAACACATGAACCTGAATATAAAATTAAGTCTTTAGAAAGTTTAATACCGGTATATAGTCTTTAAAAGTTGATTGGTCCACATCTACATGCAGTAAATAAAATTTGTGTATGTGTCACAAACCGTAAACTTTTTCCTTCCTTTCACATCTTCGTGGCCATGTTGTTTGAAAACCAGAGTTAAAGGATAATGATCTGCAGATGACAAATAGTCCTTGATTCCACTCAGGTGTAAACCAAAACTGGATTTCCCATTCAGTGTGTGTAAGATGCATCCATCTAAAAAAAAGGAAAAAACAGAGAAACTGTCATTGTACACAATGTGACAGCGGAGTGGTAAGTGTGTTGGATGTCACTGGAAAGGCTACTCTCCTAGGACTAATATCCCTTTCTGACCATTGCTGATTCATAGTATTCCTTGCGCATGATTGTAAATAGCATCCAAGACCCTCAACCCCTCTCCTCCCTCCCCTCCTCAGGTAGGCCAACAACCACCACCATCCCACCCTTGTGATGCGCAAGCTAGCTGAGGGCTGGTGGATTCGCCCACAATCAATAATTTTATAACATTGTCAAGATAAGCAGACAAACTCATTTTAATAGCTAATTTATTCCAAAAGTCCTTATGGTAAATATAGGACCGAGAGGGTCCAATTCAATTTGGTCTGTAATCATACAAGTGATTAACAAGATCAGATGACCAT
>Ga0126337_10002839_pt1 | contig 11135 bp, 21 predicted proteins | sample DipCmetagenome_FD_92527 | JGI IMG/M metagenome (GOLD analysis project Ga0126337, IMG submission 92527) | Coral microbial communities from La Bocana,Puerto Morelos, Mexico - Diploria C A metagenome | ecosystem: Host-associated > Invertebrates > Cnidaria > Coral | place: La Bocana,Puerto Morelos... | reverse complement strand
GAGTTTCTCACCTTGCAGGGGTCTACTTTGAGCAACAAATTTTGACTTTGCTGCTCGTTCATCCAACTAACAACCTGTCATGCATAAAATTTGCTCACATTTGGCGACAAGTTTAGGGTTTGTTTGTGTTTGGATTTGATATCTTTCTTGATTTTCACACCCGACGTGGATGGTGTGGCAGGTTCCACCTTGATCTTGTTCGTGGATGGAGGTTCTGGCTTGATTCTGGGGGTGGTGGTGGCACCTCCAGGCGGCGCTGGACGGTCGAGTCCTTTGATGATCTGCCTCAATAAGTTTTCCGTGGGTCCATCAGCCATACCTTCGGGTTCTTCGGTTCCCTGGTACACTGTGGGACCTCTCTTACCCGTACGTATGCGTTTCACCAATCGATCTTGTTCGACTGCCATCGGTTTCGTCATTCTGACTGCAATGCTGTCCGGTATGCATTTATCTTTCAATATGAGATGTTGTTCCGCGGCCAATCGACCCGCTTTGTTCATCAATGAACTCTCTGTAATCTGTCCCTTGTAATAATTCTCCAATTGTTTGAATTCGTTGACAGGTACCATCATCACCTCATCCATATTTGGTGTCTGGAAATTCTGACCGTTCACTCAAGGCGGTCTCGTAACAATCTTGCAAGTATCTGATTTGTTCGTCTTTCTTTTCCAAATCGCGTTGAAGACTCAGAACGGTTTGCCTGCCTTTTGAACACTCTCTGCACAACTCGATGCAACCACCCTTCGGGGTGATCTCTCGCTTCTTTTGACAATCGGCACACTGTTCGTCGTACTTTAAAGCCATATGTTCTTGATACAAACTGTGGTACTTGCGACTCCAAAATTTCACGGCCTCCTTCAATTCTTCTTCTCGTTTGTTCGCTTGTTGCAACACGTTCACCAGTTGGGACAAACATTCCTGTTTCTCCTTTGATTTTGGTCTGGCGGGTACCTAGTCAACGCCTTCTGTGGGACGTCCATATTTGTCGCGACCTTTCATTGTGCACAACATGCTCGAAAACAAGCGTTCAAACCGCTCCAGAATCCACCCCCTTTCTGCTTGAGGAGATGCTCTCTTCGACGTTTGACAGAATTTCTGCGTTTGCCCAATTCGCGCAACACCTTTTTATGTCGTTTTAATTTCCCATAGGTACTTGCGACACCGGAATTCGATCTTTCAGCAAATTGAGGACTATCTCGCTGACAGAATTGATTTGATCGGCGTTGGCATGTTCCAATAATTGCTGACGTTTGTTTTGACTGGCTTCTTTCAGGATACTCTCCAGAAATGGACGTTGTCGACGTAACAGCTTCATATTTTTGACTCGTGGAGGAGTGGTCACTTATCTTTTTATCTCCTTCTTCTGGATTCACATGATGCAACACTCTGGTCTTCTTTCTCCATACCCTTTATCGATGATCCAACTGTCATAACTCTTATTCCCGCCACGTCGTTTGTAGTCATGATACTCTCGTTTGTAACCGCGAACCGTGGCTTTGGCTTTATCTACGTTTACGGGTGTTTTGAGAGCTTTTATCATATCTTTGGTCACTCTAAACCCTCGTTTGAAATCCACTTGAAAAGGATTACAACCACCTTTCTGTTTCTTCCTGTTCCTCTTTTTGGAATGGCGACCACGCTGTGCTTTCCTTTTGGGCATGATTGTTTTTTATCAACTGTTCGTTGGCTCTTCAGGGCACACAATACTACTCACACGAGCGTGCTTCTGCTTTTATCGTGTTATGACGAAACTTCTTGGTGTAGTCCCTGCTGTAACTTTCATGGGTGGGTGGAGTGATGTCCGTGATGGTATCGTCCATTGTCTGCATTTTTATCAAAACACTATTCATCTGATGTTCATCCACGCCTGCATGGGCGTGATTTCTGAGCTCGATCAAGGTCTTTTCGTAGGTGGTGTAAGCGAATCGACACATGTCCATCTTGAAAGAATACTTTTTGAAGTCACTCCAACCTTTCACCAAGGTTGCCAAGGCTGTCAATCCAACCATGACCAGACTTTCTTTTCACACTGATCCCACCACCATGCTCACGGCCATAATGAGTAGGGCTACTCCGTTGAACAGAGCATTCAACTTCTTGAATCGATAAAACATTTGTAATCTGCACCACCATTTTTTGTGGTAGAACGCGAACAACCCGTCCAATCTTTGTAGAGTCTCCCAGTTATTATTGGAGATTGCTTCATCCAATAAACTGATCGAAGTGTTCATCGTGAGAGTCTTGAGTCACACTGGATCGTCTCTTTTTTCGCCGTTTTTTTTTTGAGTAATTTTCGTACTCCGTAGGCGGCACCAGAGGTGGCTGCACTCAAGGCTGCACCCGTGGCCGCTTTCGATCCCATCTTTACAGCTCTGTGTCCCAACGCTTTCGCCATGCCAAGAGTGGCTCCTTTTCCGACGGGAACCAAAACCGACAAGGCATCCAATAGACAACCTCCAAGTTGTGGAATTCTTTTCTTACGCTGTCTTCTTCTTCTTCTCATCATCTTGATGTACTCAGTTGCGTACACTGGTTGAATTGCGGGTCACGGTGGGACGTCGTCCGTTTTTATAGGTGGTAGTGATCGTGTTTGTGGTTGTGATACCAGCGATGCGTTTCTCCGCTGCCATTTGTTGCTGTTCTTGCAGAATTTGTTCAAGCTGTTGCATTTGAGCTTGATTCATGATGCGGCCTCGTCGTCTTCTTCGGCGTGAAGGACCGGGACTCGGTGTAGATGGTGGTGAGGATGGAGGTGTGGAATCTCCTCCTCCCCCACCTCCACCTCCTCTTCCACCGCTTCTGCTGCTTCTTCTGCTTCTTCTGCTGCTGCCACCACTGCTTCTTTCACTGGCACTGCTTCTTCTTCGACTTCCAGGATCACTCGGACTACCCGAGGGAGAAGGTTGGTAAGGGACCGTTCTGGGTTGTTTGTGTCCTATCGTCGGTCTCGCGGCCATGTAGCCTTGACCGGGTGGTGTGGAGGCTCTGCCGGCTCGTAGACAAAGAGTGCGTGTGGCTCCCACACCCACTGTCGTGTTGGTTCGTGCAGCTGACGTCGTTCCAATACCCACTGAGTGATTTGTTCCATGGGTTTGTAATCGTATTCTTTAGGATTTATGCGTCCTTTTAACATATTTTCGCAAATGCAAATGCATCGTGGAAACCATGCGGCTTCACTTCGCAACATGTTCACTGGCTCTTGACTCCAACGTCTGAATCAATTCTCAGAAGTACGTCTCGTTATATTGACATATCATATCATCTGTTCTCAAATTGGTCAGATGCTCGCGACACAGGGATTTGAATCGATCCCACCAATGATCACACTTCCCCATCACTTCGAAATTGATGGCATCGGACAAAACCTTCCTCTTTTAACAATTGACTCAACACGCGTTGATCGTCTCTGCTGGTAGGGTGAAGATCCAACACCATGTAACCGAATGGTCGTTCATCGGTCACTTTTCTGAACGTCTCTAGAACTTTTGTGGGAAACGATTGTAATAATAAATTTCGCATCCCGAGTTGATCCCGTGGGTTCTTGAAAGCCACCACGTAATGCGCATTGCGTGAGATGGTCTTAGCGAATTTTCCGTTTCGTTTCGGGAAGAGATCCTGACACAAGTAGATCACTGTGATGTTTTGATGATGAGAATGTTTTGTGAATAAATCCAATACACTTTTGTCGTTGCTGCCTTCATCCATCAAATCGTCCATCACCAACACACCTCCTTGAGGGAACCAGTTGGTTAGGGACTCGCTGTCTGGCACCCCCTCGTGGAACTTGACACCTTCTTTTTTCAGTGGTTCATACCCTTTTTGCCACGATCCATAACAATAATGAATACTTTTCGGGGGTTCAACGAATAGCTCCAGATTGTTCAAGAGCGGTTTGGTGGTGAACACGGTTTTGCCACAACCCGAGGGTCCGACCACCATCATGCTGGATGGGGTGTGAAATTTGAACGCTTTACGACATTCCATGACGACACTCATTTTCAAACTGAAAACTCTTTATTGAATCTCTTAATTTTAAACAACAAAATGGCAAATGTCTTTCAGCGACCCGCACGTGTCCTGGTGACAGGGGGTCTCACAAATCTCATGCCAAGTGACATCGTGCACGATCAAACGTTTCAACGTTTTTCCAACTTTGTGATCGTTGTTCGCATAATATTTTTTCTTGAATCGGTCCAAAAAATAGTCCATACTTCGACCTTCGGCTCGGTCGATCAGGTACATCAAAGCGTAGTCGCCACAACTCTGACTGAACAGGGACTGCAAACTCATTCCATTCTAGACAAGGTACTTGAAATGACGATCCAACCATTCTTGCAACGGTTCTGCAGTGACGTAAGTCTTCAATGGTAGAGCATAGCTGTCCAACATCTCGCATACGTTGCCTCGTGTCCAAAGGGCAATCTAGTGAGTGCCCGGTTCATCGTGAGGGTCTGTGTTGACAATGAAGGCTGACGGTCCTTCTTCGGGTAGTGTTCTCGGTAATCGATCGCAGGGGACTGTTCCGTAAAAAACTCTAGATAGGTTCGGATTGGTTCCGGCCAAATGATCCAATTGTATGTTATTCAAAGCCACTTTCTCCATATTTTCAGGGTTGATACACGTCGTACGTTATGGTATTGTTTCTGTCTGCTTCCATCAAATTCTCAAACTCTCCATAGACCAGAATGATCAGATTTGCTCCAGGGTCTGCACCAAATGTGATCACAAGGCGCAACTCCCCGCTCTGCTTGGGATTCAACACTGAACTGTTCAAACACCTGTTGGCCGTGTTGTCAAATACAAACAGGGTGCATTTTTTGCCCTGTCCCCAATCCGAGGCTTGAACCATATTTCCTTTATGCCTGCACTAACTTCCCGTGGCTTGGAGGAACCTGTGGTAACCTCTGAGATCCTTGCTGGTATCGTCGTGTTTTAGTTCCAGGGTCTCGTAGGGATATTCTTCACCTCTCACTAATTGTTTGATGCTGGAGAGATTGAACTTTTGGTAGGAGAACGGGTACCTCGCTGCATCTCCGTTGAAGGCATCTTGTCGCAGCAGGGCCACTGTCACTCGGTTTGCTAGCTGATTTCTGAAAGGGTTGTTGCATTCGAAGTAACGTTCCGGGTTGGCGTGAGAGTAAGTGCGGATCTCACCCCTCACAGTGGGGTAGCTCACGATGCCGGTTTTCATATCATTCACCAATTCTCGGTAAATCGAGGGCGTGACTCTCACTTGTGCCAAAAACAATCTTACGTTCACATCCGCTTCTGTCAATCTAAGGGTTCTGCCACCACCGTAGACCACAGACCACATGGAATGGTTGTTAAAATACATTTGCATCTGGATCTGCACACCCGGGATCAATAACTTGCTGAGATGGAACACTTCCAGGAAAGGTTTGTATCTCAGGGTGACCTTTTTCCATCCAGGTCAGCCGTGTCTGGTACATTCAGACTATTGAACCATCCTTGAGGTGGTAAAAGGTTCTCTCCATCGTCTCGGTCATTATTTAGTATTTGCTCAATAAATGCTTTGTGATGGTACGTGTCGGTCTGAGGGCTGATGAATATTCCATTAATGGCACGATGATCTGTTTGAAGAGGGCATGAGCCAAAAGTTCACTGGGAGAATTTGATCTGCGGCCGCCAGATTCGTGTTGTTGTCTTTCTTGAGTACGATTTCCAATTCGATGAAACTCTCGTTCAAGTCAATGAAATCTTCTTGAGGATCTATCTGGAAATCCACGGGGTTGATCCCCGTGTTAAAAGGGGCTATCTTCACGTATCGACGTGATACCATACTAAGATCCGTCGGGGGAACACTGGAGAGGTTCAGACGATGATTCATCACCCCCTTGGATCGAACGTGTGCCACCATGTCCGTCATCGTCGTCGTCTTTTTCTTTTCCTTCTTCTTCTTGAGGCAACTTTCTGCCCCCACTGAGAGTTGATCAATTTTGAAAGACCTGGAAGGAATTGACCGCCTTTATACATTCTTCGTCGTCGCCATCCTCCAATGAATGGGGTGGAAGTCGATCCACGCGTCTCGAATAGATTGGAATCATTTCCCGAATATGTCTTTTCTCGCTTTCTTAGCAGTCAAACGTGCCGCTTCTTGCGCTGCCTTGCGTTTGATTGCTTTCAATGCTCCTTTCTTCACACCTTCAAGTCCACCCTTCCAATTGACCTTTCCGCTTTTGGTACGCGAATTTGAACCTTTCAGACCAGCAGTCAAAGACCCGGTCAACACATCGCGTGCTATGACCGGTGCTCTCTTTTTCAAATCTTTCCAGTCAAACCCCTTTCCTTCTTGTTGTTGTTGGTAAGGTTGAAATCGGGTCAATCCACCACCGATCATTCTTGTTTGAAGTGTAAAGTCAAAATCTTCTCTCCTTCACTGAATTCGGTCAGCTCTCCTGTGATCTCTCCCACTTGCATTTCTACAATGTCGACGAAATCTTTGCGTACCGGAATATATTGAGGAAGTTTGGGTTCGATATAGAAAACACCTCTTCCACTTTGCTTATATTGCACTTCCCTCAGTATGTCCACTTTTTGATCTCCCAACACGCTGCTGCTGCTCACATCCCTGCACAGCAAAAGTGTTCTCGTCGCTGATGCAATCATGTTGGAATAAGCCGCATTCAAGTTCAGGAATCTCCAGTTGGTGTGAATACTGAAGAAATAGTACTCATAGCCAGGAAAAACACGGCTTGTCTATCTGAGGTCTGAAGATCCTCGTGTGTGCCAGACGAATCTGGATCTGGAATCTCAGCTCCATCGACCTTCCTCTTCAAATTGGGTCCCAACTGATAGGTCTCATCGTTTTTCAGAATCCATTTCATTTGATGACACAAATGTTTGTTCATTCCAAACGTGATTTTCTTTTTGTCATGATCAGATTGGTTGAATGTTTCCGAGTTGTCGATCAACAATTCATCTCCTTGGCACACGAAATTCATGTAAGACAAATTCTTCTTTTCCTTCAAATCAAATGGATTGGAAAGCAAATTCCACCCCTTGAGAACATCCGTGTTGGCGTTTCCCTGTATCAGTCTTTGCGTCTCGAAGAAACTGACGACGGTCTTCATGAATCCCACTCCATCCAATCCTCCAAAATTCACACTCAAGTTTTCAGTCGTGAAATCCTCTTCCCTTGATTTCACATACACATAGTTGGTAGGTATTGTTCTGGTTTTGGTTAAAAACCATTGCATGGTGAACAACGGTTCATCATTCAACGTGAATTTCGGTAATACACCATTGGTGTCTTGTAACGAGATGCTCGTCAATCCCACTTTCCAATTGGGACCCAGTCGAATAGGTTCAGGTAGACGAATCTTGAATGAATTGGACTTGTTATTCGGATACTCTTGCTTGCTGCCATTGCTCGGTAACTTGATGTAAAAATCACTCATCGTTTGTAATATAACGTCACTACTGTATCGCCAGGCTCAAAGTTCACCAAGGATCCGTCGTTCTCGCTCACTTGCACCTCTATAATGTCCACCGCATCACTGCGTAGTAGAATATGTTGGATGTGTTTAGGTTCGTAACCGATCTCTTCCGGGTTGTAGGGTACTTCTCTGAGTAAATCCGTCACTTTGTCACCGGTGATGACACTTCGCCCGCGTTCGAGTACACGTACAAGGGCCGTTTCGGGATGTGATAAGCGAGGTGAGAATGATCGCCAAACGCGTCGTCGAAACTTCGATCCAAATCCGTGAACACCTAGTTGGCGAACATACTCAAGTACAAGTAGTCATCATCCGTCTTGTAATACAATTTTTCATAATTGGGTTGCTTGAATTCTCCGATCGTTTCTTGGAGTATGTCTCCAGGTTCAGGCATTCCATCTTTGGGGAACTCAATAATCACCGTACCGTCTCCATTCAACCCATTTCATCTTGACGGCCAACTCCAAACTTATCCTGACACTGGGAAACATTCGGTCCACCCCACCAACACCGCCGAGATCAGGGGCCGTTCTCGTATTGTCAAGGATACATTCTCCATTTTCCACGGGTTTCATCACAATGTACTTCAGTGTTGGTGAATGGTACTCGAAGCGATCGTCGTCCTCTTTGAACGCCACATAATCATCCTTGTCTTTGATTCTGTATCGCGTGTCCAAGATCGTCTCACGAGATTTTTCATATTCATTGAATTCACCAATCTCCGCTTGATATCCGATAGTCCACAAATAGCGATTTCGTATTTCATTCATCAACTCCGTACCACTCCTCGGAATGTTAGCCAAACTTCGCGAATTTGCGAACACCGCTTGATGGTCATAATCATAGATTTCCACAGAATGTTCGGAACCAAGTTTGGATTCGTCAGTCCAACCCTCATACCAAACGAAAGAAAACAAGAACGGATTCATCCGTTCATCCGTTTCTGATTGGACCCCGATCGAACGGTCCTGCTGGACATCGGTAATGTGATACTGCTCAATCCCAGTTTCCATCCGAGTTCTCTGAACACCAACAAGTTAGGCAAACGATTCTTGAACTTGTTAGAAGCGTTGTTCGGAAACTCCTCGGTACTGGAATTGCTTTTCACTTGCACGTAAAACTCCGTCATTCTTTGAAAGCACCTTTGTCGAGCCAAGTGTCGTATTTATCTGGCCAACCTTTCCATTGCACCAAGACTTTATTTCCTTTACGTTTCACGATTTTTTCGATGCGGAAAAGATCATCATCTTCCAGAGTCACTTTTTGCAAGTCTTGGACGTAAAACGTCCCTTCCACGGGTGTGCCATCCCATTCTTCTATCTTGTACGAGGGTACTTTCCCTCGACGTGCCCTCTTGACCAAAAACACTTCTTCGGTCTAACCGGGCAAATAACTTTTCTTGAACTGTTTGAACTTCTTGTTCAATCTGACCCGATCCGCGACTTTCAGTCGAGGTCTCTGAAGACGCAGTTGTTTTTTGTTGTTGTTGTTGTCCCCATAAAGAGTCTTCCACACACTGGAACTATTGCTTGATTCACTTGATTGGGGGGCATCTTGATACTACGATGGTACGATCGATGGTACCCTTCCACCAAATCTTGCAAGACAGGGACGAAATTCAAAGTATTTTTCGAAGTGAAATAACGATACATGCGTTGTTTCAATGTCAATTAAACCGTTCGATCACACTGGATTTCGTATCGCCGCTAGTCGAAAAATGATGAATGTCTTTTCGTTTCATCAACTCTTGAAACGTCTTCTTGTAAAATTCTTTCCCATCATCCGTCTGAAGATTAATGGGTTTTCTCCCTTCACTCCTCTTCAGTATCTTCGTCATGGCATCCGTCACCGTCTTTCCCGTCCTGTTCTTCACGGGTTCCACCCACGCGTGTTTGGAAAACACATCCACCACCGTCAAGAGATAACAATACCCACGATTATACTTGTCAATGTTATTCACTTCAATCAAATTGGCTGTCCACTGTTCGTCAATACCGTACACCATCACAGGTAAAGTGGGAAACCGACGTCGTCTTGGGTTGTGTAAAGTGTACCCCAAATCGCGTTGAAGGACTTCCCGAGCTCGTTTGATGGTGATGTTGTTCGCTTTGGCAAGTCGGGTCACGCCTCCGAGACTACCTGGGTTGAGTGGATCCCGATACCTCGACAATAGGGTTTTCGCTGACAGTTCTTTTTTCTTCTTTCCTCTCTTTTTCATAATGTCGCAAGTTTAACGAGACTTTTTTTCAACCACTGGAGACGTTCTGGTTTCACGAGTCGATACTTGTCGAATGAATAAGGGTGTTTTTTCAACCATAATATATAAACGACAAAACGCCACACATTACACTCGACATCCGTCTCATCGAATACTGGTACTGGGTCACAGCGGGGATCACAAGGGGGTATCACGATCCCTTTTCCGTGTTTCTCAAACAGCTCATTGCATCTCGAACACAGCAATTCCCAAACTCTCTCCTCAGACATGGTTGTACAAAAATGATTTTTTATTTTTCAACAATGCTCAACTTATATATACAAAACATCGTTCTGATTGGTTCAGCGAAAAAACGTGTGTCGTGCTTGGTCCACACCCAAAAATAAAAATCAGTTCATCCTGATTAGTCTATCTGTAATTGGGACGCATCTGATCCAAATCTTCAATTGATTGACTTCAGTAATATTTACATACTCCACACTCTCCAGGTCTCCATCTCAAGGCTTCAAACTAATCTCCATTGTCGTAAAACGCTTGACGCATGCCTTCCTTGCATTCCTCACACAATTCATCTTCGTTCGTGTCAATGGCTCGAAAGAAAAACCGATCCTTCCACAAATCACGTTGATGCATCACATCAGTAATCAATGTTTCCAACTCATAACACAAATCCCTGTAATCACCCCCGGTGAATTCAGCCTTGGGTTTTTCGTTGCATGCCACTTGCCCCCTCCTGAACAATCGATACATCATGGATTGTCCGAACCGCATGGGTTCCATCAGATCAGTGATGGCGTACTCCATTCCCCGATGAAGGAACTCGGCCGTGGAAATCAGACAATTACGATGCGCATTCATCACTGGAGGCTTCTCGCGTATGAACTCGAAAAAATCCTCCCCCTCGAAGCACGTGTAAAACAACACCCGATACCACACATCAATACCGCCAACACACAGATGCACCGGCTGGTTATTCTTCATCATCTCCAAAATCATACCTCCCCATTCAGGCTGTTTCTCCCAAAGCGTTTTGAAAGTCATTGCATTTTTCGAACGACCCACACGATAGGCATCAAGCGCTCTATCCCTGAAAAGATCATCAAAAATGTACAAAGTCAAACCAGTCCACTCAAAGGAGTTGTCCATGGGTTTCACATCCACATCAGCAATGCTCTTCATCAATTCCTGGATCTTGTCAGAATTCGTGTAATACGCCATCTTCACGTGCAGCTCATCAAATGACACTGTCCGAACAGCAACGCAGTTTATATAGTCTCTTGTTCACGTGATTAGTCAGTCATTTCACTGACATCTCATTCATTTCATCATTTAAACCTTAATCCTTCTCAGACTTTTATGCAGAAATACGTCCAGCTTGGTCGCATCTAGTTTAGTCATACGCCAAGTTTCACATCCGTATAACAGGACAGCTACAACATTGGACTTAAAGATCTTCAGCT
>Ga0126337_10002836_pt1 | contig 11140 bp, 13 predicted proteins | sample DipCmetagenome_FD_92527 | JGI IMG/M metagenome (GOLD analysis project Ga0126337, IMG submission 92527) | Coral microbial communities from La Bocana,Puerto Morelos, Mexico - Diploria C A metagenome | ecosystem: Host-associated > Invertebrates > Cnidaria > Coral | place: La Bocana,Puerto Morelos... | reverse complement strand
GAAAAAGTTGGTTCGGTGAACATGCAGGCTATAACTTACAGATTTTTGAAACATGAGAGCTGTGTAGGCAGACAGTGCAATACTGTCAGGTCATGATCATAAAAGACCAATGAGAAATGACTTGCATTGTAGAGACGTACCAATAACTGACAAGCACACAGCTGGGTTACGATCGCACTGTTATTCTTTATGGCGGGTTGACATAATCAGTAGAAGACGCTCATCCAGATAACGTTCACTTAGCATTTATATGCTTCTGGCCAGCTTTTGGACATATTTATCCTTTGCATAAGAAAAGTTAGATATTCCTACTCACATATGAGGTAAAATTAAGAACGTTTTCGTGGCAGGAACATTGAAATGCTACCTGTTTTTTGTGTGTCTCAATGGCTCTCTGGAAGTCTACCATCAGTCCACGCTTTTCATGTACTAAAAGTTTGATACATGTACCATGCAAACCCGTTGTTTGCCTGCTAGCGAGTGACTGCCTCAAAAAGCAATAAAAGATCTTGCGACAGCTTGAAGAGAAACGTTTTTCTTCTGAAGCAGAAGAAGCAAAACTAGTAGACATTAGTAGAAGAGTAGAAGAAATAGTAGAAGAACTGTTGAAATTCTCATCATGACGTGCCTGACGACTCTCACATTGACAAGATCATCGTCGCTCAGTATGATAATTACTGGCAAATGAAGAATAGTGAAGTTTTTTCCCCAAAAATTATTCAAGACTTGTGTTCACATACTGATATTACTATCGGCAAACCTTTGAAAGATGCTATAACCCAAGAAGCCCTCTCCAGGATCGACAGAATGTCTAACGAGACGTTTATGGTGCAAGCGTCATTGTGCTTACAAGAGGCTCTGAAGAAGGCTGGTCTTGTTGTGGTTACGGTTGCTTCAGAAGGAAACAAAAGAAAAAAGATTGATGGAGAGTCATTAAGCAGACTGACAGAATGCTGTATTACCTAAGTGAGTCGTGTCTTCCTTGCTGATGGGGAAAAGAATCTCACTTTTGAAGTAAACGTGGCCAATTCACCTACAGTTGAGGTTATATCTAAGACCTTTAAGAACCTGACGGATATCATCGACGAGCCAAGCCATAAAATCTACGTACACGTATAATTATGTGATAGCCTTTGCATCGGCAGACTTTAATTATCAAGTGGCAAGGTTTCTTGCCCAATACTGAAGGAATTAAGCAACTGTTTAAAGCAACTCTTGTTAACAGAAGTAAAAGCAATAACTAGTTTCAGAATTAACTTTCTGAAATGTAATCACAATTTCAGAAACTTTTGTCTTTTTCGTGAATATGCGCGAAAACCCGGAGGATATTGCAAATTTCAGGATGACTTTCAGTTTACGTAGTGGTGTTCAAACAGCGTTTTTAAGAGTTGTCATCCCCCGTATCTTTCAATTATCGTTCAATTAGCAAAAACCGAAGTCATTACTCATTTTTTGACCCACGCGACAGCCTTCTCGGCAACCATTTTAGTCACGCAATGCAAAATCTTGAAAATTCAGACGTGCCTTATTGGAAAACAAAGAATCCTGTCGAGGTAAAAGGTTGTAAAATGCCAAGTTCTTATATGGTCTATAATCTGATGAAACTAAACCCTCAGAAGGATAGGCAATTTTCAATTTTGAACACACATGAAAACAGGGAATAATTTACTGCAGTGATTGTCTGAAAATCTTTGCGGCAGTGTTCCATACAAAGTCCTTGTTTGTGAGTTCAAATTTTCTTGAAAGCCATTTCCTGAAAATAATATTGTCCGAGGTTGTTGTGAACTTTTTTTTTAAATTGCTAATGTTTTGAAAGCGCCAAACTAGATACCTTTGTTAGATTAAGGGAGGTAAAGGCTGAGCTCAGACGAGAGGTTCCAAGACTCTGTTCTTCTGATTTGTCTTCTTTAATGTGATTTCTTGGAATCTACAGCAAACTCTCCGAAAACTCCTTCTAATCTCTGCTCTAATCTGTTCAGTATGTGCTCTCTACTGTTTTCTCTGCAAACTGTTCTCTAATCTTAACTCTTATAGCTAGTCAGTCCAATTTATCCCAAAAAAAAGTTTAAAAACTAGATTCCTTGTTACCATATGCCTGTTTTCAGTAATTGATCATCACAGATCATGAGATGACTTGAAAATGTGGTGGAATGCTGGTTTGTGGTCGTTTTTCCCAAAACTCTTTCGCCCGAACTGGAAGACGATTTGCCCGAAGAAAAAGTCATTTTGCCCGGTGTCAAAGTCAATTCGCCCGGTATATTCTGTGAAGATAAGTCATAACATGTAAGTCGATTTATAAAATATGAGTCATGCAGCGCGATCAAAACTATTCCCGATGTCATTGGTACGTGACGGATCATTACTACGACTCTCTTTTAGCTAACGCAACAATTATGGTATAAATAGTATATTACCTGTTAAAACACCCTTAATGTAACTTTATGAAGCTTACCTTCATATAATCACTTTCCTTCTTTCCGGACATGACAAATGCCAGTGGTACTCGTTTTGCACACTCCTCTGCCCACACGAACGCATTAATGGTAAGCAGCTGAGTGAAGGGCTTTCGGACGAGCTTAAACGTACCATCGACGTACCAGGTTTTGGCTCTGGCAAGCTGCTCAAGCTGTTGGCTGGTGGCGATTACCATGTGTCTTCTGTTTTTGACGCGTAGGTCAGATTGGACAAAATCCAATGGAATGTGGTCCTCCTCTATCTGGAAGTTTAGGTCTGTTGCATCATCTGGGCGCAGACGCTGACAGAGTCGATTAGCCATCCTCGCCAGGTGCAGGTGCTTGAACAGGACATGGTGCTGGTGTAAGTTCTTCTAACAGAAGAAAAGCGCACACCATTTCTAAGACTATACTATCACTAAAATAACTAGTTGAGTTGAGTTGAGTTTATTTTCTTTGTCCCACAAATTTGCATTTATAAGAAAAAAAAACAAAAAACCGTGCGACAGGAGGCAGAAACAGGGCAAAGCACCAATTGACATTGATCCCCTGAGACAAGTTTAAAAAAAGATATAAAAATATTTCACACGACAAAAAAATACAAAGAAAAAAAGAGCTGCTTTAGTGAAATACATGTACATGAATTTGTGATTGATCGTCGCAGTTACACACACAACTTAACCAGTTGTGTAATTAAAGCCTGAAAAAAATTCAGGCCTGAACGGGATTCGAACCCATGACCTCTGTGATACCGGTGCAGTGCTATACTGATAGCTCAGCCGGTAGAGCACTGCACCAGCCATTAACTGGTACCATAGTCACTTAAGAAAAAATACCAGGCGAATCGACTTTGAGTCCAGGCAAATCACGATTTTGTTCCGGCAAATCGTCTTCCAGTTCGGGTGAAAGGGTTTCGGGTGAACGGAATTTCAGACGAAATGAATGGTTACCGGAAAGGTGATACATATAAACCCCTCTCGATTTCCGATGTAGGTTTGTTAATTAGTTTCCAGTCCCTAGATATATCTCTAAGCAGTACTTATCATATAACCTGTGATCTTTTTATCGTGCTTGGGTGTAATTAAAATTGTGTGATTCTCCTGCTTCATACCGCTCCTGTGTGTGACACTAATGTTTTTATCAAATTTTAACATCTTCTGTGATCAGTTACTGAACAGACACATAGCAACACAGAATCTGCTGTATCTGTTTTATGTAATAAAGAAACCAAAAACCAGACACTAATTGATCATAGGTAAGAAACAGTCAAACTGTGAGAAGAATTTGACCTGTTATATAATAATGTTTTGATACACTTATCATTTAACTGTGTTTCTTTAGCCCCCACAGGAGCTCCAGAGAACTTCAATGTCAGAGCAGTCACTTCCACCAGTATTGAAGCATTCTGGCAGTTACCACTCAAAGACTCCAGGAATGGAGATATCGTAGGATTTAAACTTTTCTACCAAAAGAGTGGCTCAGGGACATCAACCATGTTAACTATTCAAAATCAGGAACCTCTCGCAAAAAATGTTACTGGGCTTGAAAAGTATACAGTTTATGAATTTAAAGTGTTGGCTTATACATCTGTTGGCAATGGACCTAACAGTTCTTCAATAAGTGAGAGAACAAAGGAAGACGGTAAAATTTATTTAGGAGAATTCTACTAGTATACTAATGTAAATTCCCTAATCTGATCGGCTGAGCTACTTATAAAAGTATCAGCTATTAGAGTGCAGTTGCCAGAGGTCTTAACAATGAGGTAATGGCAACGCTTTTCAGTTTCTATGCTGTTTAAGTTAATTAAATTGCTTCTAGTTATTCTCAGGAACCGTTAAGAAACTGACTATAATGCAACTTTAAAAATTTAAACTTTTTCAATGAAATGATGAGCACACATGCACAAATGCAAGTTTTAAATAACAGTTCAATCCACGCTATTTTACTCATTCATGAAGTATAGTACTACTTTGTAGAGAAATGATTGGAGATTGCTATATGAAGAAATTTAGTCAGAATTCTACTAAAATAATTAGAATATAGTTGATTCCCCCTTTGGCCTTATCAACTATCACCTCTTATAGTTATATATTTTCCCTCCAAACCAATTGCTCTAAACACCTCATGTGACTGGCTATATGTCCCACCTAAAAATGAGGAAAACCTGTGATATTCTTCAATTTTTTAAACTGTGCGTCTTGACAGACATATTTTAAGGATTCTTCATCATATGTCTTAGCTCTCCTCTGGGAGAATAGGACCGTTGACTTGCCTTCTACAAACTGTTTTGTCACTCGCAGCAGCAACAGCCTCACTCCAAGAAGCAAAACCCATCTCTGCCTCTCTGCCTCCACAGTTCTTCTCCATGTCTCCCTTGGCCGCCCTCTACTCCTCGTACCCTTGAGAGCCCAGGTTGTGTGGGTTCTGTTGGTAGCCCAAACACAGTGCATGTCCTATCCAGCGCCTCCTCTGTCTTCTAATCTTCTCACCTATTGTGCAAGTCCTAGATCTTCGCCGCTCTTCTTCGTTAGTAACCCTCATCAGCCAGTACAGCTTTAACACCCTCCGTACTTGTGAAGGAATGTATCCAGTTTCACCTCGCCCAACTTTGTCATTCTCCAAGTCTTGCATCTGTAGAGTAGCACTGTTATAACTTTGGACTTGAAGATCCTGATCTTGGTGTTCTTGCTCAGTAGACCACTTCTCCAGATCTTGACTAGCTTGATAAATGCTGCTGTGACTTTTCTTAAGTGGCTCTTGATGTCATCCTCAGCCCCTCCAATCAATGTTTGGTCAATCATGCCGTCGTCCAAGTCTTCCATTAGGGACCTTTAAGAATGATGACGAGAACGTGGACGACGAGCAATTTAGGCCTGGGACGGGACTGCAATTCACAGCGAGAAAATAAACACTTAAGCAAACCGCTTATGTGGACGAGTCCTCAACTGCAGCTTTCTTGGGCAGTTTGATGATAGTACTCAGGGGCACTATACCTGGTGCCTTACCAGTTGTCATGTCCTCCAGTGCACTCTTGAACTCAGCAGCAACCTCAGGAATGGGCCTGTTTACAATCTCTATAAAGTGCTCTAGCTATCAGACTTTGACCTCACCTTCTTTGGTCAATAGCCGTCCTTCTCTGCTCTTCAACATTGGTACTTTCCCTGGCCCTTCATTGTACAAACTCTTAGTTGCTTCATAGACTCCTTTCATTTCACCCTGCTGTGCAGTGTCCTCAGCTTCATGTGAAACAATGCTTATCGAGTCTCTCCTCTTGTCTTTCTTAAGACTCCTCTTCACCTCCTTGTCTTTTTCTCTGTAATCATTTTTGGCTTTGTTGTTCAGCCTTTCCAACCTTGCACAACCTATCCTCTTCTCAACTCTCTTCCTCTCCTTGATCTTTCTCCAACTTTCCGTGCCTATCCAGCTCTTACCGTTCTTCTTTCTGCCCCTCAGTACAGTCAGTGCCGTTTCAGTGTAGGCGGAATTCGTCCTCTGCTTTGCTCTTTATTATTTGTTGGGTCAGGCTGTTCTGTACTGTTGGTCTGCATTTGTGTCATTTCGGTCTGGCGTCTACAAGATGCTGAATCTATTCCTCAGTTCGACCTGGAACTACCGTCTGATCTCAGGTATTCTCAGTTAACTCTACTGGTACCTTACAGTCCCCATCTGTTTCTTGCTTGTGCTGTTCAGTTTGAGTTTGCCTTTAGTTATTACTAGGTTGTGGTAGCTCCCCACATCAGCTCCTCTGCGTGCTCTTGTGTCTTGGATTTACATCTTAAAATGGGACCTGACTGCCTCATGGTTGATCTGGTTTCACCATCTGGGGAGGTCCATGTATTCTTGTGCACATCCTTATAAGGAGACATGGTTCATGTTATGGCGACGTTGTCAGGTGCACAAAAGGTCACAAGGCAGTCACCATTGCCGTTTCCCTCACAATTTAAACCATGGGTCCCTACAATGCCGCTCTCACCCTACTACCTCTCTCCAACCTTGGTATTCCAGTCCCCCATTACCAAGAGCATGTTGCGTCTGGGGAACGCATCTAATACCTTCTGCAGTTGATTGTAAGAAGGTCTTCTTTTCCTCGTCTTCCTCATCGTTGGCTAGAGCATACACTTGTACTATAGGTGTCTTTATGTATTTAGAGTAGAATCTAGCAGTAGTGATATAGTCGCTGACAGGTGTGCAACTCTCCAGACATCTGGCATGCCTGGTCATCATTACTGCTACTCCACACCCCATGTCATCTTCCCTACCTGCGTAGAGGATGGTTTCTCCAGTCCGAGTTCTGAGTCTGCCGAACCCAGCCTACCTACGCTCACTAACTCCCAGGATATGGATCCTCATCTGTTGCTTCTCTGATGTTATTTAAGCTGTTTTACCACTGCTATACATGGTCTTCACATTCCAACATCCGATCTTATGTATGCTTTTGGGATTAGCCAATGACCCTCTCGGTCATTCCACCATCGTCCCACATGATAAATTTGTCACCTGGAGTTTGGCAAGTCGTTGTACTTGATCCAGTATATTTTGTCCTCAACAAGTTTCTAGTTTTCATAGTCACTTTCTTCACATTTTAAGGTGATTAGCCCTACTACAAAGTCCAGTAGAGATGGTTGGTATGTTATCAGGATTTGCCTTCCCCTAGGTAGTTGCCTTGTAAGGCTGACAGGTGCTACCCCCTGGGTTTGTAGTTTTCCATCTTCTTGGGCATTATCTGTTCCTCAATTTTACTCCAGCTATGTCCATTTTAGAACATTTTCCTCCATCTATGCTACCTCGAAGAACATCAAATTTATCATTATGTTTATCTTCACCAGTATTTTTACGTGTATCCATCAGATTTGACAATCCCCAACAACATGTTCTAAAATTATTATTCAATTGCTTGATTGCAGTTCCGTCACGACCTCCTACTAGCATCTCTCTCACTGCAAAAACATCCACCAGTATAGAGGTGTCCTGGAAGCTACCACCAGAAGATGCTAGGAATGGAATCATTAAAGGATTCAAGCTATACTATAAAAAGAAAAACACTCAAGCGTCATTGACAACGTTTTTACTGGTCAATAATGGAGCACTTCGCAGTAAAACTGTCCTTGGGCTTGCTAAATACACAGAATACGAATTTCAAGTGTTGGCCTATACATCTGCTGGTGATGGACCAAAGAGCTCAGTACAAAGTGGCACAACAATGGAAGACGGTAATAAATTGTGTTGATATAGATACGACCATGGACGCACTCTTATTGGTAAAACAATAGGTATTGCTTTAGACATTTTTTTTTCGCCACATTATGTCTGTGTCATAAAGCAAAAGAAGAAGCTTAAGCCATGTATTACACTGTCGTAAAGCACTTCGGACATTTGAGAACACTCGAGAAATGTGATTTATCACAATGTAAAACATGGCTTAGGCTTCTGTATTTGTTAAATAAAATAATGAACATATTAAAGGCTTACTTGACTTGCATAAAATCACTATGTCGTCCTCGTACATCACAGCTGGGTATGTCACAGTTGTAAGTGGCCAGCTACATTCTATGTTGTCTTATTTTGATAACCCTTCAACCAGTACTAATCAAATTAATAATAATTATCCTGCTTTAGGTGAAAAATTGTCTGTTGTCTATTTAACCTGACCGGCAAAATGGCTGTTTTATGTCCTCAATGGGTAGAGGGTTAGACATTCAATCTGTGGGTGCCATGTGTGGCCACTTCACTACCCCCCTCATTTTGCCATAACTCAGCTGCAGTTAATTTAGTCTAACCTTTAACTTTCATATTTTCGTATTAATATCCAGCTTTAAGTATAAAAATTAGCGAATATAAACGACGTTTCGAACTCATCTTGAGTTCATTATCAAGTGAATAAAAAAAAATAAAATAACGGTTGAGTTTAAGTTTAAATGCAAATAGAGGTGATAGAGTATATTAGAATATTTTAAAATATTTTAAAAATATTTTTAAAATATTTCAATTTTTGAAATATTTTAAAAATATTTTTAAAATATTTTAAAATATTCTAATATACTCTATTACCTCTATTTGCATTTAAACTTAAACTCGACCGTTATTTTATTTTTTTTTATTCACTTGATAATGAACTCAAGATGAGTTCGAAACGTCGTTTATATTCGCTAATTTTTATACTTAATTATATCCAGCTTTATTCCTTTATATCCTCTATGGGTATAATCAAATTACAGTAAATCTAGTCCAATTAAACAGCTATCTGTGGTTTATTTTTAAGTTATTCTTTTGGTATCTAATGTAATGCCTTTTTCAATTACAGTTCCCTCAAAAGCTCCTGGTAACTTATCTCTCACTGCAAAGACCTCCACCAGTATTGAGGCATCCTGGCAGTTACCACCAGCAGATGGCAGGAATGGAATAATCAAAGGATTTAAAGTGTTTTACAAAAGAAAAGGTTCTTCTGTGTCATCAAGAACTATTAACAGTGGATCAACTCTGACAGCAAATGTCAGTGGGCTTGATGAGTATACAGAATATGAATTTCAGGTGTTGGCCTTCACTTCTAAAGGCGATGGACCAAAGAGTGATCTGAAGCCTGCAACAACAAAGGAAGATAGTGAGAAATCCGAAATTACGATATCTTATACTTCTGTTTATTGCTATGCAAGGCATTAATTGCCAACTATAGTAAGTAAAATCGATAAAGCCTAAAAACTTGTAAATTTCTTAACATTATAGACCTTGGCTGGGTTGTTCAAAAGCTTACTTAACGCTTATCAAGGATTAAGAGCTAACAAAGTTCCTTGCATAGAAATGCTCTTTGCTTCTTATGTTTTCTGTACCGAGTTGGAGATAACTCAAGTTCAAAGCTGCAGGACAAACAATATAAAGAGAAAACCCCACCTAGAAGTTACAAACTGAAATTAAAGTTCTTGCTTATGGGCTAGCTTAATTAGGCTTTGAACAATCCGGAAACTCTACCAGGCTCTGAGCTTTTCTATACTTTTTTCTCACGTATGCATGTAGATTTTATTGTACTTTTTTTTACTTGACCTAATGTTTAATTAAAAATAAATTTTAAAATACCGTTTATATGCACTAAAAGAACATGATTATAATAGCACAAAGTTGTCATTTAATTGTAGAACCTTTAAAGGCCCCAGATGGCTTCACTGTGACTGCAAAAACCTCTACTAGTGTAACGGCATCCTGGCAGTTACCACCAGAAGATGACAGGAATGGAGTCATCGCAGGATTTAAACTGTTTTACATGAAGAGTGGTTTTTCAAAGTCACAGACCGTAGAAGACATTAACAGTGGATCAACTCTGACAAAAGATGTCACTGGGCTTGAAAAGTACACAGAATACCAATTTCAAGTATTGGCCTACACGTCTGTTGGTGATGGACCAAAGAGTTCTGTAAAATCTGAGAGAACGGAGGAAGACAGTAAGAAATGTTTATTAAAAATGATTAGCATGAAGAGCAAATATGGCCTGGAAATGCTGCGACATCTCCAAAAAGACTGGGTGGATTGATTGATTCATTTACTTTGATTACCTGACTGACTGACCGACTGACTGACCGACTGACTGATTGTTTGATCAGTTGATTCATTAATTGATTGATTGACTGACTCACTGACCAACCAACCAACTGACCGACCGACCGGCGGCCCGCCCAACCAACCTCCTGACTGACCAACCGATCAACCAAGCGACCGAGAGATTAATTGATTGATGGACTGATTGACAGTCTGACTGACTGACTGATTGATTGATCAATTGATTATTGATTGATTGATTGACTGACCCACTGACTCACTCACTCACAAATGAGGATTATAATTTTTTTTTTTTCATTTTCTATAATTTTATTTTTATTAATTATAAAAGAATCAAGTGAATGTTATTTGTTATTGTTCTAGTTAATGTTAAACCCCTATTGTAAACAGACCAATACTTCCCTTTGGAGAGTAAGGCGCAATAAAGATATACTATACTATACTCACTCACTCACTCACTAACTGGCTGACCGACTGACTGATTGATTGACTGATTGATTGATTTGATTTTATTTGTTGTCTCAGGGCAATAATTTCAAATGATGATGAGCTTTTTCTTGTCACTAAGTGTTTATATTTGCATTACTTTTGTTAGGACCCAGCGTTGGTCCAGCTAATGTTTCGTATGTTGCCTCCAATAAAACCACCTTCAACATTTCGTGGGTGCCTCTATCAATAGAAAATAGTCATGGTATGGTTATCTTGTACGATGTCAAGGAAGAGTTCCTGCCAAGAGGAAAACGTCAGAAAAGATCGCCCAGCAACAGCACAACATTAAATACAACAGCAACATATGTTGTCCTGTATGATTTGCTTCTTTGTTCCCAGTACCATGTGTCTGTTAGAGCGTACACTAAAGTGGGCCCCGGGCCCTATAGTCAGCCTATGGTATTGGAAACATCAAGTGAGTACAATCACAATATAGTTTATACCTTATAGTCGATTTTTTTATGGACATCGTCCAAGGGGAACAAGCTGCAATGAGGTTAGCACTATATTAAGCAGCAAACCCGAACAACAACAGCGAGATCAGGCACCGGGAACTACTTTCTCTACTCTTTGCGAAGGGTGTGTGGGTTCTTTAACGTCCCCTGCTATAACCATATAACACTGAAGATGCAGGAGGCAGGGCCTACGATTTT
>Ga0126337_10002832_pt1 | contig 11144 bp, 5 predicted proteins | sample DipCmetagenome_FD_92527 | JGI IMG/M metagenome (GOLD analysis project Ga0126337, IMG submission 92527) | Coral microbial communities from La Bocana,Puerto Morelos, Mexico - Diploria C A metagenome | ecosystem: Host-associated > Invertebrates > Cnidaria > Coral | place: La Bocana,Puerto Morelos... | reverse complement strand
CTTGTCACGCATAAAATTTGCTCACATTTGGCGACAAGTTAAGGGGTTTTGCATCTCGTGAAGCAGTCTCAAGGTTTACCACATGAAGCCTTCCATGTTGCGACAAAACTAGCCTTGATTCTGCTAAAAATATAACAGGAGCTACCATTGGCTACAATGTAGCTGTAGCCAATAACAACTTGCGTTACTATTTGCGACTACCATGAAGAAAAAAAAACAAAACAAAACAAAACAAACTCGTCCCAATTTCTAACGCGGATTGCTTCGCATCCGCGTAACAAGTTTTCTGCCTGAAGGTGTTTCCCTTCAAAGATGGTTTTCTGTCTCTAAATATGAATTTGGCAAATGATTTAAAACAACACTCAAACTTGAATGCTCAAACTTGACAGATAAGTTTATATAGAATAGACAATTTCATGGCGATATTACCATGAAATTGGTATTTAGATAAGACTTCTCTTGAGGGTTAATTTTGAGAATATGGTGCTGCAAAAAGATATCTTCATGAAGTTGACAATTTTCCTTAATTTCATTTTCTGCTTTCTTGATGATGTACAATGCCACAAGAACTGAGATGCTTATGACATCTGAGAATGTACGGTTTTATATATATTAAATAAATGTTAAACTGAGATTTACCTTTTGGGGTTTCTGTGTTTAAAACTAGCAAGTCACGTACAGCTGGTTCCCATAACCCACTTATGTAATATGTTTTGCCACCATCTGCAACTTCCATTGACACCTGAAGGAAATACAAAATAACATTTTATTTAGCAAATTATGATCAGTTTTTCACTTTTGAAATATGAAAATATACTGTAAATTTCTATTTACCTTTTTCCTAATTTGCAATTTTTATTTTACTTTATTCTATTTTCTTAAATTCTAATAGCAAGAACATCCTTTGTGTTTGCTTAGACCACATAATTGTGGTAGATGGTCTCAAATGGCGACACCTTGTGATGACATTGACTACAATACAGTGGTTAAATAAAAAGTCAACAATCAAGCAATTGAAGATCTCAGTAAAGAGTTTGATAATAAGTTAGAATACCTACATTGTGCACATATACATCATATCTTGAATGACTGTCCAGGTGAGAGTATTACATTTTGACAAAGCTTACTTCAGCTTTCTTCTGTCCTAACAAGTTCATGGCCATAGAAAATCCTTCCTAAGGACTAGGAAGCTACATTTTAACTATCTCTAAGGTGTTTCATTTTTGATTGTAAAAATAAGTTATTATAACTTGCCTCACTCAATAGGTGCATGTCAGAATACCGAACATTCTTCCCAGGACAGATCAGAAGCCCAAAACACCTGAAAAAGGGAAATTATATTAAAGACAAAGTTTGCAACAACTTGAAATTTGTTACCTGGAATTCTTCGTAGAATTATATAGGAGAATAGCAATAACAGTAGAAACTTCACACAATATGAAGAGATTCACATAAAGTCTATTTTTTCGTCAAAAAGTTATTTCATTGAGCAGAAGCGTTTTTTAGTTTGTTTTTTCTATCCCTCTCTTTCTAACAGATTCTTTTGAGGTTAAAAGAATACACAACAAATCAAAAGTCAGTGTGATGAAACAGCTATGTTAATTAACAGTGAGTTTTATTTCTTACTTCCTGAAGAAGGCCAGTTAAACTAGCCAAAACATTACATTATGATCAAATTTAGCCTCAGAAGTAGCCAGGTAACAAGAAAAAAACTGTTAATTTCCCATGATGACAGGTGACTGATTAAGAGATACTGCTGTTGCTATTTTGATAAAAACAATTACAAACCTTTCAACAATAAGATGCTTGTTTGTCAACTGTTGTACAGTTATGGAAACTTTTTTTCTCAAATCTTGTCGAAGTTTAAAACAGTTTTTGTCCCTAGCAGCAGAAGAAAATCCTTTGTTGTCTTCTTCAAGAATGTCCAGAGTCACATCAAATTTGAAGACAAGGTTGCTAATACCAGCGACCATTGTAGAAGTGTCAACTGATGACTGCTGTATCTGCTGTTTCCTCTTCAGTAGAAAAGAAAACAACAAAGTGTTTAGGAACTGTAAATAGTGCAAAATAAGGCAAGTACAAAAACATGTAATAGTTTTACTTTAAACCACTACATGTAAATATTATCTTTAGTTAATAAATAAAATAAGAAGTAGACCTTACAATATTAACACTTTACAACATACGACAATGGGAATACTTGTTTTATGTCCTTAAATGTTTTAGTTTTTAACAGGGTCTCTTCAAGCACAGGCTGTCTTAAAGTGGACAGCAAAAACCTTCTCTTATTAGATTTTTTGCACAAAATTGCATGTTCTTGTAGTTTTTAGCTTTCAGGTTTACAGCTCCAATTAACTCGGTCAACATGAAACTAAGGGAACTTATGATAGGCTAATTCAACAAAGGATAAGTGCAAAAATTAGTTGACTCTTCATTTATTAAGCAAACACTCACTAGGGAATATTTGTCCTCCAGAGATAAAGCATGTTGGAAAGAGAATAAAGAGAAACTTTCTAAGAACAGCGACAGAATCAGCAGTTAATTTGACCCACTAACTATAAAGTTACAGTTTGCGCATTTTAAACAGAGTTTTAGACTCAAATACTTAGTTAATTATAGGTTTAACTTCTTTTAAATTCTAAATGATCATTATTTTACACATATATGCACAATGTAGAAGTTCCTGTCAAGAAACCGGTAGCTACTTTTTGACAGGAACTTGAAAATGCATTGATCAATATTATGAGAATACATAATATTATTTTATTTTTTAATAAACATTTCCCTCTTTCTTTTTTCTTTATGTATTTGTTTGTTTATTTTGGTAATTTCAAAAATGAATGCAAAATAATAGATCAGACAAGAAGGTACCAAAATCATTAATCCGGGAATTTTTTTGAAAGCATTTATATTGATTTAATGTATTAAGGTCCAATAAATTAGATATTATTCTCTGTGATGTTGCTCAACCTGAATGAGATGGAGATCCATTACAAGGTTATCCTCCAGCATATCAGCAGGTTACTCAAACAACAAATCACTTAATTCAAGTATACAACAAACAAGTAAGGACGGGCTTGAACTTGCCTTTAATTTTATGTTCTTTAACCATTTTAATCTACATTTTCGTGCCTAAACCTTATACATAATAATAATAACATTACTATAAGAATAAAATGAGAAGTACATGTACAGCAGAGAGTATTTCTAAACAAAAGTTCATTGTCATCAGACCATCACACTGAACATTTCTATAACATGGACTGGCTGACTGATGATCATGTCATGCATGGGAGGGGATGGTATGCTTTGTGAATAAATACTCATCATAATTATATGTCACACCAAGATCAATGTACACCACAACATTTTCCCTTGCTGGCTGTTCAATGTAGAACTTATCTCTACTCTATTAACCTTGCATCAAATTTTGACAACACACTGCCTTCTAAACACTGAGTAATGGGAGACATTACTTATGACTTGTACATTAAAATTCTTGTCTAACACAGAGGTACATACATGTAGTTCATTTTGTGAGCATAAAACTTAACTTACCTTCCTGTGTCTTCTAAAGGATAAAGCAAATGTCTTCAAGATCTTTCCAGCCTAATCAATTAAAAGTAAATTAATAATAATTATTAATAAAATCAAATTTTTACATTCTAGGGTAATAGTTCACAGAATAATTTAATTTGTGGGCCTATAAGTTACAACAAGTAACTTGCAGATCATAATTCAGGAAATGTTTTGACTCAAGACAACTGACGGAAGTATGTGATGTTATACAATTTCAACCACTGAAATTGCTTCTTCTCAAATGTGCAAATACTTGAATTCAAGTTACAAAGTAAAACAAACACCAAATATTTTGTAAAAGAAGACACACCAAAAGCATTTATTAAAAGCATTCATTAAAAATCTGCAGTAAAAAAGATTTTACAGTGAGTTCAGCTATCACAATAATAAAACTATGTTAATAATGAAAACAACAGATGGCAATCTTTTATCACACTGAAGCATCCAGGAAATACACATACATGACATGTATATACCTAAAAAAGAAACTGAAACCAGGTGAAGGGATTTTTTAAAAGACCTGTTTTAACGTAACTTGTATTATTTCAGACACCTCTATGCTGCTTATAATCTGGAGACCCTTTACCTTGTCTGGATCTTCACACCTGAATACATGGCAATGGAAGATATCCGAGTCTCCATGAACAGTATTGAAGGCAAAGCAGTCCCTTTCCTTCCCTTCAGCATCACCACGACCACAAAACAAAATCCTCTGTATGCGATAGGTTGCAATGTCAGCCTGTGTTCCAGGTTCCTTAAGTCTGATCATGCTCTCTGATGTGGAACCAACATAAAGTAAAACATCGATAGTGACCTCTGTCTGTTCTCGCAAGATAGACATTGTTCTTTTCAATTCAATTTCACTGACAGGTGCATTCACAGTTGAGGAACCTAAATAAGTGATCCCATCAAATAGAATGGCGTTATCATCAGTTTCATCGTCGGAGTGTCCTGGATGAGTGCTTGATCTAGCACGCACAGCTTCCCCAGTGGTGAAATCTGCGACATTTTCAGTCTGACCTATGTTGGCCTCACCATCTGATGCAGATCTCTGTCGTACCAGATCACCTCTGGGATTGTCATCTCCTGTTTGTGAATCACCATCCACAGCAAGTGGATTAACAACATGATCATGGTTTTCACTTGGTTTTTGGCCACCTTCCTGAAGATCTATTTCTTTTCCCGGACTAGGAAATACCTCTTCTTGTGAAGCAGAAAAATGCAAAATATCTCTCTTTGCATCTTCCACCAAGTGTTGTACCTCTTCCTCTGTTGGTCCCTTCTCCAATGTAGCCTCCATGTCAGGAGTTAAAACATCAGCAAAACTACTCACACTACTCCCTTGAGATTTGCTCTTATCCACAGAGGAGCCTGACACAGCTGATCCACAATCAGATTCGATATCAGGCACAGCTAACATAATGTACTCATGATCGCTGTTTGTTGACTTTGCACCTGGACTCCGAGGTTGTTCAGGGCTGCTGGAATTGCTTTCTCCTTTTACATCTTGTCCAGTTTTTCCTGTGTTCTGATCTGCCATAAATAACTCTTGGCCAAAGATGCTTGACTTCAGCTGGGCAAGTATTTTTTCAGATACAGCAATGTTTCGGAAAGAGTGTTTCTTTCTCTCTGAATAAAGTATGGTAATGATCTTCTCTCGTTACAACGTTAAGTTGATCTACGCTCTTCCACCAACAAGTATTTAATATTTTATACACGTCAAACGAAACCGCTTACAGCAGAAGACCACCTTTGAACTCGAACTTGTCAAATGCCTTCAAAGGCGAGGATAAAATTATCAACACAATTGCCACAAGTTCACTGGCGAGGATTATTCAAGGACAAGTCTGCGACCACCACAGACAGTGTTTACAGTGAAAACTGTCGAATGATGGGAGCCGTTCTTGCCGGTCTGAAAACGAGAAATCCTCACTAAGCTAACGCTTACTCGCTTGGAAATTCAGATTCTGAAATGTAAAACAATCTGGATCGTACCAAAAAAGCACACAGAGATACCGATAAAAAAAAACAGTTCTCACCTTCGTCCTTTTTTAAGCTGGCGACGGAAATAAAGAAGACCTTCGGTTGTCCACACATGAGCTTTTAAACTAAAAGCTTCTTTTCCTCAATAGCGCGGAGCCTGATCAAACGTGACGTCAAGCAAGGGAGGATACCAACTTATTTACCTTTCAATAATGGCTTATTGGGTGCGCCTTTTACATTACTACATTCGAATGCTACAACGCTATCTTCAAATGGACAAAATCACTTCCTACGGCCCACATGCACGACAAATATAATGTGACTTTTGACGAGGCCAAGCTTCCTCTCGCCACTCGCATTGCTCGCTGGGATATTTGGCATACTTCAGTTACGTTACACGATAGGGGTTTGCAAGGTTTCAACATGGCGGCGCCAAACGGGATGAGAGCACTTTGGAATTTCTCATCTTTTAGAGGTACAGCATATTCGTTTTCCAAACAGATGGAGTTCCTAAAAAATTGAAATACTTTTCTTCTATTTTCCTTTCAGCAAACACATTCATCTCAACTCTTTTGGCGCCAGTGACAAGATTGAGATCTGTTCATAGTTCTGCTCGTTACAGGCAGTTGTCGGATAGTAATCAGTTTCCATCAGAAAATCGATCCCCTGTTGAACAAAGTGATGTAATTGAACCAAGTGATGACGGTAAGACAGTTTCTGTACGCTGAAAGGATATATTGTGTGGTAAAATATCCATTTTAAGAAGCATTAATATTGGGAAGATGACTGCTGCCTGCCTGACTGAACTTCTGATCCATCGGTCGATTGATTGATTCACTGACTGACTGACTGCCTGCTTGACTGATTGATAGCTTAATTCAAGCATCTTAATAATAATATTAATGATGATAATAGTAATAATAATATTAATAATAATAATTATAAGGTGCTTTTCAGTGGGGTCCTGCTTAACTAAATAAAAATAACTAAATAAATATTATAAGTTAAAATAAAAGTTAAGTTAAAAGTTTAAAAGCTTAAGGTTAAAATACACAAAGGACAAAGCATTATAAAATTAATATAAAATAATAAAGCTAATTACAGTTATAGCTTAAGGTTTGCTTTAAAGCAAGATAGTGAGGACATGTCACACGCTTTTTGAGATAAAACATTTCAGTCAGTGTTACCACAATAAATGACATGCTGCATCTCCCAGTTTGTTCTTACATGTGGCAGATGGAGGTCATTTTTGTGTTGTGTGTTTCATCTTTCTAGACAATTCCTACTTGAAAAAAAATGTTCTTATAATGGTTTGAAGTCTTAAGGTAGGGAAATTAATTCTAACCTATCTTCCTTTCATCCAGATGCTTGGGACATTCCCAAGGTCGAAAATATCCTGGAACATCCAGATTTCTTTGAAGTACATAAACTCTTCACTTTGAGAGATCTATTTAATGCCAATGTACATCTTGGCCATTTTGAAGGCTGTTGGGATCCACTAATGAAGCCTTACCTCTATGGCATAAGAGAACACCATCACATCATTGATCTCAACCAGACAGTGGTACAGTTAAGGGTATGTATATTACTAACAATAGATTGATAAGGTGTTTGATACCTAGAATAATCAACCTTTCTTGATGTGCAATTTTTTTGTGGTGTGTGTAGTGGGGGTGGGGGCGGGTAGCATGGTTTGGGGGTTATCATTCATTGGTTCCTTCGAGTTCCCATGAACCTAGTGTTCTTAGATCATACCCAAAGAATGTGCCCCAACAATCTGAAAGCCTTATTCTTCACAGCACAGAATTTAAAATAGAAATAAGCAAAAGTCATGTATTTGGAATGAATGGTCAGTTATCTACTATCTTCTCATTTCTTTTCAGCTGGCCTTGAACGTCCTTGCACACATTGCTTACAGAGGAGGAATAATCTTGTTTGTTTCAACACATCCACAGTTTGAGGAATTGACACAGCGCACTGCAAGAGAATGTGGAGAGTATTTCATCACTAGAAAATGGCGAGCAGGAACATTGACTAATTCCTACCTGTTACTGGGAACAACCAAACTTGTTGATCTGATTGTATTTTTGCATTTGCCGTCACTTGGAACAAAAACACAGCCAGTGACAGAAGCAGCAATGGCAAATATTCCAACCATTGGTATAGTGGATAGTGACTGTAATCCTAATCTTATCATGTATCCGATCCCTGGAAATGATGACTCACCATCTGCTGTTGAACTGTACTGTGACTTATTTAAGAAAGTAGTGTTAAAGGCAAAAGAAGTGAGGAAAGCCAAAGATGAAGGTGATGAGGAATTTGTTGAAGCACAGTTGCAAGAAGATATTGAAAACCAGCATGAAGACAAATCAAATCCCTGATGCATCATTTTTTCTTCTTGCAAAGTGAAATAAACCATCCACAAAGACTGCCAGCGTAATTACTTTTATAAGAATCAAATACAGTTATAACATACATGACAAATATTGTTATTTGCTGGAATCTACTTGACATCTTGGTACATGTATGCAAATAAAAAAAATGGATACAGTCAAACCTGCCGTAAGCAACCACTCAGAATGTCAAACCTAGGTGGTCCCTTACAGGCAGTGGATCAAACTTTTGTCCCATTAGCACATTGTAACTCCAGAGACTTTCTCCATGTTTTGATCATTGAAACATTTCCATCTCTTGTACTACTCAGGAGTATGATGTTACAACACCTTATTCTCCAATTTCTGCTCTATGATCTGTGAACTGGTCTCATATTTTAGTGTAAAAGCAAAAGAAAATTTAAAACTTTTAGCTCTGAAAGTGGTCACATTCCCTCATGAGAGTTGGTCGGTTACAAGATGTTCCAAATGTAGTGACTTGACTCGCACACTCTTGGTATTTTAAGAAGTTGGTCACTGAGCACAGGTGGAAGCAACTGGAGGTTCAACTGTAACATTTTTCTCACTGCACTTTAGCCATCTGGAAACATTCAATTTAATTGACTTTGACTTGAAGTTGGGACCTGGCTCTGGCGTAAGACTATGTCCACATAACTTTCATATTTTTTAACAATTTTTTGGCCAAGCAAGGACTACACAGGAGTTCTTAATTCATGGTATATTTCTCTTACTTTTCTCATTGCTGTCCGGTTCAAAAGATATATCTGCCTATGTTCTGGTTTTAAGCCAAAGCGTCCACCCGTCCACCTCATACCTCAAACCCAGGGCACTTCTTCAGGTGAGTCGAGCACTAACCATTTGAGTTTCAAATTCCAGCCAAGTCGACACATTTATCATATGTACCCTTCCTAAAGGTACATGTACATGTATGATGGCCAACACCATCAGCAAGCTATGGGAAATTTCTCCTACCCCAACACAATAGTTAACAATTATTCAACAAAGTGGAGGTGAATAGTAGTGGATATTTCCCAAGCCTCGAAGCCCTTTCCATCATTGTGTCAACAGCCTGGACTACGATAGTTTTGTGTTTCTATTGAGTTATGGAAACACGATTTTTAACCAATTAGCACACATTTTCTTATGACTGTTTTCTAAAAATGAATATAATATGTACATGATTAATTAAGAATCCAACTAGATGGAGGCGGCCTATTTTACTATTTACAAGGGTGACCGAGCTGAACTTGTGAGTACCCAAAACAACACAAGCTGGCAGCCAGAATAAAACTTTAACCCACAACCTCTGAATTTCAAACTGTGCGGCACCCTAATCACTCAACCATGCCGCCTCCTTCAACAGATAAAAGAAGCTTTACTTCATCGTCTAAAAGGATTCCATTCTTGGCACATGAATTCAATACAAGACAATTTTCAAAAGTTTAATAAAAAAAGGTATTTACTACATGTAAAAGTATAGTCACCAGAACTAGTTATAATTCTGTTAAAGCTACCATATTGATTTAGATTCTAAAAACTTAAACAAAAGAAACAAGTTAACAGCGATTTCTGCTGAGCAGTGACTTATCAAGAAGAGTCAAGTGTACTCTTGAAATAAAACAACATCAAAAAAGGGTATTAGGGCACAATTTAAATCACCATCATAGGATGATAACACAAATAGAAGCTACTTGCAGTCTATCATGTGCTGACAAACCTGACTCCTGAAATTGCTCTGAATAAACTATGTTGGACCTACATACAGGACAGTCCAACATTGCAAATGTAGAACAAGAATTTTTTTTAAAGTTTTAGTCATTTACTAGGTGGGTATAATAATATGAAATTAATTGGCAAGATCACAAAAACCTCTATCTCTGACATCAGTCCTAGCCTTTTTCCTACAGACTAAATTTAGCACATTACAACATAATAATAAGTTATTATAAATTGAAATAAATAAGATAAGCTTTTGAACAACTTTCTTAGCGACATCTTAAACCATTAGACAACTAAGGATGACCTATAATGTCATTCCTTTACCAAGTGAAAAAATTCACATCATTTCTTGGACAATATTTTTTTATGTCTGCAAGGCACACAAAATCTGATCTTAAACTACAATAATTATTATAGCATTAAAATTTCATTTTTTTGTAGTTTCATTTCACTGAAGGTTTGTGACTACAACAGTACTACAAAATTAGCAGTCTGAATTTCTATTTAAATATCTCACATAATCTCAGTGTCTGTTTTATAAAATCATATCTTTTGTTCTGTCAACTTGATGCTATAATTAAAAATCCCATAGTTCAGAATCCAATCCTGAAAAACACTTGCTTGACAGTCACAAGTATCTAAGCATATTAGAAATATTGGAGATTGTAATAAGCATCCTCATTCAAAAATGTGGTTTCTCCAGCATGAGTAACACACAGAGACAGAGGGCAAGACCACAGAATTTTTTTGTTGTGGTTGTTTCTGTTGCTGTAGCTCTTTATCAACCATGCATCTCTCAGCTCTTGTTTCAGGTGGAAATATCATCACTTGTCATGATTTGATCCTTATTCAAGGAATCCAGAACATAACAGCTATTCTTTTCAATACTGCCAACCTTCTCACAGATTTGTACTGGGCAAGTTATCACTCATGTCTGGATCAGTCGGCTCTTCCACTGTATCTGACGTGTGTGTGTTACATGGACAAATCAGGTACCTAAATGAAACATTAAAGATATCATGAATGTTGTTAAAACAAAGTTGATAAATTTGAATCTTCCAGCCTCTGGCTCAGATTAAGTAGTAAATTTGAAATGTCATCACTGCCTTTATGGAAACAACACTGTCAACAAGAACACTGAAATGAAATGTCAGCTTAACCCCCGGGGGGGGGTACTCAAAAAAGTTTTATATGGGGAGGCTCCGCCCCGAGGTCCAACCCCTTACCCTTTTATATACCATTTTTTCAGAAAAGGAACCCTTTTTGTATACCTTTTATTGGAAAAAGGCACCCCTTTCATATACCTTCTGAAGAAGATTTAGGAATAAATCGTTAAAACAGGAAGTTTTCTTGTCATTTTTTTTACGTAGCGCGTAATAAATTAAAGTGAAACAGTCATAAGTTGCGTATGTTTGATCTGTTTTAATTCAAGGCCCTTTTTAATACCCGAATGAAGATTTTCCTACCCTT
>Ga0126337_10002831_pt1 | contig 11148 bp, 9 predicted proteins | sample DipCmetagenome_FD_92527 | JGI IMG/M metagenome (GOLD analysis project Ga0126337, IMG submission 92527) | Coral microbial communities from La Bocana,Puerto Morelos, Mexico - Diploria C A metagenome | ecosystem: Host-associated > Invertebrates > Cnidaria > Coral | place: La Bocana,Puerto Morelos... | reverse complement strand
TACTCAAGAACAAAATACAATCAGCTGTTTATCATACCTGTTGGAGGAGGGCCTGATGGAGGGGGTGCTGCAGGTCCTGGTGGTGGAGGCCCCACTGACGGGGCCCCAGTTGGAGATGAGCCAGAATAAGGTGCCCCAGGAGTGACTGAGCTTCCTGGATTGAAAATCTGCACGGGAGGCTGCTGACCTTTCATCTGCATTTGACCACCATACTGTCCAGAAGCTGGCACCTGGGTTGGTACAGTGTTGGTGGGCTGAGGCTGGTACATTGACACTGGAGGAGGTTGGGACCATGAAGGCTGGTTAGCAGTGGGTGATGGCTGTGGTGGGCCGTTGTAGTAAGATGTCTGGGTAGGAGCTGCCTGATGGTAAGATGGCTGCGAGATAGGCGATGGTTGGGGTGCCTGTGGCTGGTAAGCAGCTGGGTTGTAGAACTGTGTTTGGGGTGGAGGTATAGAAGGTTGATAAACAGGACTAGGTGCTGCTGGGGAAGACTGCAGTCTTTGTTGTGGCTGGTAGTGTGTTTGCTGTGGTTGCTGTTGTTGAGGAGGAACACCATAGCCTGGTTGTTGTTGAAACTGAAACAAAGAACAACTCCAAATTAATGTAGAAGAGGATGAGAAATGAAGACAATAAATCATGGACCATGTCTATCGTAATCTGATTGGATTCAAATTTTTTTACTATTGTCTAGGTGTGCATAGAGAAAAAGATATTGTCTAGAAGTAAAACAACATGATGTTCTTGGAATTTTGCAAAAATAATTGCTTTTCTTTACTTGATTTGTTTGAAAGCTTCCATTTTATTCTCGAGAAATGACTGCATACTTAAAATTCTCATGCAACCTGCGAGTCAAAGGGCATTTTCCACTCAACTAAAAATTTGCTTTCAGAAAATTAAGAAATGGGGACAGATATTTCCTCAGTAAGTATTCAGAAAATCCAGAAATGGTCCTATTTCCGAAAAGTGAACTACATGTACTCATCTAAAAATTTCAGAAATTCTGGGAGGAAAGTCAGATAAAATGGTAATTCCTGATAAAAAATGTCTAAAAATTTCCGCCTATACCTTGCAAGCATCCTATTTTCATCAGCAGTTTGGGAAAAATTTGTTTCGTTCATCAGCGAAAATTTACCGAAATTCAAACCACAATTTTTCATTGAATGGTAAACGCCCAAAATCTGTGTCAGTTTATGTGGTTCTAAATATAAAATCTGTATATGAAACCCTAGAGTTACCATTTAATGAAGGCTACTGAGTACTAATAAAAACTATAGTGTGTAACTGTTTAAGTGAAATCTACCATATAGCAGTTCTTTGCCATGTGTCCATCAATCTCCTGGAACACAGAAGTGATTTCCCCTTCCCCTTTCCCCTCCCAATTTTTTAACTGTAGCAGTCTTGAGAGTCACTGCTGAATTGTTTGTACAATGAGCATATGAGTGGACATCAGTCCTTCCTTGATCCATTCATTCTCTTTCTCCATTTGTTTGCTTACCTGAGTTTGAGCCTGAGCCTGAGCCTGAGGAAGAGGTTCAGCTTGAACATCAATCCTTTGGAATGGGAATGGCGGTGGAGCTGAAGCAGATGTAACATGGCTTGGAAACTGTGCATTGTACAGGCGATCCTTGAGAACTCCAAGACTTGCCTGCAAACAACAACAAAAAGAACTGTTTTCACTAAGAGACAAAAAGCAGTATAGTACAGTAAATAAAGTACATAATCAACTTCATATTGAGAGAAGACTGCTTGAATCACAGTTTGAAAATAACATTATGGAAAAGTTATAGAAAGACTAACAGGATTTTCCAATGGGAAATTGAAGAAAATGCACTTCAAGCAGAAACTCTAACCTGCATTGCAGATGCCAATTTTTTTTCTGTTACTAGCTAAAGGAAAATTTCCATCTGCAACACAGCCATGGCTGTAAAGTAAAAGAAAAAAACAACAAGAGCTGGTCTTACCTGTTCATTCACAGCCATCAAGTATCCCATAGCGGTGTCCAAACATCCCTGAGCTGCCAAAATCTCTGCATATTTACTGCAAGCAAGAATAGCATAATGGTAGCTGTAAATATACGTTGACATCTTTTGACATTATTCTGTTTGTTTTCCAAACTTCATTTTGCAGCACACTTAACTCATTTATGTACATGTAGTCACTGTTCTATTTGAGAAAGAAGTCCTGTGTCAACATTGACAATCTAACCCAATCACTTTATAGAGTATGTCTAATGATTTGGTGCGGCTCATATCACCTTGCCTTTGATATGGAAGCCTGTGATGAAAGTGCCAATAGGAATTACATCACTAACCTGAGTTTTTCAGCCAAAATAGATGAACCACTATCAATCAGAAGTCGGCGTTCCCTCTCTACAGCCTTCTTTAGGATCATCACTTTTTCAATCAATTCCTACAAAGACAGTTTACAGTATGTGTTAAACTAAATTTCAACACAACTAGAACAAAGAAAATTCCCAGGAACAAGTACTTAAACTGTCTAGCAATCATGGCAAAACACAAGAATTGAAAGGTAGGACTGGCACTCAGTTTTAAAAGTAAAACATGAAGTTGACCTTACTTGCAGGGCCATAGGCGACGGCTCAGCTGGCATGTTTCTAGACCTAGCAAGAAAAAAAACATTTACTTTCAAGACTTAAGATTTATGCAGCTTTTTTTCCTAAAATGTTCTAATCAAATCAAACTGAGGCCGCATGTTTTTTGTTGAGTTAGACAACAAACAATAACTATTTCACTGTGTAGTCTGACCATATAATTTGGTTAAATGCGATTAACCACCACAAGCTTAGCTGTCAAGCGGTCCACAAGCTAAGTGGTTAAGCGGTTCATAAGCTTGGTGGTCAAGCGGTTCTCAAGTTAAGCGGTCAAGTGGCCCACAAGTTCAGTGGGTCAATCCCATACATGTAAGTGCAGGCTCGCATGGTACTTGGTAGCTTTGTACACCACTCTGATCGGAGAGTTCTTCGTTCCACCTTCCACTGTTTCATCAGTGTGATGGGTGCCTGGAATGGGGACTCATGGCTGGGTTGCAGGGATTTGTCAGCCATCAGGGCAGTATTCTATCTAGGGGGTGCCTTGCCACAGTGGAAGCCCCTAGGTATCCCAGGCTCCCACCTTCCACTTAAGCAAGGCAGTTGGTTAATAACATGAATTTATGTCCAAATGCTGTACTCCTCTGTGTAAATCAAAACATAAAGAGTCTGAATGCCAAACATGGAAATAAACACAGTTAGCTACTCACCAACAAGACACAAACTTCTCAACATTTCCAGCACAGATGTAGCAAACCATGGCATTGGAACAATGTTCATCACCTTCCTGTTCAAGTCTCTGTCCCAGTAGATCACACAGGGCAGTGAACTCTTCTGCCTTAGCATATGTCACCAGTGCCGCAAGGGCTTCTCTCCAGTTTTCTAGGACACAGCTTTCAACAATGTCACGCCAGTCACGATTCACTACAACTGACATGAGCTTAAAAAGGAAAACAAAAAGTTTAAAATTTGAATTAAGCATTACAAAGTTATTACTAATAAAATGCAATATGGGCACATATAAAAACCACACTTATAGTCTTTCAAATATGATAAAAAATGAAGGACTAAGGAAAAACAGGTCGCTTAGAAAAAAGGGACACCATTGCAATCCCTGCCAAGGTGCTTTGTGAGTGCACAGAGCTCTATTAAGCAGTCTCTACATGGACAAGACACTTGACTCTTACATTGCCTCTTCTCTTCAGCCAAGTTTATAAATGGGTACTATAGAATTTAATGCTTAGGGTTAACCCTAACTGAAACCCTTATAGGGGGCGGCCATTTTAATGTCAGGTAATGCACAAACTTGGAAATTCAACCATGCTCTTTAACATAATGAGGAACCCTGTTGGGATTGAATGTTTCAAAAAGTTGAGTTATTACAGAGTCTTACATCCAGGATGAAACTAAAACTTCAGTAGGATTGATAATTTTTTATTTTGGAAAAAAAAATGATGATGATTTCACATGAAAACCAAGAAGAGCATAATGAGGTGGCAATATGTAGCACCTACTGTACTGGGCTCCTAATGGCAACCCTAAAAGATCATCATGCAAGTGTAAAATTTTTCACATTACAATTCAACAATCAAAATTTACTATGATAGTTAACACACCCTTGCCACATTACTCTTGCTCTTCTCAAAGTATCTTGTCTGTATTCTCGCCAAGAGATCTGGACCACCAGCAATAGCAAGAAGGAAAGCATCAGCCTTGAAAAAAATCAAGTAGCATTAATTCTTACATCAGAACAGCTCCATCAAACTCTCCAGGGAAAAGAAAAAATAAAGTTTGAGCTGGGTAGGGTTCCGATGTGTCGTTGTTAGTAAATGAAGAAAAACCAGGTGCAAGGGAAAATGGGAAAATGATCTTAACTCAAAAGAGCAGGGAATCCAAGAAAACTGAGTTTGAGACTGCAAGGTTGTACTGTACAGGTCAGTGGACATAGATAGTACATAAAGTATACTTCATACAGTTCTTGTTTGCTTGTTTGCTTCAGCCGTTCAAATAAGCAATATCAAGTGAGCACAAAGTAAGATTGCTATGTCACAGATTTACTGACAGCTCTCATTTTGCTTGTAAAATCCAAGCTTAAGGTGGCCGAACACAGTTTCCGCGCGCACATTTGCTGATGCGATTCAGCGTGTGCACAAGGATTGCAAAAACAAACATGTCGTCAATAGAGCGATCATTTTATTTACTCAAAACCCGCACTATCTGCACTATTTTTCTCTATTATTGAACGCAGTGTATTGATGGCTTTAGTCTGTTATTGCAAAGATATGTTGCGAAAGGTAACGACGCAAAGAACGCAGCAATTCTTAGCTTTTATTTGTTACCAAAAGAACCCAGTTAAATGCAGCGTATGCGCAGTTGCTCGAAAAATTGAGACTGATTGCTTTTGCAGATACCTGCCAATTTCTAGCGATCCAGTCGTTAGAATTTCAAGAAATTTGGCAAAACAATAGTTCAGAAACCACGTGAATGATCTATCGCAAAAAAATCCGAATTTTGAACAATGTAGAAAATGCAGTGAAAACGATTTACAAAATATTACGAAAATCGCCATGTCAAAATTTTATTAAAACAGTGTTGACAGAAGGGATTTAATGTCAATTCGTAGTGGGCAAATGAAGAAAAAAATCTAACGACTGGATTTTTTTAAATACTTAAGCCTTGTTTTTAACCAGTCCCGTTGCCATGGCAACAGTACACATCTTAGCCAAAATGCGAGAATAAACTCTTCTGTGGTTAACCTTGACTCTTGCAAAAAAAGGGCGCCAAAGCATAAATGGCTTAAAAGTAATGGTTAATTAGACATAAACTCTTGAAAACTGTGTTCGGCCACCTTAATGATGTAATATATTTATAGCACGCAAGCAATAATTCACAATAATCATACCATTCTATCAGCATGAAGACAAACATCTACTGCTGCTTCAAAATTGCCAGTCAGTAAGGCTTGCGTGATGAGGCCATCAGTATCTATAAGGAGAATAAAGATTTGAATTACACTGTTGAACTTACGCAACAAGTCATCCACAAACGATTGTCTTCATACTTTTTATAGAACTACAGTATGTTCTTACCATCATCTGTTGGTATGTTGAAAGGCAAGCGTTGTTTTACAGGTTCACCAACACCTAAAATAAGTAGAAAACCACAAAAAACCTTTCAACAGGGCAATGCCAGCAGTAATGATCAATCACAACTAAGAGAAACGACAGAGTGAACTAATCCGAGAAAAGAGGCGGCAAAAGCATGCGACTGGCACCGAATGCCGTACTCCATTACAACTGACCTAGATCACCCCCTGTATCAACAGATAATGGCCCTCCAGCTGCTATGACATCAAAGGCTGCAGCGCCCTCACTGAGACTACCAGCATCTGACAAAGGAGTCTGAAACAAAAGACACTCTCGTAAAACAGAACTGCCAGAAACATAATTCATGTTAAAACATAAATGCCAAAGAAGAAAATTTAGACTTTAATTGACCCAAAAACGAGGGAGTGTAAAAATCTTTAAGTCCAATACAGCTGCCTTCCCTTTAGGCTACCAGACAATCAAGTTTGAGTCTAATAAATGCAAAAAATATCACAATGTGTTTTCCACATAAGGCATTATAATATTGGGGTTTCTGAAAATGGGTAATTACATGTACATGTATAGTCTCTCCTAAATCATTCTGTTCATGGCTGTGCTACACTGCTTGGTTATGTTATGATATGTTATATTAAGTACATGTGTGGACTATACAAGCATTAACTAACATACCTTAGATTCTGCCACTGAGGGTGTACTTGCTCCACTTGAAAAGACACCTTCCCCTGACTTCCCACTTGCATCCTAAAACACAATGTAGTTTAAGCACGTAAATCATGCCTACATACATGTATATGTTAGGCTTCCATTGAGAAGACACCTTGTATGATTAAGTTGTTTACAAGAAGAAAGGTAGGCAAAAACAGACATATAAAAAAGTAAATCCTTTATTTTCTGTTTAACCAGTGAGCCATGTAATCAGCTTTGTAACTTGTTTTCATTCAGCAAAGAGGCACCACATGTAGTTCCACAAGGGTTTAACTCTCCGTAACTTAATATTGTTCCTCGTTCTGTTTTCTTTTTTTGTGGAAACAAAAGTCAGCAGTCTTTAACAATGAAATGATCCCTTCTATAATCAGAACTTTCCACAAAAAGAAAAGAACAATTTCAGGTACTGGAGGATGTAAAGGCTAGCAGTAAAACTACACTACAATCTGCAATTACATAATTTACAAAAAATCAAAACAACATTCTTTACTGTAGCCACATAGCTTGTTCAGAACTTATATTCAGCAGTACATAAAGACAACATGCACTACCCCATAGTCTTTAATATCAACATTAAATGTTGCTAGACAATATATTGAGAGAGCCAATTAATCTACTTGGCCAATCTCAAACCATAGTAAAACCAAAACCAAACTAATTGCCTGGTTTCCTTGGACACTCAGTTGAAATCCTCTTTAATTAAATTTGTAATGAGAGCTACTTATCAAATGTCAAGAGAATCCTCATACCCCTGATGTCAAGAGCTTCATCTTTTGAACCAATTCTTCGGCATTCACACCTCCTTGGTTACTACTTGAAGCTGATGAAGTGTGTGAAGATGCAACCTGGCCAAGAAAAGATGCATCATACTCTTTGCCATGTACTGTCAATACCCTTCAAATGGCATTTTGAGGACTTTTCCCCACGTAAACAGGACTGAAAACACAGGCATGAGGCTTTTGCCTGCATGACTTTACATACCTTTTTGGACAGTTCCATTGGATCATAGCCAAGAAGTGTTAAGAAATGTCTCCTAGGTTCTCTCTCAAAGTTTATCTGTCTCAGCAAAAAACAAAAGAAAGGGTGACAATCAATTTGCACTTCAAAAACCTCTTATAGTCAGTAAATTATAAGATTTATATTGAACATGTACCTAGCAACAGATAACTAAAACATATTTTGAAACAATAAAAACAATTATACTCAATCTAACTGATTACCTTCAAGAAACTCCAGAGAGTTTTTTCCAATTCTTGTGTACTGCTCTCCACTTTAGAATTACAGTACTGGATAAAGCTTCCAGAAGCTAAGGCTCCTTCCAACTCGTAGGACCTGTTCACAAGTTCCTGTTCAGTTGTAACCTGACTGATGATCACCTAAACAAATTATATTATAAGTTAGTGTCATATTCTATGGTCAGCAGATGTACTGAACAGAATGTAAATATGTCTAACAATATTCTTTTCCCCGTTCTGATTTCATGTTGTGCATCAGGACAGCGAAATATTCCTTTGTCTTAGCATTGCAGGATACACATCTCTTTGCCAACAATAGCCATCTGTTAGCCCAGATTTATAACAATAAGTAACTCAAAGTCAAAACAAAGCAGCGCAAAATGTATCTTAACTTGCAGTCTTAACTTGACTTATTTGTCTCTTGACTTTTATGATTCATTACACAGAAGAATTAATCAAAACCATTATTAGTTAAAACCTAGTATTCATAGTAAACAGAGAACTTTTAACAAACCTGAGTAGCTGGAGATTCCTTTGTATGTCCAAACGATATAAGCTTTCCACCAAACTGGAATAAAGAAAAATTGCTACACATTTAAAAACCTGCACCCATAAACTAACCTATAAAGTTATTCTGCATACATGTAGCTTTCAGACCTTTCTAACGCAAAGCTCGAGTGTTTTGAATTTTGATTAATTATCTTTTTTTAATTTTTCTCTTCTTCAAAGAATTTTGACACAACATAGAACACGTAAAGAGCTCACACGACAAGCATAAAGGCCTTATTATATTTAGAAATCAAGAGCAGAATACTGTGGTCAGCAGAATTTCCATCACAAACGTGCAAATAAACATACTACTAACAATTATCTGACTGTGTGCGCTAGTCTTTAAGCAAGCAACTTTTTGCACAAAGACACAAATGAACTGAAGAAACCATTTTGTTGTAAAAATCAGCAGTTTAGTCTGCTCTCTGCACTGAATTAAATATGCCATTAATATTTTCTGAAATGTTCTTGAGTTTAACCATACATGTATGTATTCCACAAGCTATAAATATTATATGCTTAGTCAATTACACATACGGCAAATGTTGCTCCACATGGCCTGCGTAGCCACTTGGGAGGTTTCTTTAAGGGGGCACTGGCTGCTTTCTGTTGCTGCTGCTGTTGTTGCTGCTGTGCTTGATGGATCTGAGAAGTAAATGGGTCATCCACATCAAATGCACTCATCACCTGCAACAACAAAAAAAGGTTTAACTTATACAGAGAACACTGAACAAGAACAAGTGAAAGATATTATAATATACTCAAAAAGATAAAATTAATCAGTTAATGTTAACTCTAATTTGCAGTAATAAATTAAACTGGAAAAGGAAACTTAAGGGAAAGGTCATTGAAGATCCCAAAAGATTATACTGGAGAATTTAAACCAATAAAAAACTTTTTTAATTAAAAGTCTTTCTCACATTCTTTCACACATTCTCCTCAATGGAAATGTATGCAATATGACCATCACCATCATACTTCCAGGGACGGACAATAAATATCAAGATGGTTGTTTTACCCTACTTGAAAAGACTTGACGTACTTACTTTTTGTTGATGGAAATCTTGGCCAGAAACGCCTCCTCCCATGAGAGAAAACACACTGACATGTCCATCAAATGATGAGCTGCACACCACTGCAGGGTTCCTGGGACACCAGGCTACATCAAAACTCCATTGAGATGTGGTCGGTAGCTCATAAACAATCTGCAGCAAAACAACATTCAGAGCCCACTGAAACAACACAACATGTTTGGTATAACATGTCAATTCTAAATCTGAGTAACACAACATGTCACACCAATGCCATTTTTAGCCCCTTAACATTGAGTGCACAGCTGTAGACCATGAAAGTTTACTGGTCAACTCCAAATATTTTAATAAGTACTATAAAATCAGATATTTCTGCCCTGGGTTGCTGAAAGGTGGAAAATGCTATCCACTGTATAAATCACTATCCAGCAGATAGTGTGGTTTGTTTTTCAACATTTTTCCACTGGATGGCAATTTGTCTGGGTGGAAAGCGTTATCCAGCCTTCAAACAAAAGGGGCCTGGCTATTATTACACAAGAAAATTTATGGTAAATGATTGTTCCAAGATGACTGCAGCAGACACTGTCAGTGTCACTTCTAAAGCTTTAAAGCTCTTCGATACTAGAATGAACACCTGTTTAATGATTACCTCTCCTCCTGCTTCTTGCACATTTGGATTCCAACACAGAATGCGATTGTCCTAAGGAAGACCAACAAAATTAAGCACCAACTTGTTTATTATATTGCCAAATGCAAAGCAAAGCTTCTAAAAAGTAACTGCTAATTTATTATGGCTGCTGTTTCAGAACAAATTATTGTAATCAGGGTGTGAAATTCTTCTGACCACCTTGAAATATAGTACCTACAGTTTAGATGTTGTAGGCAAAAATTAAATTCCTTTATCTCTTACTGGTAACCCTTATTATGGTTAGGACAAAAAAATTGAGAATCAAACTAGGTTAAATTTTTACCTGAATTTAATTTTTAACTACAGCATAGACATAACATTACCAGAAGACTTGTGAGGATAACAAGTACTGCTGACAGCAGCATTCAAGTATTAAGGTGAAAGATTGTACACTTTCACATAAATGTACTTTACCTTGGCACAACTCATAAGTAAGTCTGGATCCTGAGGACACCAGGCTATTGAAAGGATTCCTCTACAATCATAAACAAGACAGCATTAAAATATGTTTAGATTTTAAAGAGCTTAATATATAAAATATAACCTTGTACATGTTAGAACCTACCTCTGATGGCCTTCCAGCACTTTCATGGGAGACGTGGCAAACCTAAGGTCCCACATCTGCAAATTCAAAGGAAAGAACAAAGTTACTAAATTTTGAAATTTGATCTTTAAAATTGGGTTTGCAGCTTATCTATAGGTGTGGCTTAAACACAGGCTTCTAAGGTACTACACACCTGAATTACTGGATATCTGTCATCTTCAGAGGCTAACACCATCTGTGTTGCCACATCTGGATGCCATTCAACTGCCTTACATCGAATCTGCCATGACAAAACATACATGTACACATACAGTTTTACCTTTCATGAACTGCAATTTACAGTTAAGTATACAGCACATATTATAATTTTGATAAATGGCAAGCACAAGTATGTATTCATTGGTCCCAGTTACTCACCGTAGCACTCTGATCACTGACTTTAATGATTGGTTCATTCTTTCTCAAGTCCCACACAACACAGCGGCCGCAGGGAGATGCAGAGGCCAGGATGTGCTGTACTTGTCTGTTCCATGACACACAACTGATGTTATCAGGCGGGAGAGTTTTACTTCCTGGTGTCAGAGGGTTGCTTGGGTTTGTCAAATCCCAGATGTAAATCTCAGAATCACTAGCTCCTGATGCCAACAAGCTTGATTTAAAGGGGTTGAAGTCCAGAGCTTGGACTGGCCCTACAGCACAAAGCAAAGAAATAAGTGTCAGTAGTGGACTGCAAATAGT